>Ga0180222_1001856_pt1 | contig 19571 bp, 18 predicted proteins | sample eDN5th37CKraftOP_FD_151336 | JGI IMG/M metagenome (GOLD analysis project Ga0180222, IMG submission 151336) | Enriched Organic Plus compost microbial communities from Emeryville, California, USA - eDNA 5th pass 37_C Kraft OP (version 2) (version 2) ... | reverse complement strand
AGCGGTCGCGCAGGCGATGGACTTCGCCGAGGCCTCGATCGCGCTGATCGGCAGCAATTTCGAGGCGGGCTACGATGCGCTCGCCGCCGCCCGCCGGCGCTACGCCGACGCGCCGTGGCTGCGCCATGTGCGTGGCGACGTCACCCACGTCTTTCTCGGGATGAGCGAGGCTGACCTGCGGCGGACGGGGCCGGCCCGGTTCGCCGGCATCCCGCTCGACCACGATCCGATGCCGGTCCCGCGCGGCCTCGACGTGCCGCAGCTCTGGATCCTCGCGGCCGACGACCTCGACGCGCCGAGCGGAGAGACCGCGCGGCGGCTCGAGGCGCTGGCTGCGCCCGGCCGCCCGATCACGCTCGCGGTCTTCCCGGACGCCGAGCACGGCATCTACCAGTATGAAACCAGCGCGGACGGGCTGCGCGTCTCGATGCCGGTCAGCTGGAGGGGTATCTGCGCATGATGCGCGATTTCATCCTGACGCGGCGCCTCAACGGCGATTATGGCGCACGCGTCTCCGGCGCGCGGTGAGGCGGCATCGTGCCCGCCTTCGGGCATGGCATGGCCGCGCGGCGCGTCCCCTCCGCATGGTTCGGCCCGGCGATAGCGGTCTCCTTCGATCGGCGTGCCCGATCGACCCAACATAGGCGCTCGCGCGTCCGCACGCGGACGGCCGCGAAGCGCGCGCCGCGACCGGGAGAATGACTCATGTCGGGAGAATGGCGCGCCCGGAAGGATTCGAACCTCCGGCCCCCAGATTCGTAGTCTGGTGCTCTATCCAGCTGAGCTACGGGCGCGTGGGAGTGGGCGACATAGGGGCAAGCGCGGGGCCGCGCAAGCCCCGGAATGCGTGGTCGCGCGGGCTTTCGCGCGGTTGCCCGGCGGCGCGGCGGCGCATAGGGAGAGGCGGATGATCCGTGCCCGCCTCCCCGCTTGGTCCACGCCGGCGATCGCGCTCGCCGCGATGCTGACCGGCGGCTGCGCGGCCGGCGGCGACTTCCCCTCGCTCGCCATGCGCCCGGCCGAGCTCGAAGGCTCGATCGAGGCGCCGGAGCGGCCTGCGCCCGCCGCGACGCACTCGGACGCCGCGCTGGTTCAGCAGGTCGCCGCGCTGGCGGCCGAGGGCGAAGCGGGCGCGCGCGATTTCGAGGAGGCCTACGGCCCCGCCGCCGAGGCGGTCGAGCGCGCCGGCGCGAGCGGCTCCGATTCGTGGGTCGAGGCCCAGGTGGCGGTGAGCCGGCTCGCCGCGGTCGAGGCGCGCGCCGCCGGCGCGCTTGCCGATCTCAACAGGATCGCGCTGGAGCAGGAGGCGCGGGCGACTGCGGAATCGGACCGCGCGGCGATCGCCGCCGCGATCGACCGGCTGGAAGCGCTGGTGGCGCGCGACCGGGAACGACTCGCGGCGCTGACCGACCGGCTCAGCGCGCGCTGAGCGCCGCCACGTGGCGCCGGGCGAGCGCCGCATAATGGGCGACGCCCGCGCGCATCGCGGCGATATCCGCTTCCGTGAGGTCCCGGACATATTTGGCCGGACGCCCGGCCCAGAGCTGCCCCGAAGGGATGCGCTTTCCCGGCGTCAACATTGCGCCGGCGGCGAGCATCGCGTCGCCCTCGATCTCGCAGTCGTTCATCACGATCGCGCCGAGCCCGACAAAGGCGCGGTCGTGCAGCCGGCAGCCGTGGATCATCGCCATGTGGCCGATCAGCACATCGTCGCCGATGATCGTCGCATAGCCCTGCTCCGTGCCCGGATGCGGCGATTCGACGTGGATGACGGTGCCATCCTGCACGTTGGTGCGCGCGCCGACCGCGATGCGGTTCACGTCGCCGCGCAGCACGCAATTGTACCAGATGCTGGACTCCGGCCCGATCTCGATATCGCCGATCAGCCGCGCGCCGGGCGCGACGAAGGCGGCGGGATCGATGCGCGGCGTTCTGCCGTCGAAGGTCAGCAGCGTCGGGCCATCCATGCGGCGCGCTCCATCTCGTAAACGATGATCGGGCCGTTCGCCCAGCGCGGCCCTTCATAGTCCAGGTCGGCGCGGCGCGTCATGCCGAGCCGCTCCATCAGCCCCCAGCTCGGCCGGTTGCCGGTCAGCGTCAGCGCGATGACGCGCGGTGCCTCCAGCCGGTCGAAGGCGAAATCGAGCGAGGCGATCGCAGCCTCCTTCGCATAGCCCTGCCCCCAGGCGTCTTCGCGCAGCCGCCAGCCGACCTCAAGCAGCCCCTCGACCGGCGAACCTTCGTCGTCGGCGATCTTGAGGCCGCAAAAGCCGAGCAGCGCGCGGTCCGCCTTGCGCTCGACCACCCAGAAGGTGAAACCGCTTGCGCTGCCAGCGCATGACGCGCGCGCGCATCCGCTCGACGATCTCCTCCTCTGGCTGCGGCCCGCCGAGCCAGCGCATCACCGCCGGCGTGTTGGTGTGCCGGATGTACGGGCCGAGATCTTCCTCGGTCCAGTCACGCAGGATCAGCCGCCCGGTCTCGATCGTCACGGCGCTCAGTGCCTCCCCGGCCACAGGTTGCGCCAGTTGATAATCGGCAGGATCGAGGCGTGATCGTCGCTCCACCCCTCGAAGCCCGGCGTCGGCGACAGCGCCTCCCAGTTCGGCGCGTCCGGGCCGCTGAGCGCGGTCAGCCGGACCAGGGTGTCGGGGTTGCGCGACAGCGCGATCCACACCGACACCGTCGCGTTCAGCTCTTCCTCCTCGCGGGTCGGCACATATTCCATCACCTGCATGTCCCAGCCGTCGCGCCGCGCCATCTCCGCGATCACCGGCCTCAGGTCGAGATAGCGGTTGGAGATGTGGAACAGGACGATGCCGTCCGGCTGCACCGCCTTGCCGTAGGTCGCGAGCGCCTCGCGCGTCAGCAGGTGCATCGGCACCGCGTCCGACGAGAAAGCGTCGATGGCGAGGATGTCGAGCGAGTTGGCCGGCTGGCTGGTCAGGCTCACGCGCGCGTCGCCCAGCCGGATCGCCGCGTCCGGCGCGCAGCGGCGGAGGAAGCTGAACTCGCCGCGCGCAACCTCCACCATCGCCTTGTCGATCTCGAAGATCGTCCAGCTCTGCCCCGGCCGGCGATAGCAGGTCAGCGTACCCGTCCCGAGGCCGACGATGCCGATGCGCGGATGGGCGCCGAACAGGGCGTTCGCGTTGGCCAGCGCGAGCCCGACGCCCGAGCGGCGCGCATAATAGCTGGTCGGGACGGACTCGAGCCCGGGCGCCTCGTTCTGCAGGCCGTGCAGCGTCGTGCCGTGGGTGAGCACCCGCGCGGGCACCCGGCCCGCCTCGCGCCGCTCGCTCACCTGGTAGACGCCGAAATAGGAGCGCGTGCGCGAATCGCCGTTGGCGATGATCGTCCAGCCGCCATAGCTCAGCATCAGCGCGCCGAGCGCGGCGGCATAGGGCCAGAGCCGGCCGAGACAGGCGAGCGCGAGCAGCGAGATCGCGATCGACAGCGCCATCTTGAGTCCCGGCGACGCGCCGATCGCCGCGGTCCCCGCCGCGAACGACAAGGCGAGCGCGAGCAGCGGCACCGCGATGCCCAGCGCCGCGCGGAGCCGCTCCGGCCAGTGCACGAGCGGATATTGGGGCACCAGCATCGCCGCGGCGAGGATCAGCAGCGGATGCTCGTAGGCCCAGTCGAACACCAGCGGCGCGACGATCGCGCAGAACAGGCCGCCGAGCATCCCGCCCAGCGACATGGCGAGATAGAAGCGGGTGAGATGGCCGACGTCGGGGCGAAGCTCGAACAGGCGGCTGTGCAGCGCGACCGCGATCGACAGCATCAGGATGAGGCCGAGCGTGACGGAAAAGAGCGGGTTGCTCGCGCCGTTGGAGAAGGTGAGCCCGCCGCAGATCAGGATGATTAGCGGGGCGATGGTCGTCACCAGGTTCGCGGTGCGCCGCCGGTTGGCGAAGGCGATGACGAAACTGAGCAGGTAGAGCCCCAGCGGCAACACCCAGAGCAGCGGGATCGCGACGATGTCGGTGGTGAGGTGCGTCGTCGTCGAGAGCATCAGCCCCGACGGCACCGCCGCGAGGACGATCCAGTGGAGGATGCGCTTCGCGCCTGGCGGCGGCTCTTTCGTCTCCGGCACCACCTCCACCGCCTCGGCGGGCACGGTCAGCGCGCAGCCGACGACGAGCAGCACGAGCAGCGCGTAGAGCGCGGTCCACAGCCAGCTCTGCTGGCTGAGACCGAGCAGCGGCTCGACGATCAGCGGGTAGGAGATGAGGCCAGCGAAGCTGCCGAGATTGGAGGCGGCGTAGAGCGGATAGGGGTCGCCGCGGCTCGTTTCGAGCGCGTACCAGCGCTGCATCAGCGGCGCCTGCGCGGAGACGATGAAGAAGACCGGGCCGATCGACGAGATCAGGAACCAAGGCACCCAGAATTCCGGCTCGCCGCGCACGGGCGGCAGCGCGGCGGTGAGGCCGATCGGCAGCCACAGCGCGGCGACGCCCAGCAGGACGAGATGGATGCCGATCTGCCGGCGCGGGCGCAGTCGCGCGAGCCAGTGGGCATAGGCATAGCCGGCGAGCAGCAGCGCCTGATAGACCAGCATCGCGCTGTTCCAGACCGAGGGCGCGCCGCCGAGACGCGGCAGCGCCATGCGCGCGACCATCGGTTGGGTGAGGAACAGCAGGAACGATCCGGTGACGATCGTGGCGACGAACAGCGGCCGGGCGAAACGCTCGTTCGACCTTCCCGCGCTGGCCGCGCCTTCCCCCACGCCGTAACCTTTCATTGTCCTTGCAGCGCGTCATTGTCCTTGCAGCGCGGCAGCCGCCCGTTCGAGCGCGTCGATCGTCTCGTCGATATGCGCCAGGTGGGTGCGGAACGACAAGATCGCGCAGCGCAGCCAGCTTTCGCCGCCGATACGTGTCCCGCTCATGAACACGCGGCCCTCGTCCTGCACATATTTGAGCAGGCGGTCGTTGAATGCGTCGCGGTCGCCGCTCTCCGGCTGGTAGCGGAAGGCGACGACGGAAAGGTCCGGCGCGATCGCCTCCCAGCGTGGCGATCGGGCGAGGCGCGCGTGGAAATAGCGGGCGAGCGCGATCTTCTCGCGCTGCGCGGCGCGGAAGGCGGCGACGCCGGCGAGCTGGAGCGGCAGCCAGAGCCGCAGCGCCCGGAAATGCCGGGTGAGCTCCGGCGAAAGATCGCCCGGCGACGGGCCAACCTCGGTCTCGCCGAGCGGGCGGAGATAGTCGGCGCTCGCGCCGAAGGCGTCGATCAGCTTCTGGCCGTCGCGCAGGAGCACCGCGCCGGTGCCATAGGGCAGGAACAGGGTCTTGTGCGGATCGAGCGCGACGCTGTCCGCCCGCTCGATCCCGCCGAGCACCTCCCGCCCCTCCTCGCACAGCATGAAGAGGCCGCCGTAGGCGCCGTCGACGTGGAACCAGGCGCCGTGCTCGACGGCGAGATCGGCGATGTCGGCGAGCGGATCGACCGCGCCGGTATCGACCGTCCCCGCCGAGGCGATGATGAGCCAGGGGCGAACGCCCTCCGCCCGATCGCGCGCGAGCGCCTCGCGAAGCGAATCGAGCCGCATCCGGTGGTTGCCATCGGTCTCGATCAACCGGCGCGGGGCGCGGGCGCGGCCGGCGATGCGCAGCGCCTTGTCGATGCAATGATGCGCGAAGCGGGTGAGATAGACGGCGCCGCCGCCCGGCTCGTCCAGCGCCTCGCGCGCCGCGACGATCGCGGTCAGGTTCGCCATCGAGCCGCCGGAGGTCAGCGTCCCCGCCGCGCCCTCGGGATAACCGATCACGCGCGCCAGCCAGGCGCAGGTCGCATTCTCCAGCCGCACCGCGCCCGGCGCGGCCGAGGCGAAGCCCGCATATTTGTTCGCCGTCGCGGCGAGGAAGTCGCCGAGCGCCGAATGGAACAGCCCGCCGCCCGGAATGTAGCCGGTGAAGCGCGGCGAGGCGGTGGCGATGCCCGGATCCTCGACGCCGCGGCCGAGCCATTCGAGCACGGCGGCGGGATCGCGGGGCGTTTCGGCGAATTCGGGCACCAGCGGGTCGGCGAACACCTCGGCCCATCCGCGATTGGCGGGCGCGCTCTCCAGCGATTCGAGGAATTGCTGGGCGTGGCCGAAGACGAGGTCCATCAGCGCCGCGCGCGCCTCGGCGCCCGGCTCCAACGGCGCCGCAGCCGCTCCGAGCGCCGTCGCCCGTGCCCGCAGCTCGTCCAGCATCAGGCGCCGAGCAGCCGCGCGGCGTGGGCAGCGTGATAGGTGAGCACGCCCGAGCAGCCGGCGCGCTTGAAAGCCATCAGCGTCTCCAGCACCAGCGCGTCGCGATCGCCGGCATCCGCCGCCGCAGCGGCCTCGATCATCGCATATTCGCCGGACACCTGGTACGCGAAAACAGGCACCTGGAAGCGTTCCTTCACGCGGCGCACAATGTCGAGATAGGGCAAGCCCGGCTTCACCATCACCGTGTCCGCGCCCTCGGCGAGATCGAGCGCCACCTCGCGCAGCGCCTCCTCGGCATTGGCGGGGTCCATCTGGTAGGTCTTCTTGTCGCCCTTGAGCAGCCCGCGCGAGCCGACCGCGTCGCGGAACGGCCCGTAGAAGGCCGAGGCATATTTGGCGGCGTAGGACATGATCTGGACGTTGACGTGCCCCGCCTCCTCCAGCGCGGCGCGGATCGCGCCGACGCGGCCGTCCATCATGTCGGAGGGCGCGACGATGTCCGATCCCGCCTCGGCCTGGACCAAAGCCTGGCGGACGAGGATCTCGCTGGTCGCGTCGTTGAGCACATAGCCCTTGTCGTCGACGATCCCGTCGTGCCCGTGGCTGGTATAGGGATCGAGCGCGACGTCGGTGAGCACGCCGATCTCCGGCGCGGCGTCCTTGATCGCGCGGATCGCGCGGCACATCAGGTTGTCGGGATTGAGCGCCTCGCGCGCGTCGTCGCTGCGCAGCTCGCGCGGCGTGTTGGGGAATAGCGCGACGCAGGGGATGCCAAGATCGCGCGCCTCCCTCGCCCGCTCGCCGATCCGGTCCACCGACCAGCGCGAGACGCCGGGCAGCGTCGCGATCGGCTCTTCCAGTCCCTTCCCCTCGGTGACGAAGAGCGGCCAGATCAGGTCCGACGGGGTAAGCACGGTCTCGGCGACGAGCGCGCGGCTCCAGGCCGCGACGCGAGTGCGGCGCAGGCGAAGGGCAGGAAAGGCGGCGTTGGACATGGCGCGCGGCTTAGCGCGCGCGCCGCCGTTCGGAAAGGAAGAAGGCGCGGCGGCGGCCCCTCGCGCCCGCGAACTCACCCCAGCCTTTCGAGCGCCGCGCGATATTTTTCGGCGAGCGCCGATTTCTCCTCGTGGTCCGCGCGGGCCTTTTCGACGGCCTCCGGCTTGGCGCGGGCGACGAAGTCCGGATTGGCGAGGCGCTTCGCCAGCGCGTCGCGCTCCTTCTCCGCCGCGTCCGCCGCCTTGGCGAGCCGGGCCTGCTCCGCCGCGATGTCGATCACGCCCTCGAGCGGAAGCACGAAGGTCGCCTCGTCCACCACGATCTGCGCCGCGCCGCCGGCGGGCGGCGCGCCCTCGGCCGCCTCGACGCGCGCGAGCCGGCCGATCGCGGCGCGATGGCGGGAGAGCCGCTCCAGCGTCGCCTCGTTCGCGCCCTGTACGTGAAGCGCCAGCCGCTCGCCCGCCGGCACGTTGAGCTCGGAGCGGGCGGCGCGGATACCGCTCACCAGCCGGATCAGCCAGTCGATCTCCTGTCCCGCCACGGGGTCGAGCGCGCGCGCGTCGGCCGCCGGCCATTTCGCGACGATCAGCGGCCAGGGCCGCTCGCCCATCGCGTGCCACAGCTCCTCGGTCACGAAGGGCATGAACGGGTGGAGCATCACCAAAATCTGGTCGAGGACCCAACCGGCGACCTCGCGGGTCTCGGCGACGCCGGCTTGCTCGCCCGCCTCCGCGCCCAGGATCGGCTTGATCAGCTCCAGGTACCAGTCGCAGAAGCGGTCCCACACGAAGTGGTAGATGGCGTTGGCGCTCTCGTCGAAGCGCAGCTCGGCGAGCGCGAGATCGAGCGCCTGCACGGTCCTCGCCGTCTCGCCGACGATCCACTTGTTGACCGGCAGCGTCGCCGCCGGCGGCTCGACCGTCGCCGAGACGCCGATGCCGTAGGACTGGCAGAAGCGCGCCGCGTTCCACAGCTTGGTCGCGAAGTTGCGATAGCCCTCGACGCGCTTCTCATCGAGCTTGATGTCGCGCCCCTGGCTCTCCATCGCCGCGAGCGTGAAGCGCAGCGCGTCGGCGCCATATTTGTCGATCAGCCCCAGCGGATCGACCGTGTTGCCGCGCGACTTGGACATCTTGCGCCCCTGCGCGTCGCGCACGAGGCCGTGCAGGTAGAGCGTCTTCCACGGCTTTTCGCCCATGAAGTGGAAACCCTGCATCGCCATGCGGGCGTCCCAGAAGAAGATGATGTCGAAACCGGAGACGAGGACGTCGTTCGGATAGTGCCGACGCAGCGTCTCGCTCTGCTCGGGCCAGCCCAGGGTCGCGAAGGGCCAGAGCGCCGAGGAGAACCAGGTGTCGAGCACGTCGGGATCGCGGGTGAGCCTGACGCCCTGGCCCGCCTTCGCCTGCGCGGCCTCCTCGCTCTCGGCGACGTAGCAATGGCCCGCCTCGTCGTACCAGGCGGGGATCTGGTGGCCCCACCAGAGCTGGCGGCTGACACACCAGGGCTGGATATTCTCCAGCCAGTTGAACCAGGTCTTCTTCCACGTCTCCGGCACGATCTGGATGTCGCCGGAGCGCACCGCCTCGATCGCCGGCTTCGCCAGAGTCGCCGCGTCGACATACCACTGGTCGGTGAGCCACGGCTCGATCACCGCCCCGGAGCGGTCGCCGAAGGGCGTCGCGATCGTCCGTTCCTCGACGCGTTCGAGCAGCCCTTCCGCCGCCAGCATCTCGACGACGCGCGCGCGCGCCTCGAAGCGGTCGAGGCCGAGCAAATCCTCGGGCACGAGGCCGTCGGCGGTCTGCACGACGCGCGCCTCGGCATCGAGCATGTTGAGCATATCGGCGGGCGCGATGCCGGCGCGCTTGCCGACCTCGAAATCGTTGAAATCGTGGCCCGGCGTGATCTTGACCGCGCCGCTACCGAGCGCCGGATCGGCATGTTCGTCGGCGACGATCGGCACCAGCCGCCCGGTGATCGGCAGGCGCACCGTCTTGCCGACGAGATCGCGATAGCGCTCGTCCTCCGGGTGCACCGCCACCGCCATGTCCGCGAGCATCGTCTCCGGCCGCGTCGTCGCGACGTGGATGAAGCCGGAGCCGTCGGCGAGCGGATATTTGAGGTGCCAGAACTTGCCCGGCACCTCGCGCGTCTCGACCTCCAGGTCGGAGATCGCGGTCTTGAGCCCCGGGTCCCAGTTCACCAGCCGCTTGTCGCGGTAGATCAGGCCCTGGTCGTAAAGATCGACGAACACCTTCACGACGGCGCGGCTGAAGCCCTCGTCCATCGTGAAACGCTCGTTCGCCCAATCGCACGAGGCGCCGAGCCGGCGGAGCTGGCGGGTGATCTGGCCGCCGCTTTCGGCCTTCCACTCCCAGACCTTGGCGGCGAACTCCTCGCGGGTGAAGTCGGTGCGCTTCTGCTGGCGCTCGTTGAGCTGGCGCTCGACCACCATCTGCGTCGCGATGCCGGCATGGTCGGTGCCGACCACCCAGAGCGCGTCCTTGCCCCTGAGCCGCGCGTGGCGGATCAGGATGTCCTGCAGCGTGTTGTCGAGCGCGTGGCCGATATGGAGCGAGCCGGTGACGTTCGGCGGCGGGATGACGATCGTAAACGGCTCCGCCTCGCCTCGTTCCGGGCGGAACAGGCCGTTTTTCTCCCAATGGTCGTACCAGCGGGTCTCGATCGGGCCCGGCTCGAAAGTCTTCGGCAGTTCGCTCATGGCCCCGCGCTTAGCGAGGTCGCGGCCCGAAGGCTACACCGGCGGCGCGACCATGGCCGCCGCCGTTAGCGGGCGGTTGGCGGGGCGTCGCCCGGACCGCGATCCAGCCAGCGCGCGAGCCAGCCATGGACCTCGCGATACCACTGGATCGAGTTGCGCGGCTTCAGCACCCAGTGGTTCTCGTCCGGGTAGACGAGCAGGCGCGAGGGCACGTTCTGGCGTTGCAGCGCGGTGAAGACCGCAAGCCCCTGGGTGTAGGGAATGCGGAAATCGCGCTCCGAATGGATGACGAGCGTCGGCGTGCGCCAGTTCTGGGTGAAGCGCGCCGGGTTCCAGCGCTCCATCGTCGCCGCCGCCTCGGGGTCGGTATAGGGCCCGCCGAACTCCCAGTCGTTGAACCACAATTCCTCGGTCTCGAACGACATGGCGCGCGTATCGAATACGCCGTCATGGGTGACGAGGCACTTGAAGCCGTCATTCCATTGGCCGGCGATCCAGTTGACCATATAGCCGCCATAGGAGCCGCCGAGCGCGCACGCGTTGGCGATGTCGATACCCGGGTCCTCGCGGCCCGCCGCGGCGAGGCCGAGCCGCAGGTCCTCGAGCGGCTTGCCGCCCCAGTCGCGATTGATCGAGTCGGTGAAGGCCTGGCCGTAGCCGGTGCTGCCGTGGAAATCGACGGTCACCGCCGCATAGCCCGGCGCCGCGAACACCCACGGGTTCCAGCGGTACGACCAGCTGTTGCCGAACGATCCCTGCGGCCCGCCATGGATCAGGAAGGCGACCGGCAGGCGGCCGCTGGCGTTGGCCGGCTTCACGATCTGGCCCCACACCGTGTCGCCGTTCGCCCCGGCGAAGTTAAAGCGATGCACCGTCACCGGATCGAGATCGGCGAGCTTGTCGGCATTGACGCGGGTGAGCTGGCTCAGCCGCCCGTCGCGCGTCAGACGATAGAGGTCGTCCGGCGCGGTCAGCGAGTTCAGCGTGAAGATCACCGAGCCGTCGGCGAGCGGGGTCACGTTGCCGACCGTGCCGCCCTCGGTGAGCCGGGTCACGCGCCCGGTGGCGATGTCGATGCGGAACAAGGGCGTATCGAGAATCTCGCCGGCGGTGACGAACAGGCTGCGCGAATCGGGCGCCCAGGCGATCGAGCCGACCGAGCGGTCCCAATTCTCGGTGAGCGCGCGCGTCTGTCCGGTCCGCAGGTCGCGCAGATAGACGACCATCCGGTCCGACTCGTAACCCGGCCGCGCCATCGCCGCATAAGCGAGCCAGCGCCCGTCCGGCGAGACGACCGGCAGGTTGTCGGTCGCGTCGTTCGCGTCGGTGAGGTTCACCGGCGCCGCACCCTCGCGGGCCGCGAAAATGTCGAGATTGGTCGAGATCGCCTCGTTCCGGCCCGCCTCGCGCAGCGCGAAGAAGAGCGTGCGGCCGTCGCGGCTCCAGGCGAGTTCTTCCGCCCCGCCGAACGGCTTGGACGGCGCGTCGCCGACCAGGGTGGTCGAAACCGGCGTGCCGTTGCCCTGCGCCTCGCCGTTCACGAGCGGCAGCGTGAAGATGCGCGAGCGCACCCCCGGCGTCGCCCAGGCGTCCCAGTGCTGCACGAAGAGCTGGTCGTAGGTGCGGCCGCTGCCCTGCCCTTGCGGCAGCGGCGGCACGTTGGCGCAGACGATGTCGGCGCAGCGCAGGTCGCGCTCGGCCCACACCGCGACGCGATCGCCGGTCGGCGCGAGCAGGTAGCCGCCGAGATCGACCTCGAAGCGCGTCACCGGCGCCGGCGTGCCGACGGTGCCGTCGGCGGCGATGGACACGCGCCAGAGCTGGTCGCTGCCCGAGGCGTCCGACATGAAATAGAGCGTCCGCCCGTCCGGCGCAAAATGCGGATCGTGCTCGTTATGCTCCGCCGTGGAGGCAATCTTCACCGGCTGGGCCCCGGGCGTCCGCAGGTCGAGCAGCCACAGGTCGAGCCGCCCGCGATTGGCCTCGAGGTCGGTCTCGCGCAACTGATAGACCAGCCAGCGCCCGTCGGGCGAGACGGTCGGCGCGACGATGCGGCGCATCGTGGCGAGATCGGTGGCGGTGATCGGGCGGGCGAAAGCGGCGGGTGCCGAGGCGAGAGCGAGCGCGGCAAGGCTCGCGGCAAAAAGCTTCTTCATGGCCGGGTGGCGTAGCACCGACGCGCATCTGCGCAAAGCCCCGGGGCTCGGCCCGCACGGATGGGCGGACCTAGATACTCCGCCCCGTGATCCGCGCGATCTCGCGGGTGACGAGGGTCTCGACGATGCCGGGAAGATTCTCGTCGAGCCATTCCTTCAGCATCGGCCGCAGCATCTCGCGCACCGCGGCTTCGAGCGCACCCGCCTGCGGCGGCGCCTCGGCGCGCTGGCGCATCGCCGAAAGGCTCTGCAGCCGCTCGCGGCTGGCGGCGGCGGCGTCCGGCGACATGAGCCCGTCCGATTCGGTCACCGGGTCGTCCAGTTCGAGCAGATCGTCCTCGGCCGGCGAAGTCGCCTCGGCGATCGGGGCAGTCGCCGTCGCGGCGGCACCGCCGCCGATGCGGTTGTCCTGCGCGATCACGCGCTTGATGGAAGCCAGTATCTCTTCCATCGACGGGTCTTTGCGGGCGTCACCCATGGCGGGGCGCCTTATCACCTATTGCGGCAGGTCTGTCACGGGGCTGCGTGCATCGGCGGGCACGGTGCGCGTCGAGGTGATGCGCGGATTGGGGCCGTCGTCCCAGTCGGACCAGTCGTTGCGGTGCGCGCGATAGTTGGCGATCGGGTCGTAAAGCACGGCGCCGTCGAGGTTGAGATCCTCGGCCTCGGCCTGGCCCATCGCGTTGAGGAGCCGGAAGCCGGCGACATAGGCGTCGTGGCGAGCGCTCACCAGCGCGACCTGGCTGTTGAGCAGCTCCTGCTCGGCGTTCAGCACATCGAGCACGTTGCGGGTGCCGACCGTCTGCTCGGCGCGGGTGCCTTCGAGCGCGAGCTGGTTCGCGGCGACCGCCACTTCGTTCGATTCGATCGCATTCTGCGCCGCCTGCCACGCGGCATAGGCGGCGCGGACGTTGGCGACGACGCCGCGCTCGACGGCGACCGCCTGCTCCAGGAACTGCGACTCGGTCGCCTCCGCCTGCCGGACCCGCGCGGATGCCGCGCCGCCCTGGTAGAGCGGGAGGCTGAGCTGCAGACCGACCGCGCTCGTCGTCGTGCTGTTGGGCAGCGTACCGTCGGGCAGGCCCGCGGCGCGGTCCGCGGTGCCGAGCGCGTTCACATATTGCGTCTGGTTGATCGCCGAGATGGTGGGCAGCCGCGCCCCGCGCGCGACCGCGACCTCGTAGCCCGCCGCCCGCGCCTGGGCGACGATAGCGGCGAGCGCCGCGTTGTTCTCCAGCGCCACCGCGACCGATTCGTCCGCGCTGCGGGGCAGCAGCGGCAGCGGCGGCGGCGGCTGCAGGTCGCCCGGCGGCTCGCCGATCACGCGCTGGTAGTTCTGCTCGCTCGCCTCGAGCTGGCTGCGCGCCGCGAGCAGCTGCGTGCGCGCGAGCGCGAGGCGCGCTTCGGACTGGGCGACGTCGGTGCGGGTGAGATCGCCGACCTCGAAACGGTCGCGCGTCGCCTCGAGATTGGTCTCAAGCACGCGCACGTTGTTTTCGTTGAGCTGCACAATCGAGCGATCGCGGATCACATCCATGTAGGCGGTCACCGCGTCGGTGAAGATATCGCCCTCGGTGGCGCGCAGGTCGGCGCGGCCGGCATCGACGCGGCTGTCCGCCGCGCGCACCGAATTGCGGATACGCCCGCCGGCATAGAGCGGCAGGCTGATCTCGCTACCGACCGCGAGCGTGCGCCCGTTGCCGCCGGTGATGTTGTGGGTGACGAGATCCTGGCTGAGCCCGGCATTGACCGAGATCTGCGGCCGCCCCGCGGCGCGCGCGATCGCGGCGCCTTCGTCGGTCGCGCGCAGCTGCGCGCGCTGGCCGAGCAGGGTCGGGTTGGTGTTGTAGGTCCTGATCAGCGCGTCGCGCAGCGTCTGCACCGGGCCGGTCGAAGCCGGAACGACGGGGGTCGGGCGCGCCATGTCGACGGGGACCGGCGGCCCCTGAACTGGCGCCTCGCCAGGCGCCTGGGCGAGGGCAGCGCCCGCCGCCAGCGCAGTCATTCCGATCGCGGCCAGGAACCGTCCCCGCATCACGCCTTCACTCCGTTTCAAAAGCTGAATCCGCGCGGCTTTTCGAAGCCGGGCAGGCTGCCGGCCGCCGCGTCCGCGAACAGCGTGGTCCCAAGCGCGCCGCCGGCGACGCGGCCCACGGCCAGCCGGGTGACGCCGCCGTCGCTGAGCACGAAGGCGATCCGGCCGCCTTCCGCCTGGTCGATGATCGCCTGCGGCACCTGCTCCACCGCGCCGTCGATCAGGACGAAATCGTAGGGCGCGCCCGCGGCGTGGCCCTCGGTCAGCGGACCCTCGACCAGCTCGACGCCGCTCCCTTCGAGCGCCGCGCGCGCGTGGGCGGCGAGCGTCGGCGCTTCCTCGACCGCGACGACCTTCCGCGCCAGTCGCGCGAGCACCGCCGCCGAATAGCCGGTGGCGGCGCCGATCACGAGCGCCGACTCGCTTCCCACCAGGCGGGCCTCGGTCAGCAGCAGGCCGAGCACCATCGGCGGGTTGAGCACGCGGCCCTCGCCGAGCGGCACCGCGGCGTCCGCATAGGCGACGGCGCGGCGCTCGGCCGGCACGAATCGCTCGCGCGGTACCTCGCTCATCGCGGCGATCACCGCCGGGTCGTTCACCCCCGTGGTCCTGAGCTGGCTCGCCACCATCGCGCGGCGCATCTGCTCGAAATTATGCTCGGTCATCTCGCCTGCTCTACTCGCATAGCTGTTATAGTGACGCAATACACTTGTGCAAGGTTCACGCGCTTTTATCGGCAGACCCCTTCGAGGCCAAGCGGAGATGGTCGCTCGCCCCCATTTCAGCAAGGGGCGTGCCAGCAATTCGCGCGGGCGAGGGAATCGATCGCGCCACGCCCCCTCTCCCGCCTGGAGGAGAGGATCGTTGGGCCTGGGCGGCGGGTCGGCCGGGCCCCCGGCTGATCGTGGCGAGGGCGCGCGCGGCGCGGGCCCGTCCGCATCCGGACACTCCTGTCCGCATGCGAACAGTTGGCCGGCGGCGCGCGCTCGGCTATCGCGGCGCGATGGACGACTCCGACGGCCCGTTCGACCGCGCGCTGCGCCGGCTCCGCCGCGACCGCGCGGCGCGTTTCGAGGGCCCCGACTACCTCCATCGCCGCGCCGCCGAGGAGCTGGACGCGCGCCTCGACTTCGTCTCGCGCCGGTTCGGGCGCGCGCTCGACCTCGGCTGCGGGACCGGCGCGATGGGCGAGCGGCTCGTCGCGCGCGGGATCGAGGTCGTTTCGGCCGACGCCGGCGCGGCCTTCGCCGCCGCCGCCCGCGGCGTCCAGTGCGACGAGGATCGCCTTCCCTTCGCCGACGGCGCCTTCGACCTCGTCGTCTCGGTCGGGGCGCTCGACACGGTCAACGACCTGCCGGGCGCGCTCACCCTGATCCGGCGGACGCTCAGGCCCGACGGGCTGTTCCTCGCCGCCTTCGCCGGGGCGGGCTGCCTGCCGGCGCTGCGCGCGGCCCTGCGCGCCGCCGAGGAGGCGGAGGGGCAAGCTCCCTCCCCGCGCCTCCATCCGCAGATCGACGTGCGCGCCGCCGGCGATCTGCTGACCCGCGCCGGCTTCGCGCTTCCGGTGGTCGATCGCGAGGAGGTGGAGGTGCGGTTCTCCGGGCTTGGCCGCCTCGTCGAGGATCTGCGCGGCATGGCCGCCACCAACCTGCTGAAGGAGCGCGCGCGGCGCCCGTTCACCCGGCTCGGCCTCGCCGCCGCCGCCGTCGCCTTCGACGAGCGCGCGGGGCCGGACGGACGCACCGCCGAGCGCTTCGAGATTCTCTATTTGAGCGGCTGGGCCCCCGCGCCGGACCAGCCCCGGCCCGCCCGGCGCGGGAGCGGCACGGTCTCGCTCGCGCGGGCGCTCAGCCCAAAAGGGCGGCCAGCGCCGGCAAAAGGGCGGCCAGCGCCGGAATGAACGGCGCGTCGGCGGGCGGCATCGCGGCGGCGTCCATGTCCTCCGGCTTCAGCCAGGCGAGCGCGTCCGCATCGGCGGCGCGCGCCCGCGGCGTGCCGCTCCACCGCCGGCAGAGGTAGAGAAGCAGCAGCATCTGCCGGTCGCCCAGCGGGGCGCTGGCGAAGGTGACGGGGACGAGCGCCGCCGGCGCGACGGAGAGGCCAAGCTCTTCCTCAAGTTCGCGCGCGAGCGCCGCCTCGGGCGTTTCGCCGGGCTCGACCTTGCCGCCCGGAAACTCCCACAGGCCGGCCATCGCCCGGCCCGGCGCGCGGCGCTGGAGCAGCACGCGGCCCGCCCGGTCGGCCAGCGCGGCGGCCACGACGATCAGCGGCCCGGAACCGCCATTCCTAATCACGGTAAGACATTCTTAACTGCCCAGCCCATATTTCTGACCCAAACAAAGACAAAATTCGTGTGGAGGCTGAGATGGCGCGAATTCGCGGCGTAATCCGTGACGAGCGCGGCGCGACCGCCGTCGAATACGGGCTCATCCTGGCGATGATCGTCCTCGCCATGCTCGCCTCCCTCAGCAAGGTCGCCAGCATGACCACGAACATGTGGAACACAGTCTCGCAGGAAGTGCAGACTCACAGCTGAGCGAGTTAAGTATTTGGAAACTTCCTCATCCTACAAATCGTCTAGCTGACCCGGACCTTTAGGGCGCGGGGGCGGCCCGGAAGTGTGGACTTCCAAAAGTGGGATTGGAACCAAGGAGACCGGAAATGCAGTTCATTCGCAAGATTCTCAAGGACAAGAAGGGCGCCACCGCCATCGAGTATGGCCTGATCGCCGCGCTGATCGCCGTCGCCGCCATCACTGCGATGCAGGGCCTCGGCAACAGCCTGAAGGGCACGTTCAACAACGTCTCGACGGCGATGAACGGCCAGTAATGGCCACGGCCCCTTCGGGGCACGCGAATCGGGCGGCGGGAGCGATCCCGCCGCCCTTTTCATTTGCGTGACGCGCCGGCGCGCGTCGGGTCAGCCGATCGCCAGATATTTTTCGCGACGCCGCGCGCGCAGCTCGTCCGCGCCGAGCGGGGCGAGTGCCGCGAGCTCTTCCTCGATCGCCGCCCCAAGCGCCGAGATCGTCGTCGCCGGGTCGCGATGCGCGCCGCCGACCGACTCGGGAACGATTCGGTCGATCACGCCGAGCGAAAGCAGGTCCTGCGCGGTGATCTTCATCGCCTCGGCCGCCTCGGCCGCCTTCTCGGCGGTGCGCCAGAGGATCGAGGCGCAGCCTTCCGGCGAGATCACCGAATAGATGCTGTGCTCGAGCATCAGCACCCGGTTCGCCGCCGCGATCGCGATCGCGCCGCCCGAGCCGCCCTCGCCGACGATCGCGGCGACGATCGGCACGCCGAGCTTCAGACACTGTTCGGTCGAGCGGGCGATCGCCTCCGCCTGGCCGCGTTCCTCGGCCTGCACGCCCGGAAAGGCGCCGGCGGTATCGACCAGCGTGACGACGGGCAGGCCGAAGCGGTCGGCCAGCTCCATCAGCCGCACCGCCTTGCGATAGCCCTCGGGCCGCGCCATGCCGAAATTGTGGCGCAGGCGGCTGGCGGTGTCGTCGCCCTTCTCGTGGCCGATCAGCATCACCTTGCGCCCGCCCATCCGCCCGAGGCCGCCGACGATGGCGGCGTCCTCGCCGAACTTGCGGTCGCCGGCGAGCGGAACGAAGTCCTGCACCAGCGCCGCGACATAATCCTTGAAGTGGGGCCGCTCGGGGTGGCGCGCGACCTGCGTCTTCTGCCAGGGCGTGAGCCTGGCGTAGAGGCTCGCGAGCTGCTTGTCCGCGCGCTCCTGCAGCCGGGCGATCTCGGCGGCGATGTTCGGCTCGTCGGCCGAGGCCGTGTCGCGCAGCTCGGCGATGAGCGCCTCCAGCTCGGCGACCGGCTTTTCGAAGTCGAGAAAGGTCGGCATGAGGCGGCTGCGGTTAGGCCGGCTTGGCGCGCGCGTCAACGCGCGGCGGATCGGCGAGCGGGTGCCGGCTGTTGACGAGATCGACCAGCCGGCGCGAGTCGACATGCGTGTAGATCTGCGTCGTCGCGATATCGGCGTGGCCGAGCAGCATCTGCACCGCACGCAGGTCCGCCCCGCCTTCGAGCAGGTGCGTGGCGAAGGCATGGCGCAGCACGTGCGGGCTGATCCGCTCGGGCGGGATGCCGGCGGCGGCGGCGAGTTCGCGCACGAGCTGGAACAGGCGCACGCGGCTGAGGTGGCCGCGGCCCGAAGGGAAGAGCCAAAGCGAATCCTTCGGCACCTCGGCCGCCCATTCGGCGACGGCCGCGCGCGCGCGGTCGGAGATCGGCACCAGCCGCTCGTGTCCTCCCTTCCCCTTCAGGATCAGGAACGGGCGATCCGGCGCGATGGCGCCGCGCGGCAGCGACACCAGCTCGCTCGCGCGCAGGCCCGATCCGTAGAGCAGCTCGACCAGCGCCGCGAGCCGCAGCGCCCCCGGCGTCCCCGCCGCCTTGCGGCGCTCGATCTCGGCGAACAGCGCCTCGACCGCGCCGTGATCGAGCACTTTGGGCAGCGGCCGGCGCGTGCCGGGCCGGGGCAGCGCTCCGGACGGATCGTCGTCGCGAAAGCCCTCGTCGTGGAGGAAGCCGTAGAAGCGGCGCAGCGCCGCGGCCTTGCGCGCCACCGTCGCCGGCGCGAGCGGCCGCCACGCCTCGGCGAGACCGCGCAGCGCCGCCGCCCCCGCCTTCTCCAGCCCGTCGGGAAGCAGCGCCGAGGCGCCTTCGAGGTCGCGCGCGTAGGCAAGCAAGGTGTTGCGCGCCGCGCCCGCCTCGGCGGCGAGCATTTCGAGGAAGGCGGCGATCAGTCGCCGGTCGCCCGCCCGCACCTCGTCGCGCGGGGCGCGTCCGCTCACAGCCGGGCGATCGCCTCGGCGGCGATCATCCGCGCCTCGAACTCGAGGCCGACGCTCTTCAGATCGCGCACGATGCGGAACAGGTAGGCCGGCGGCACGCCGCGCCAGTTCGCGGTCTGCATGCCCACGGCGGCGAGCAGCGCGACCGTCCCCGGCTGGTTGTCGCGCACCGCCTGGTCGATCGCCGCCGCCCAGCGGTCCCGCGGGACGACGAGCCCGGCGGCGGCGCCGAGCCGCGACACGTCGTCGCGCGCGATCCGCCCGAGCCCGGCGAGCGCGGCGACCAGCATCCGCGAGCGGATGCGCCCCTCGGTGGTGTCGGCGTCGATGAAGTCGCGGATCCGGCCGCCGCCGAGGTCCATCGGCGGGTTCGGCGCGCCCACCGCGAGCAGCGCCCAGGCGAGCGAATCGTCGGCGTCGTTCTCGCGCACCACGTCGCTCCACCGCGCCGCCTCGCCATCCATGCCCCCCGCGAGCATCGAGGCGATGAGGCCGGCGGCGGCGTCGGCATGGTCCCCGGATGGCTCGATGCGCGACGCCGCGCCGGCGGTGAGGATCAGCCGGGCATAGCGCCCGCCGGCCGCGCCGGGCGCGTCCCACAGGCGGCGCATCGCCGCGATCCGGCCCGCAGGCGTCGGATCGAT
>Ga0180222_1001855_pt1 | contig 19595 bp, 23 predicted proteins | sample eDN5th37CKraftOP_FD_151336 | JGI IMG/M metagenome (GOLD analysis project Ga0180222, IMG submission 151336) | Enriched Organic Plus compost microbial communities from Emeryville, California, USA - eDNA 5th pass 37_C Kraft OP (version 2) (version 2) ... | reverse complement strand
TCGCCTACAACTGCTCGCCCTCGTTCAACTGGCGCGCCAAGCTCGATGCGCAGACCATCGCCACGTTCCAGCGCGAGCTCGGCGCCATGGGCTACAAGTTCCAGTTCGTGACGCTCGCCGGCTTCCACGCGCTCAACCACTCGATGTTCACGCTGGCGTCGGGCTATCGCGAGCGCGGCATGGCCGCCTACTCAGAGCTGCAGCAGGCCGAGTTCGACTCGGAAGCTTCGGGCTACACCGCCACGCGCCACCAGCGCGAGGTCGGCACCGGCTACTTCGACCAGGTGGCGATGGCGATCAGCGGCGGCGCCGCCTCGACCGCGGCGATGCGGGAATCGACGGAAGCTGCGCAGTTCACCAGCGCCGCGCGCGAGAAGGCGCACGCCGCGTGACGCAACGGTCATCTCAACCACAGGAGGCTCACATGCAGCACCCGCGTTACTTCGTCATCGGCGGCAACTACCGCGACCTCGAGTTCGACGCGCTGCGCAACGGCACCGAAACCATCCTCGGCCCGTTCGATTGCGCGGAGAGGGCCAAGTCCGAATGGGAGCGCGTGTCCTACGCCAACAAGTCGATCGCGACGGCGCGCTTCCTCATCGTCGCGCAGAACGCCGCCTGAGCGGCAGGGAGACGAGCGATGGCCACGGTTGAAATCCTCGGTCCTCTCGACGAGCGCGCGCGCAGCATCCTGACCCCCGCCGCGCTGCGCTTCCTCGCCGGCCTGCATACCAACTTCGACGCCCGCCGCCGCGAGCTGCTGGCGCGGCGCGCCGCGCGCCAGGCCGAGTTCGACGCCGGTGCGGTGCCGCGTTTCCTCGGCGAGACCGCCGACGTGCGCGCGGCCGACTGGCGGGTCGCGTCGATTCCCGCCGACCTCATGGACCGCCGCGTCGAGATCACGGGCCCCGTCGACCGCAAGATGATCATCAACGCGCTCAACTCCGGCGCCAGCGTCTACATGGCCGACTTCGAGGACGCGACGACGCCGACCTGGGCCAACGTCATCGAAGGCCAGATCAACCTGCGCGACCGCTGGGCCGGACGCCTCGACTTCACCGATCCTGCCAGCGGCAAGGCCTATGCGCTCAAGCCCGACGCGGCCGTGCTGATCGTGCGGCCGCGCGGCTGGCACCTGCCCGAGGCGCACATCACCGTCGGCGGCGAGCCGATGGCCGGCGCGCTCGTCGACTTCGGCCTCTACCTCTTCCACAACGCGCGCGCCGCGCTCGATGCGGGCAGCGGGCCGTATGTCTATCTGCCCAAGCTGGAGAGCCATCTCGAGGCGCGGCTGTGGAACGATGTGTTCCGTCACGCGCAGGCCGCGCTCGACCTGCCGCGCGGCTCGATCAAGGCGACGGTGCTGATCGAGACGCTGCCCGCCGCCTTCGAGATGGACGAGATCCTCTACGAGATGCGCGAGCACATCGTCGGGCTCAATTGCGGGCGCTGGGACTACATCTTCTCGACGATCAAGTGCCTGGCGCGGCAGGAGCGCTTCCTCACGCCCGACCGCCGCGTCATGACCATGGACCGCGCGTTCCTGCGCGCCTATTCGCTCAAGCTGATCCAGACCTGCCATCGCCGCGGCGCCTTCGCGCTCGGCGGCATGGCGGCGCAGATTCCGGTGAAGGGCGATCCCGCCGCCAATGAAGCGGCGTTCGCACGCGTGCGCGCCGACAAGGAGCGCGAGGCCGGCGACGGCCACGACGGCACCTGGGTGGCGCATCCCGATCTCGTGCCGGTGGCGAAGGACGTGTTCGACCGCCTGATGCCGCAGCCGAACCAGCTCGACCGCCTGCGCGAGGACGTGACCATCGGCGCCGACGAGATGCTGGAGATGCACCAGGGCGTGCGCACCGAGCAGGGCCTGCGCGAGAACATCCGCGTCGGCGTGCAGTACATCGAGGCCTGGCTCGGCGGGCGCGGCGCTGTGCCGCTCTATCACCTGATGGAGGACGCGGCGACCGCGGAGATCTGCCGCGCGCAGCTCTGGCAATGGATCGGCCACCGCGCAAAGCTCGATGACGGCCGCGAGGTCACGCCGGATCTGTTCCGCGCGTTGCTCGCCGACGAGATGGCGCGCCTGCGCGAGGCGGTCACGCCGCAGGTCTATGACCGCGGCCATTTCGACGCGGCGATCCGGCTCTTCTCCGACATGACGCTGGCGGCGGAGTTCGCGCCGTTCCTCACGCTGCCCGCCTACGAGGAACTGCCCGACCATCCGGCGCACCGGCCGTCGGCCGCGGCGGAGTGAGCGGCGAGGCGAAGCGGCGCAGCGAAGCGAAGGACATCACGACTGCCGGCACCCCCTCACCCGCCGCGCGGACGCGCGGCGACCTCCCCCCGGCGGGGAGAGGTAAGCAAGCGGCACTGCCGTACACGAGCCGAATGTCTATTCCGCCTTTGGGATGGTCGTAGGGATCGCCACAAGCACAGCGCCTACCTCTCCCCGTCGGGGAGAGGTCGACCGCCGAAGGCGGTCGGGTGAGGGGGTGCCGGCGATTGCGGCATCACCAGCCGCACCGCCCGTTCGCCCGCATAGCTCGCATCCAGATCGCGCGCGGGCTTGATCCGCGATGCGTCCCAACTAGGATGCCCGCCGTTTCACCAACCGAGCGGGAAATACCTCATGGCCGTTGTCGATCTGCGCCGCGAAGGCGAGCTTGCCGTCATTCTCGTCGATAACCCGCCCGTCAATGCGCAGAACAACGCCGTCCGCGCCGGCCTGCTCGACGCCTTCCGCAAGGCCGCCGCCGACAGCGCCGTCAAGGGCATCGTCTTCACCTGCGCCGGCCGCACCTTCATCGCCGGCTCCGATCTCGCCGAGTTCGGCAAGGTGGCGCAGTCGCCGGAGACCCCGGAGGTGATCGCGGCGATCGAACAAGCCGGCAAGCCCACCGTCGCGGTGCTGTTCGGCACGCCCATGGGCGGCGGGCTCGAACTCGCGCTCGCCTGCCACTTCCGCATCGCCGCGCCCGGCACCAAGGCGGCGCTGCCCGAGATCAAGCATGGCCTCATCCCGGGCGCCGGCGGCACGCAGCGGCTGCCGCGTCTCGTCGGGCTGGAGAAGGCCGCGGCCATGATCCTCTCGGGCGATCCGATCGGCGCGCAGGACGCGCTCGCCGCCGGCCTCGTCGACGAGATCTTCGAGGGCGATCCCCTGCAGGCGGGCGTCGCGTTCCTGCGCCGTGCGCTCGCCGACAAGCGCCCCGCGACGCTCGCGCGCGAGCGCAACGACAAGCTCGCCGCCGTCAAGGGCGACCTCAAAAAAGCCGAGGAAGTGATCGCCGCGCAGGTCAAGCGCGGCCGCGGCGGTCCGCGCGCGCCCGGCAAGGCCGTGCAGGCGCTGCGCGACGCGCTCGAGCTTCCGATCGACAAGGCGCTCGAGCGCGAGCGTGCCGCGTTCCTCGAACTGGTCGAGACGCCGGAATCGCGCGCGCTGCGTCACGTGTTCTTTGCCGAGCGCGAGGCGACGCGGCTGCCCGACGTTCCGCCCGAGGCCAGGACGCACGAGGTCAAGCGCGTCGCGGTGATCGGCGCCGGCACCATGGGCGGCGGCATCGCCATGTGCTTCGCCAACGTCGGCATCCCGGTCACGGTGATCGAGGCCTCGCCCGAGGCGCTCAAGAAGGGCCTCGCCACCATCGAGAAGAACTACCGCATCAGCGCGGCGCGCGGCGGTCTCACCGAGGCCGACGTCGAGAAGCGCATGGGCCTGCTCACCGGCGTCGCCGACGTCGCGGCGGTCGCCGACGCCGACCTCATCATCGAGGCCGTGTTCGAGGACATGGCGCTCAAGCTCGATCTGTTCGGCCGCCTCGACAAGCTCGCCAAGACCGACGCCATCCTCGCCAGCAACACGTCCTATCTCGACCTCGACGTGATCGCGCGTGCGACCTCGCGGCCCGAGTCGGTGGTCGGCATGCACTTCTTCTCGCCCGCCAACGTCATGCGCCTGCTGGAGACCGTGCGCGGCGCCAAGACCGCCGCCGGCGTGCTCGCCACCGCGCTCAGCGTCGGCCGCAAGATCGGCAAGGTGCCGGTCGTGGTCGGCGTCTGCCCCGGCTTCGTCGGCAACCGCATGCTGCGCCTGCGCGGCATCGAGGTGGAGCGCCTGCTGCTCGAAGGCTGCCTGCCGCAGGAGGTCGACGGCGCGCTCATGCAGTTCGGCTTCCCGATGGGGCCGCTCGCGGTCAGCGACATGGGCGGGCTCGACATCGGCTACCGCTCGCGCAAGGCGAGCGGGCTCAAGGCGCCGATCGCCGACCAGCTCTGCGAGATGGGGCGCCTGGGCCAGAAGACCGGCCGCGGCTTCTACATCTACGAGCAGGGCTCGCGCACCCCCAAGCCCGACGAGGAGGTCGAGCGCATCATCCTCAAGACCGCGCACGACATGGGCGTCAAGCGGCGGCCGTTCACGCACCAGGAGATCCAGGAGCGGCTGCTGTTCCCGATGATCAACGAGGGCGCGCGCATCCTGGAGGAGCGCATCGCCCAGCGCGCCGGCGACATCGACGTGATCTGGGTGCACGGCTACGGCTTCCCCGCCTGGCGTGGCGGCCCGATGTTCTATGCGAGCGACACCGGCCTGCCATATCTGCGCGAGCGGCTGACCGAGTTCGCCGCGCAGACCGGCGACGAGCGCCACAAGCCGTCGCCGCTGCTGCGCAGGCTCGCCGGCGAGGGCAAGCGCTTCGAGTAGCCTCCGCGCCGGCGGCTACTTCCGGCGGCGCTCCTTCGGCGCGCTGCGGGTGGCGTGCTTCGCCACCAGCTCGAACAGCCAGGCGACGCCCGCATCCGTGAGCGCCGCCTTCGGCGTCACCGCCCAGATCGGGAACCGCGGCAGCGTGATCGGCGGGTCCACCATCACGACGCCGAGCCGCTTCTCGAACAGCGTCACGAACAGCCGCGGCAGCGCCGCCAGCAGGTCGGTCTGCGCGACCAGCGAGATCGCGTAGGCGAAGCTCGGCGCCGTGAGCGCGACGCGCCGCGTGCGCCCCTTCTGCGCCAGCGCATAATCGAGAAAGCCGTAAGGGTCGCCGCGCAGCGACACCACGAGATGCCGCATCTCGCAGAAGCGGTCGAGGCTCGGATCGTCGGCGAACGGGTGTCCGGCCCGCATGGCGATCGTGAACGTCTCCTCGTAGAGCCTGCGCCCGGCGAAGCGCGCGGGGATGGTGTCGATCGGCAGGACGGCGATGTCGATCTCGCGCGCATCGAGCTCGGCGAGCGCCGGCTCCCAGGTGCGCTGCGTGATCTGGCGGACCTCCTGCGGCGGCAGGAGCTGGCGCACGCTCAGGTCGATGCCCGGGGCGGTCCGACGCAGTTCGTCGAGCAGCGGCGGCAGGAAGGCGGCGGTCACGCCGTCCGGCGCGCCCAGGTTGAAGCGCCGCCGCGACGTGGCCGGATCGAACGGCTCGGCGGTCGCGATCACGCGGCGCGCCCGCGCCAGCACGTCCGCGATCGGCTCGGCCAATTCCAGCGCGCGCGCCGTCGGCACGACCCCGCGCGGCGTGCGCAGGAACAGCGGATCGTTGAGCAGCCGCCGCAGCCGGCCGAGCCCATGGCTGATCGCCGACGGCGACAGGTTGAGCGTCTGCGCCGCGCGGCCGACGTGGCGCTCGGTCAGCACCACCTCGAACAGGGTCAGCAGGTTCAGGTCGGCCCGCGAGAGATCAATTTCATTCAGCATATTGCTGAAATCGTATCATTTGATTCAGGAGATGCCAAGCGCGATACCGGGGAGGCCGCCGCTCGGTGCGGCCGAACACGGAAATGGGAGGTCGTCATGTCGAAGTCATTTGGGTCGGTGCTGGTCTATGGCGCCGCCGGCGCGCAGGGCTCGGCCATCGTGCGTGCTGCGCTCGCCGCGCGCGCCACGGTGCGCGTGTTCTTGCGCCCGGGCACACGCAATCCATTCGGCCAGGCGGTCGACATCGTGCGCGGTGATCTCGCCGATCCGGCGCGCCTGCTGCTCGCCAGCCGCGCGGCCGAGAAGGTCGTGCTCACGCTGCCGCAGCTTGCCGACCGCGCCCTGCTCGCGCGCTTCGGGCGCGACGCGATCGACGCCGCCAAGGCGGCGCGCGTGAAGCTCTTCGTCCTCAACACCAGCGGACCGGTGCCGGACACGCCCGCAGGCGCGGCTTTCGCCGACGCCATGGCGGAGACGGAAGACTATCTGCGCGCGGCGCAGATCCCCGCCATTGTGCTGCGCCCGACGCTCTACATGGACAACCTCGCGGTACGCGGGTCGGCACGCGCGATCATGCGCAAGGGCGTGCTTGCCTGGCCGCTGCCCTCCGACGTGCCGGTGTCGTGGATCGACGTGAACGATTTTGCGCGCTTCGTCGTCGCGGCGCTGGCGCGGCCCGATCTCGCCGGACGTGCCTTCGACATCGGCGGGCCGCAGGCGCTGACCGGCCCGCAGCTTGCGCAGTGCCTGTCGGCGGTCGTCTGCCGCCCCATCGCCTATGTTCCCATGCCGCCGGCGGTGCTTGCCGCCGGGCTCAACGCCAGCCGCGGCGGCGCCATCGGCGAGGAGACCGCCGCGTTCTACGCCTGGGCCGGCAGCGCCGCGGTCTCGCCGCTCGCGGTCGATGGTGCGGCGGCCTCGGCCGAGTTGTCCGTCGCGCCGGCGACCTTTTCCGAGTGGGCGGTGCGGCAGAACTGGAATGCCCTTGCCGCCGCCGTGGACGATCCGGACGAGCAGGCGACGCGCTCGCTGCGCGAGGTCGGCATGCCGGCGGTATCCACATCGCTCCTGCGCGCGGGAGGGCAACTGTGAACGCCGCGGCCCGGGCAACCCTCGCGCTGGTGCGCGTGCCGCATGCCGAGGCCGTCGCGGTCGTCGACTTCTGGCGCGCCGCCGGCCCGGAGCGCTGGTTCGCGAAGGACGCAGCCTTCGATCAGGCCTTCCGCGAGGCATTCCTCGCGCTGCATGAGAAAGCCGCGCGCGGCGACTGCGTCGGCTGGCTTGCGACGCCGACCGGCGCGCTGGGACTGCTGCTGCTGCTCGATCAGTTCCCGCGCAACGCCTTCCGCGGCACCCCGCGCATGTATGCGACCGACGCGATGGCGCGCGAAGCCGCAGTCGCCGCCATCGCGGTCGGCCACGACTGGCTGGTCGAGGCGCAGATGCAGGTGTTCTTCTATCTGCCGTTCGGACATTCCGAGAGCATCGACGACCAGGAACGCTCGGTCGAGCTGAGCTGCCGGCTCGGGCCGCCGCAGCTCGCGCAGGCCGAGCGCCACCGCGACATCGTGCGCCGCTTCGGCCGTTTCCCGCATCGCAATCCGATCCTCGGCCGGCAGATGACGGCGGAGGAGCAGCGCTTCCTCGATGCGGGTGGTTTCGCCGGCTGAACGGCCGGTTGGGGAGGATTGCGGCGTCGCGCCGCAGTCCGTGCTGAGGCCGCGCTATGCTGCGGTCTTTCGCCGCGCCGCGTCCGCGCAGGCTTCGCTGCAGTAGTAGCGCTCGTCGGCGCCACGCCAGCAGGCCGGCAGGCGCTGACGTTGTCCGAACGCGCTGCCGCAATGCGCGCATTCCTGCGGCGCGCCGCTCGCGAGATAGTGCGACGGCGGCGGATTGCGGCGCGACTCCAGCTCGATGGGCGCGCTGTCGATGGCGGCGGCGATCGAATGCGGTCTGGCCATCGGTCTCTCCGGTTCACTTGCTGCGGATCGATCGCATCTTGCGCGATCGCCCGCGGCGCGGGTACATGAAGCCGACTTTATCTCGCACGTTCGCTGAATGGCCTTCGCACCGATGCTTCAAGCGTGGTTCATCAGCGTGGCGAATCCTAGACCGAGTCGCTTGCGCGGTTGTTGCAATGTTATGTGGCGTGGCGTGTTAAAGTTCCATTTGATCCCGATCAAGGACGATGTCCGCGCTATATGTTTTGTGAGCGCGAGGGAGAGACCACATGCGTGCACTCGAGACCATGCAGCGGCTGGCGACCACGTCGCGGTTGCGCGCGACGCTCAGCCTGCTGGCGATGCGCCGGCGGCGCACTGATTTCGTCTGCGGCGACTGCGAGCGCTGGCGCCGTTGCGGGCTGCCACCCGACCAGAACTGCGCCACCCGCGCCGCGCAGCTTGCGCGCGACGGGGGCCGCGTGCTGCGGCGCACGTCGCTGCACGACTGGGCGGCCTGGGGCTACTGAGATGAACCAGCGCGCGGGCGCTGGAGGGGCCTAACGTCTGCGCTCGTTGCGCTCGCCTTCGACCTTCGTCCAGCGATCGTCGCCGCACATCAGCGCAAAGCAGCCGCGCACGGTCAGCATCGACGGCGACTGCAGCGTGATGGTCGTCGCATAGGTATTGCCGTCATCGGCGTTGTAGATCGGGCCGGACCACGTCCCGTTGGCGCCGGGCCGCATGGTGAGGATCTGCAGCCCCAGAATCGGCCGCCCGCGCTTGCCGGGATCCTGGTTCTTGTCGTCGACCTGCGGCCGCCCGGTCATGCGGTCGACCGGGTCGCGCAGCCATACGATGCTGCCGCAGGCGTTGGCGCCGCAGCGCTCGACGCGGATGCGCGCCTGCCCGTCGCCGGTCTGCCAGGTGCCGAACAGGTCGCTCGTCTGGGCGCTCGCGGGGAATGCCGCGAACAGCGCGGCGGCGGCAAATGTCGGGCGGAGCGTATGTGTCGGAGGAGGCACGTTGCGATTCACCATGATCCCGGACGTCGCGCGCACCATGGGCAAGCCGGCGGGGAAATACAACAGCGCGCGCATTCGCAATGCGCCCCAGGCCCCGTGTCGGGCGCTCGCGCGAGACTGCGTCGGCAAATCCTGGCTTTGACCTGCCCGCTTACACGGGCCGGCGTGCGGTGAAAGCGCCCCACACCGCCAGCACGATGATCGCGCCCACGACCGCGCCGATGAATCCGGCGGCCTCGTCGGCGCGATAGAATCCGACCGCCTGGCCGAGGTAGGTCGCCACGAAGGCGCCGGCGATGCCGAGCAGTGTCGTGATGATGAAGCCGCGCGGCTCGTTGTCGCCCGGCATGATGAACTTTGCGAGCAAGCCGGCGATGAAGCCGATGATGATCGTCCAGATGAGGCTCATGCGACACCTTCCTGCGTGATCGGTTGCTGTGTGATCGGCCACCGTCCGATCGCCCTGCGATCGGCGAAGAGTCTGCGCCCGCATCATCGCCATGTTCGGCCGAACGATCCAGCCCGAAGCGATGGATGCCGGGAGCGGTGCCAGATAACCGCCGCCCCCGGCGTTGGTTCCACCTCAGGCGGTCTGGCCCGGATCGATGTGCTTGGGAGTCTTCTTCTCGCGCTGGGGCGTCATCTTCGACGGGTCCGGCGCGCCCGGCACGCCGCGCGGGCCGAGCTTCTCGCGCTGGATGTCGTCCTCGGTCGGCCGCTCCGAGGTGTCGCCGCGGTTGCCTGCGCCGGTCATGGTCAGTGCATCAGCTCCGCCGGAACCTTGCCGCCGTTGTCCGCCAGCTTCTGCATCACCTGCTTGTGCAGCCAGATGTTCATCGCCGCCGAATCCTTGGTGTCGCCCTTGTAATTGAGCTCCATGGCGAGTTGCTTGCGGGCCGCGAAGCTGCTGTCGAGATCGAGCACCTTCATCAGGTCGACGATCGAGTGACGCCAGTCCAGCTTTTCCGTCTTGGCCGCGGCGAGTTGCGTGAGGATGCCTTCCACGTCCACCCCGGAGGGGCCGGCGCCTGGGACGGTCGGCGGCGATGGCGTCGCGCCCGAAGCCATCGTGCCTTTGGGCGCGGGGGCGGTGCCGGCCTGGGCTTCTGGCGCCTTGCCGAAGATTGCGGACAGGATGCTGCCGAATATGCTCATTGACAGACTCCGCGTCGGAGGGGGTGCGGCTTCAACGCCGGGGGCCTGGCAAAGGTTCGACGGCTGGGGTGGTACGCCGGAACCCGGAGTTCCGATATTGAATTCATCAGCCGGAGCGCATGCCGCGGCACGACTGATCAGGAGAGACGCATGACAGCCAGCATCCGCCGCCTCGCACTCCAAATCCCTCTCATTTTAACGATCGCGGTCACGCTTGGCGGCTGCGGGATCAACACCATCCCGACGCTGGAGGAGGAGGCGAAGGCCAAGCTCGCCGACGTGAACAACCAGTATCAGCGCCGCGCCGACCTCGTGCCCAACCTGGTGGAGACCGTGCGTGGCTACGCCAAGCAGGAGCGCGAGACGCTCGAAGCGGTGGTCAACGCGCGCGCCAAGGCGACGTCGGTGCAGATCACGCCTGACGCCGCCACCGACCCGGAGAAGTTCAAACAATTCCAGGACGCGCAGCGCGAGCTCTCCAGCGCGCTCGGGCGGCTGATCGCCGTGTCGGAGAGCTATCCCGACCTCAAGTCCAACCAGAACTTCCTCGCGCTGCAGTCGCAGCTCGAGGGCACCGAGAACCGCATCGCCGTCGCCCGCCGCGATTACATCGAGGCCGTGCGCGCCTACAACACCGAGCTGCGGACGTTCCCCGGCATCCTCTGGGCCAAGACGCTCTACGCGGGGCACAAGCCGATGGAGACCTTTACGGTCGCCGAGGACGTGCGGCGGCCGCCGGCCGTGAAGTTCTAGCGGGCGCGCGCCCTCATGCCGCGAGCGCTGCGGTTTCCTGCTTTCGCCTGCCTTGCGGCCGCGCTTCTCCTCGTTCTCGCCGCGGCCGGCGCGCAGGCGCTGACGTTTCCGGCCCTGAGCGGGCGCGTCGTCGACGAGGCGGCGATCCTCGACCTGCAGACGCGCAGCCTCATCGAGCAGAAGCTGGCGGAGCTGGAGGCGAAGAGCCGCATCCAGCTGGTGGTCGTGACGCTCAAGTCGCTGCAGGGCACCTCGATCGAGGACTACGGCTATCAGCTCGGCCGTCACTGGGGCATCGGCCAGAAGGGCGAGAACAACGGCGCGCTGCTGATCGTCGCGCCGAACGAGCGCAAGGTGCGCATCGAGGTCGGATACGGCCTCGAAGGCACGCTCACCGACGCGGTCAGCCGCCTCATCATCGAGAACGCGATCCTGCCGCGCTTCCGCGCCGGCGACTTTGCGGGCGGCGTCACGCGCGGCACCGACGACATCATCGAGGTGCTCAGCGGCAATGCGCAGGAATGGAAGGAGCGCGCCGCCAAGCGCCCGGAGGCGGCGCCCGAGGGCGTGGACATCGGCACGATCATCCTGCTGATCGTGATCTTCATCATCGTCGTGCGGATGATGTCGCGCGGTCACGGCATCCAACGGGGACGGCGCGGCATGTGGGGCGCCGGTCCGCCGGTGATCGTCCCCGGCGGCTGGGGCGGGGGCTCGTCCGGCGGCTCGTCGGGCGGAGGCTTCTCCGGAGGCGGGGGGTCCTTCGGCGGCGGCGGATCCTCGGGGAGCTGGTGAGATGGACCTGAGCGAAGAGGACCGCGCGCGCATCGTGGCGGCCATCCGCGAGGCGGAGACGCAGACCGCGGGCGAGATCTATTGCGTGATCGCGCGTGCCTCGAGCAGCTATGCCCTCGTTCCGCTGGCGTGGGCGGCGCTCGTCGCACTGCTCGCGCCGCTGCCGCTGATCTACCTCACGCAGTGGCCGGCGCGCGTGATCTATCTCGCCCAGCTCGCCGTGTTCCTCGCCGGCCTGCTGCTGCTCTCGCTGCCGCGCATCCGGATGATGGTCGTGCCCGCGCGCGCCAAGCGCGACCGCGCCCATGCGGAAGCCATGCGCCAGTTCCTCGCGCACGGCCTGCACCAGACCGAGCGCCGCACCGGCGTGCTGATCTTCCTGTCGGAAGCCGAGCGCTATGCCGAGATCGTCGCCGACGCGGGCATCGACCGGAAGGTCGATCCCGGCACCTGGGACGGCGCGGTCGCGGTCCTTGTCGCGGCGATGCGCGAGGGGCGTCACGCCGACGGCCTCGTCGCCGCCATCGCGCGCTGCAGCCGCGTGCTGGCGACGCACTTTCCCGCCGGTCCGCACAACCGCGACGAGCTGCCCAATCTCGTGATCGAGCTCTGACGCGCGCTCGCGACAAGCCGGACGCCGGTTTCGGCGAGGCTCATGCGCGCGCACGTCCTCCCGCACTGCGGCATGCGGTGGTTGTCATGGCGTGAGAAGCGACGCAGACTTGGCGCGCCTCACCTGCGCCTCGCGGCGTCGAAATCCCTCAGGAGACTCCATGTCCGGCGAACTTTTTCTCCCCGGCAGCCTGCCGTGCGAGACTGCGGAGCAGTCGTTCGAGATCTTCGGCGGCGCGCTCGGGCCGTGGCTCGACTACATGCCGGACGGCGAGATCGGCACGCGCCGCTACTGGATCGACGGCGTCGCCTTCCGCGTCTTCAACGGCCATCCCGAGATCGAGACCGTCAAGTATCCAGAGCCGGAGAACGGCGTCGAGCAGTGGTGGCCGCGCGGGCGCCACGACGAGTTCGGGTTCCGCGTCAAGCCCGGCGTCAAGCAGGTGCGCTTCGGCGACCCTGGCTGGCGGCTCGGCTTCGCGCGCGACGCGGTCGCCTCCTATGCGCTGTTCCGCTACATGAAGAAGGCCGGCGTCATCCCGCAGCGTGTGCGCTTCCAGGTCGCCATCCCGCTCACCTACAGCGCGGTGCGCTACTTCTTCCCCGACGAGGACGTGCCCAAGGTCGTGCCCGGCTTCACGCAGGCGTTGCGCGCCGAGGTCGACAAGATCGTCGAGATGATCCCCAACGACGACCTCGCCATCCAGTGGGACCTCGCCATCGAGAACCGCCTGGTCGACGTCGCGCTGGCTGAGCGCGGGCCCGAGGCCGCGCAGAAGGAGGCCGCGATGGTCTGCGCGCCGGCCGCCGAGATCTGCCCGCACATCCCGAAGGCCGTGCACCTCGGCCATCACATGTGCTTCGGCACGTTGAGCGGCTGGCCCTCGCGGCAGCCGCCCTCGCTGCAGGGCTCGGTGACCCTCTCCAACGCGGCGGTCGACGCCTCCGGGCGCAGCGTCGAATTCCTCCACATTCCGACGCTCGGACGCGCGGACGATGCCTTCTTCGAGCCGCTCAAGGTGCTCAAGCACGACGGCGCGCGCGTCTACATGGGCGCGGTGCACCATCTGCACGGCGCCGGCGGGCTCAAGGCGCAGGTCGCCACGATGAAGAAGTATCTGCCCGACTTCGGGCTCGGCGCGCCCTGCGGCTTCGGGCGCGCGCCCGACCGGCCCGGCCGCCTGATCACCGACGACGGCAGCAAGGCCGCCGATCCGACCGCGATCATCATCGAGGATCACAAGAAGGCGGTGGGCGTGCTCAAGGAGGTGCTGGGCCGCTAGTGTCCGCGCTCGGCTCAGTGGGCGGACGGCGCCGCGCGCTTGACCGGGACGGCGAGCTCGCAGCGCAGCCCCTCGCTGCGCCAGTCGAACGCGACGGTGCCCCGAAGCTGGTCGCGGATGCAGCGCGCGATCACGCTGCTGCCGACGCCCTGGCGCGTCGGAGGCGAGACGCACGGCCCGCCGCGCTCCGTCCACCGCGTGCGCAGCGTGTCGCCTTCCCATGACCAGGCGATCGACACCGCCCCGTCCGGCACCGACAGCGCGCCGTACTTGACCGCATTGGTGGCGAGCTCGTGCAGCGCCATGGCGAGGCACTGCATCGTCGGCTTGTCGAGCGGGACTTCGGGCCCGCGATATTGCACGCGCGCCATGTCGTCGGCGAGGTAAGGGGCCATCTCGCTCGCGATCAGCTCGCTGTAATCCGCAAAATCGCTGCCTCCCTCGGACAGCACCTGCTGGGAGCGCGCCAGCGCGTTGAGCCGGCCGAGCAGGGCGTCCTTGTAGGCCTCGACGTCCTCCCCGCCGGTGAGCCGGATCAGCGCGCCGAGCAGCGTGAGCATGTTGCGGGCGCGATGGTTGATCTCGCGGTTGAGCAGCGCGTAGTGCTCCTCCTTGCGCTTATGCTCGGTGATGTCGTCGAACAGGATGCCGACCCTGTTCTGGCCGGGCTCGCCGAGCCGGAAGGCATGCACCTGGTACCAGCGCGCGAGCGCCGCCGCCTCGGCCACGAAGCGCTTGGGTTCGCCGGTGCGCGCGATCTCGCCGTAGATGTCGAACCAGTGCTGCTCGTGGTCCGGCGTGAGCGAACGCATGGACCTGCCGACGGCGTCGTGCAGCCCGGTCAGCCGCTCGAACGCGCCGTTCACTTCGAGGAAAACGTAGTCGCAAGGGCGGCCCTCTGCGTCGAACCGTACTTCGATGACGCAAAATCCGTGATCCAGCGCGTTGACGATGACGCGCCGCTCGTCGGCCTCCGGATCACCAAACGGCTGCGTCGCGACCTCCGCGCACTGTGTCAGCTCGCTCTCCGGCAACATGGTTGGCCTTTTCGTGCCCGTCCGTTGAACCATCAGCGTACCTGGGACGACGCGCTGAGCGCAACCGCCCGGCCATTCGTACCATGGTGCGTTCACGCAGACGTGCGCAACGCATATGCGCGTGGCGTCGCCAGGCTCAGATAGCTGCGCTTATATTCCGTCCGGCCGGAATTATTATCCCCTCGTCACCAGCCTGCAACGACTATGCCGAAAGATTGATCGGCATTGCGCGCGACTTGCCGCCCTTGCGCCGATCGCGGTTGTTTTCCGCGGCATGTCACCCGACTGCATGTTTTTGGCCCGCGCGGCGCACGAACGGAACGCGCGCGCGAGGCGATATGCGCGGCGGCAGGAACCCATGCGCGCGGGTTGGCATTTACCGTCCATCGAGGAGGTGCCTATGGCCAGGACATCGACGAAAGCATCGAGCAGGACAGCAAGCTGGAAACGGCCGGGCTCGCCGATCGGGCGGCGCGGGCCGCGCAAAGCCAATCCGAAATACAAGCGCCGCTCGCGCGAGCCGTGGACGCCGGCGGAGGTGAAGCAGCTCAGGGCGCTGGCGAAGCAGAACACGCCGACCGGTGTGCTCAGCCTCAAGCTGCAGCGCCCGCCGGCGGCGATCCGCAGCAAGGCCCAGCGCGAGGGCATCTCGCTGCGCCCGACCAACCGTTCGCCCTACAGCCGGCGACGGGCCACGGGCCAGCGCCGCAAGCGCGCCTAGCGCGGGTCGTTTCGATCACCGGACACGATTGGTGCGCGTGCATCCCTTTGAAAGAGCGGATGTACGCGCCTTTTTTGGAGAGCCGCGGAGGGCGGCTCACGTCCGATCGCCCGACTGGCGCGCGCGGCGTTCCAGCATGTTGAGGCCCTCGACCAGCGCCGAGAACGCCATTGCCGCGTAGATGTAGCCCTTGGGCACATGCGCGCCGAAACCTTCCGCGATCAGCGCCGTGCCGATCATCAGGAGGAAGCCGAGCGCCAGCATCACGATGGTGGGGTTGGCGTTGATGAAATTGGCGAGCGGCGTCGCCGCCACCATCATCGCCAGCACGGCGACGATGACCGCGATGATCATGATCGGCACGTGGTCGGTCATGCCGACGGCGGTGATGATGCTGTCGATGGAGAATACCAGGTCGAGCATGATGATCTGGACCATGGCAGCGCCGAACCCGAGCACGACCTGCTGGCGGTCGAACATGTCGGGGCCCGGGTCGCGGTCGACCCGGTGGTGGATCTCCCGCGTCGCCTTCCACACCAGGAACAGGCCGCCCGCGATCAGGATGATGTCGCGCCACGAGAAGCCGAAGCCGTAGACCGTGAACAGCGGCGTCGTCAGCGTGACGATGAACGCGATCGATCCGAGCAGGAGGAGGCGCAGGATCAGCGCCAGGGAAATGCCGATGCGGCGCGCGTTGACCCGCTGGTGCTCGGGCAGGCGGTTGGTGAGGATCGCGATGAAGATGAGGTTGTCGATGCCGAGCACCACCTCCATCACGATGAGCGTGACGAGCGCGGCCCAGGCGGCGGGGTCGGCGGCAAGCGAAAGGAGCGAGTCCATTGCGGGCTGATGTCCGGGTCGGCGGAAATGCCAGTACTAGCTAGTGGCGGGCGCCCGCCGCCGCAATTTCATACCGACAGGCACGTCGTCGCAGGGGGTACGCTCACACGTCGGCTGGACTCAATGAATCGCGTCGGAGCCTGGCCCCCCGAGGCGCCGGCCGTCATAAGGCAGGTGACCCGGCTGGCGTGGCGTGGCGGCGGCAAGCGCGAGCCAGGAGTCGGCCAGCTCCAGCCAGGCGGTGCGATGTTCCGCGCGACCGAAGGTCGTCGCCATGTCACGGCATTGGGCGGCCTTTTTTCGGTATTCTTCGGCTCTGTCCATGGGCCTGCGGCTCCCAAAGGCTCAACGTGCTTGAAAGATTGGCAGAAAAATCCGCGGTCACCCTGATCAGGATCAAAACCGCCGATAAATCCTTAGCGCGCCCGGTATTTAAGGCCCGCCCGCCCGATGAAGCTCGCCACCTTCAACATTAATAATGTCAACCGGCGGCTGCCCAACCTGCTGCGCTGGCTGGAGGCGGCGGCGCCCGACGTGGTCTGCCTGCAGGAGCTCAAGTGCACCGATGCGCAGTTCCCGGCGGCGGCGATCGCGCGGGCGGGCTACCGCGCGGTGTGGCGTGGCCAGCGCACCTGGAACGGCGTCGCCATTCTCGCGCGCGCCGAGCCGATCGTCACCCGCACGGCGCTGCCCGGAGATCCCGCCGACACCCAGAGCCGCTACCTCGAGGCCGCCGTCGACGGCGTGCTCATCGGCTGCCTCTATCTGCCCAACGGCAATCCGCAGCCCGGGCCGAAATTCGACTACAAGCTCGCCTGGTTCGAGCGCCTGCAGGCGCACGCGCGCGCGCTCCTGCGCGCCGACGTGCCGGTCGCGCTCGCCGGCGACTATAATGTCGCGCCCACGCAGATCGATATCTATCCGACGAAATCCTGGGACGACGATGCGCTGGTGCAGCCGGAGAGCCGCGCCGCCTTCCGCAAGCTGGTGGATCAGGGCTGGACCGACGCCATCCGCGAGACCCATCCGGGCGAGCGCGTCTACACCTTCTGGCACTACATGCGCAACCGCTGGCAGCGTGACGCCGGCCTGCGCCTCGACCATCTGCTCCTGAGCCCGCAACTCGCCACGCGCATGACGGCCGCCGGCGTCGACCGCGCCGTGCGCGGCGAGCCCGACGCGAGCGATCATGCGCCGGTGTGGGTGGAGCTGGCGGGGCCGCGCAGGGGCCGTGGCAAGCACTCTGCGCGCAAGCGGGTCACGCGATGAGCACGCTGTGCGCAAGGACCATCTAGGACGCCGGCATGCGCCAGCACTGGCGGCGGTAGGCCGACGGCGAGAGCCCGACGCTCTTGCGAAACAGCCGTCGGAAGCTGGCGGGCTCGACATAGCCCATCTCGACGGCGATCTCGTCGAGTGCAATGTCGGTCGTCTCGAGCAGGTGCTTGGCCTCCTCGATGCGCAGCGCCTGGACGTAATCCATCGGAGACATGCCGGTCGCGCGCCGGAAGCGGGCGAGGAAGCTGCGTTCGGTCAGTCCGCTGCGCGCCGCCATGGCGGCGACCGGATTGGCGTTCTTGTAGTTGTCGGCGATCCACGCCTGCGCGGACGCGACCGCCTGATCCTCCGCTCTGCGTTTGGCGGGCAGGCCGGCGAAATGCAGTTGCCCATGTTCATGCGGCGCGATGTGCCAGACCTTGGCCACGCGCCGCGCCTCCTCGGGACTGACGAAACGCGCGACGAGGTACAGCAGCAGATCGTACCATGACGACGCCCCGCCTGCGGTGATGATGCGGTGCCCATCTCCGGCCGGCACCAGCACGCGCTCCTTGCGCACGCGCACGTTGGGGAAGTGACGCGCCATGCTGTCGCAGTATCCCCAATGCGTCGTCGCCTCCGCGCCGTCGAGTAATCCGGTCTTGGCGACGAGGAGCGTGCCCGAACATACCGACGTCACGATCGCGCCGTTGTCGTAGGCGCTGCGGATCCATCGTGCCACCGGGCCATAGTGCTCGGGCAGCGGCTGCGACAAATCCACGAGCAACTCGGGCACGATGACGATGTCGGGGGCGGGCTCGTCGGCAAGCTTGCCGTGCGGATGCACGAGGATGCCGCTCGGCGTCGCGTAGGGCGCGCCGTCGAGCGAGAGCAGGCAGGGGCGGAAGCGTGGCGCGCGCGGCGCATCGCCGTGCAGCAGCTCCCAGCTCCGCCCCACCGACCTGAGCACCTCGAGGATCGCGAATGTCCCGGACGTGCCGGCGTGCGGCGTTGCGATCACCACCGCCGTGAGCGGGCGCGGATCGGCGGCGCCGTCATTTCCGATTTGGACCGGTTTCATCGGAAACCAACCTACCGAAACGTGGTGACGGCGAGTAGACCCCGCGGCCAACGGAAGCCGGATGGACCGCTTCCACATCATCGAAACGGAACCTTCACCATGACCCGGACCGCAGTCGCGTTACGTCAGGACGCCCAGAATCCCGCCCAAAAGCCTGCTTTCGACAACGGCAAGGCCCAGGCTTTCGCCGGCAAGATGCTCGGGGCCCTCAACAATTCAGCGCTGGTGCTGATGGCCTCGATCGGTCACCGGACCGGCCTGTTCGCGCAACTCGCGACGGCGTCTCCCTGCACGGTCGAGGCGCTCGCGAAGGCGAGCAGTCTCGCCCCGCGCTATGTGCGCGAATGGCTGGCAGTGATGACCACCTCGGGCGTCGTCGATTACGACCCGACGTCGGGCAGCTATGCGCTGCCGCCCGAGCATGCCGCCTTCCTCGTCTATGGCGGGTCGGTGAACATCGCGGTGAACTGTCAGTTCCTCGGGGTCACGGCCGGCGTCGAGGACGAGATCGTCGCGCGCTTCCGAGACGGCGAGGGCATGCACTACCACCACTACGGCCGCTTCCATGATGTCATGGCCGAAGCCAGCAACCAGTCGCTGGTGAGCAAGCTTCTCGACCATATCCTGCCGCTGGCCGAAGGCCTGCGCGAGCGGCTCGAGCACGGCATCGATGTCCTCGACGTCGGCTGCGGTGCCGGCCGCGCGCTGCTGCTGCTCGCCGAGCAGTTTCCCAACAGCCGGTTCACCGGCATCGACCTGTGCGCCGATGCGTTCGCGCCGGCGGTCGACATGGCGCGCGGCAAGAAACTGACCAACCTGACGTTCCGCGCGCTGGACGTCGCCGGCCGCGAGGATTTCGGCGCCTATGATCTCGTGCTCGCCTTCGATGCGGTGCACGACCAGAAGGACCCGCCGGGCATGCTGCGTGCGATCCGCCGCACGCTGACCCCCGGCGGTACCTTGCTGATGATCGACATCGGCGGCTCCAGCCGCCTCGAGAAGAACACGCAGCATCCGCTCGGCGCATTCCTCTACATGATGTCGTGCATGCACTGCACGCCGGTCTCGCTCGGCCAGGGCGGCCCCGGCCTCGGCACCATGTGGGGCGTCGAGATGGCGGGAGACATGCTCAAGGCCGCCGGCTTCTCCCGTGTGACCATGTCGCGGCTGCCGCATGACATCGTCAACGCGTATTTCGTGGCACGCGTATAGCGCCCGCGCCGCCGCTCCCTTCCGATCAGGGGAGGGGGCGGCCTCTCCTCGCTCGAGGCCGTGGGCGTGCTTGGTTAGCAATTCCGCCGCGGCCGGCGTGCTATGGTGCCGCGCATGGCGACTTCGGGCCTCGAGACCTACAAGGAACTGCTGCTCTTCCTGACCACCGCCGCGGTGGTCGTGCCGATC
>Ga0180222_1001854_pt1 | contig 19598 bp, 16 predicted proteins | sample eDN5th37CKraftOP_FD_151336 | JGI IMG/M metagenome (GOLD analysis project Ga0180222, IMG submission 151336) | Enriched Organic Plus compost microbial communities from Emeryville, California, USA - eDNA 5th pass 37_C Kraft OP (version 2) (version 2) ... | reverse complement strand
GGCCACCAGCCGCAAGGCGAGCGTCCGGCATGCGGTGAAGGCGAAGACGCGCGCCAAGGCGCGGCCGAAGCAGAAATTCACCGTCAGCCACCTCCGCGAAAAGGATTTCGATCAGGGTTTGCGGCCGTATTCGGCCTATCGCGATCTCGGCATCGCGGCGGCCACGGGCGGCATGGCGCAGGCGCACGTCATCCGCATGACCAAGCCGTTCAATGCGGACGAGGTGGCGGTCCCGCATTATCACGACGTCGCGTTTCAGATGGTCTATGTGCTGAAGGGGTGGTTCAGCAGCGAGTTCGAGGGGCACGGCGTGCACACCTTCCGCGCCGGCTCATGCTGGATCCAGCCGCCCGGGATCAAGCACACCGTGCGCGGCTATTCCGACGATTGCGAACTGCTGGAGATCGTGCTGCCGGCGGATTTCGAGACGGTGACGCTGAAAAACTAGTGACGCGCAGCGCTGCTGCCGGCAGGGCGGGCTCCCTCTCCCCGCCGGGGGAGAGGTGAAGGGAACCCGTTGCGCGTCACGCCGACGCCGTGATGCCCAGCCCCGCCGCCACCGCCGGGGCGATCTGCGCCGGCGTGTCGACAACGACCACGCCGCCGTCCTCGAGCGCCTTGCGCTTGCCCGCATAGCTGCCGGTGTTGCCGGTGACGATCGCGCCGGCATGCCCCATCTTCTTGCCCGCCGGTGCCGCGGCGCCGGCGATGAAAGCGACCATCGGCTTGCGTACCTTCTTGGCGTATTCGGCCGCCGCTTCTTCCATGCCGCCGCCGATCTCGCCGACGATGACGATGGCGTCGGTGCCGGCATCGCCGTCGAGCGCCTCGAGCGCCTCGCGCGTGGTGGTTCCGAGCATGGGGTCGCCGCCGATCCCGATGAAGGCCGACTGGCCGAGGCCGGCGCGCGTCAGATTGAGGCAGACCAGCGTGCCGAGCGAGCCGCTGCGCGAAATGACGCCGACCCGGCCGGGCTTGAACACGCTCGGCACGAAAGCGGGCATGATGCCGACGAAGCATTCGCCGGGCGTGACCAGGCCGGCGGTATTGGGGCCGACGATGCGCGTGCCGTGCTTGGCGGCGGCCGCATGCATCGCCATCACGTCCTGCGCCGGAATATGCTCGGTCAGCACGACGAGGAGCTTCACGCCCGCCTCGGCGGCGGAAACCGCCGCATCCTTGGCCATCGGCGGCGGAATGAAACCGACCGCGACATCGGCGCCGACCGCCTTGGCGGCCTCCGCCGTCGAAGCGAAAATCGGCACCCCGACATGGGTCTCGCCCGCGCGCTTCGGATTGATGCCCGCCACCACATTGGTGCCGTAGGCGATCATCTTCTCGGTCCAGAACGTGCCTTGCTTGCCGGTGATGCCGAGCACGACCACCCGGTCTTTCTTGCGAACAATCATTGCGCTGCCTTCACCGCCGCCTGAATGGCGTCTTCCATGAAATCATAGGGCTCGATGCCAAGCTGCTCGCGGACCAGCTTGACGGCTTCCTCTTCGCCGGTGCCGTGAATGGAGAAGAACACCGGCACTTTCGGCTTGAGTTTGTGCCAGGCCTTCACCACGCCGTCCGCCATCACGTCGGTGCGCGCGAAGGCGCCGCAGAAATTGATGACCAGGCTTTTGACGCCCGGATTGGACAGCACCAGATCGAGCGCAATCTCCGACTTGGTGTAGGCCTCGCCGCCGATCTCGAGAAAATTCGCGGGCTTGCCGCCGAAGTGGCGGATGACGTCCATCGTCGTCATGGTCAGCCCCGCCCCGTTCGCCAGCACGCCGACATTGCCGTCGAGCTGGATGAGCTTGAGACCGGCCTCGGCGCCGCGGCGCTCGAGATCGGTCATCGGCGGCGCACTGCCGGCGCCGGCGATATCGGGCTGGCGGAATACCGAGGAATCGTCGAGCACGAATTTGCAGTCGAGCGCGACCACGCGGCCGTCGCCGAGCAAGGCGAGCGGGTTGATTTCGAGCAGTTCGGCATCGCGCGTGCGCCAGGCGCGATAGAGGTGATCGACGATCTGGGCGATCTGCGATTCCGCCGCGCCGAGATCCAGGCCCTGCAGCATGGCGGCGATGTCGCGTGCTCGCGGCACGTTGTCGATGTCGACCAGCAGGCGGCGGATGGCGTCGGGCTTGGCGGCCGCCACCTCCTCGATATCCATGCCGCCTTCGGTGGAGAACAGGATCAGCGGCTTTTTCGCGGCGGTGTCGTGCAGCACCGCGAGATAGAACTCGCGCACGATTTTGGCCTGCTCCTCGATCAGCAGGCGTTCCACCGTGTAGTCGCCGATGCGCATGCCGAGGATCTGCGCGGCCACCTGTTCGGCTTCCGCGGGCGTATTGGCGAGCTTGATGCCGCCGGCCTTGCCGCGTTTTCCGGTCGGCACCTGCGCCTTCACCACGCAAGGGCCGATTTGTGCGGCGGCCTTGGCCGCGTCAGCCGCATCGGTGACCAGAATGCCGCGCGGGATCGGGATGCCGGCCGATTGAAGGATCAGCGATTTGGCGGCGTGTTCTTCGAAGTTCATGAGGGGATTCTTTCGTCGCGAGGCATTTACCGCTGTCGTCCCCGCGAAAGCGGGAACCCAGTACGCCGCAGCCTCTCGAGAGCACACGGAGTACTGGGTCCCGGGTCTCGCTTCGCTCGCCCGGGACGACGGCAGAGTCACTTCCCGTACTTTTCCCAATACTTGCCGAACAGTTCTTCCTCGCTCGGCTTGTCCTCGGGAATGGTGGTGACGAGATGGGTGATGTTGAGGAAGTGCTTGTAGCTCAGGTTTTCGCTGATGCTGTTGCCGCCCCAGGTGCCACAGCCCATGCTGAGCGTGAAATTGAGGCCGCTATCGAAGCCGCCGCCATTGGCGAAGGTGTGCGCCTGGTTGATCAGCACGCGCACCACGTCGGTCTCCTCGGCCAGCTTGCGGCCGCGTTCCATCCTGGTGGTATGCAGACCGATGGAATGACCGCGGCCCTGATGATCGAGAATGTCACGCGCCTTTTGCGCCGCGGCGTCGAAGTCCTTGGCACGATAGACGGTCAGAACCAGCGACAGTTTCTCGCCCGAGAACGGATAGTCGCGGCCGACCCCGGTCTCCTCCACCATGAAGAACTTCTTGGCTTCCGCCGCCGCCGGCAGGCCGCAGCCGCGCGCGAATATGTCGGCGTCGCGCGCGATCAGCGTGCGCGAGAGCTTGCCATCGGGCCAGAGCGCGGCCTGGATCTTGGTCTTCTCCGCGGCGGACGCCAGGTAGCCGCCGACGCGCTCGAGCGCGGCGATCGCCTTGTCATAGACGGCATCCACGATGACCACCGAGTTCTCCGACGAGCAGGACGTCGAATTGTCGAAGATCTTCGAGGCGCAAATCTTGCGCGCCGCGTCGTCGAGATCGGCGGTCTCGTCGATGATCACCGGCACGTTGCCGGCGCCCACGCCGATCGCCGGCGTCCCGCTCGAATAGGCGCGCCGCACATTGTCCTGCGAGCCGGTGGCCACGATCAGATCCGCCGCCTTCATCAGCGCCTGCGTCATGTCCTTGGAGGCCGGCGGCGGCAGGATCTGCACGAGGTCTTCCGGCGCGCCGATCTTCTTCAGTTCCGCGCGCATGTAGTCGACGGTGCGGCCGGTCGTCTTCATGCCGGCGGGCGAGGAGGCGATGATGATGGCGTTGCGGCCCTTGATCGCCATCATCGCCTTGTTCACGGGCGTCGCGCCCGGATTGGTCGACGGCGTGATGGCGCAGACCACGCCCACCGGCTTCGCCCATTTGGTGATGCCGAGCTTCGGGTCCTCCTCGATGATGCCGACCGATTTCACGCGCAGAAGATCGCGCAGCGTACCGAAGGTCTTGCGCGTCTTCTTGATGATCTTGTCGGGGACATTGCCGAGCTTGGTGTCGGCGACCGCGAGTTCGGCCAGTTCCTGGGCGTGCGCCGGATTATAGAGCGACCAGGCGAGCGCGGTCACCGCCTCGTCCACGCGCGCCTGGTCGGCATCGGCGAATTCCGCCATCGCCTTGCGCGCCCGCCGCACCAGCTCGTCAACCACCGCCTGCGCGGCCGGATCGGCGACCGGTTTCACTGCGACTGTCATTGCGTCACCTCGAACTAGATGCCTTGCTGCGGGCGCATGTCCTCGCGCCGGATGCCCGCGACCACCACCGGCTTCTTCATGGCGTCGCGGCGGAACGGCTCGCCCAGTTCCTGATTGAGGATGACCTCGATGAAGGTCGTGATGCGCTGCTTCTGATCCTCGCAGGACTTGCGCAGGGCCTCGGTCAGTTCGGCCTGCGTCTTGACCGTGACGCCCTTGAGCCCGCAGGCTTCCGCCACCTTGGCATAGCTCAGATGCGGATCAAGCTCGGTGCCGACGAAATTATTGTCGTACCAGAGGATCGAATTGCGCTTTTCCGCGCCCCATTGGTAGTTGCGGAAAATGACCATCGTGATGCCCGGCCATTCCCGGCGGCCGATCGAGGTCATTTCGTTCATGGAAATGCCGAAGGCGCCGTCGCCGGCAAAGCCGACGCAGGGCGTATCGGGATTGCCGATCTTGGCCCCGATGATCGCCGGGAAGCCGTAGCCGCACGGCCCGAACAGGCCGGGCGCCAGGTACTTCCGCCCCTTCTCGAAGGTCGGATAGGCGTTGCCGATGGCGCAGTTGTTGCCGATGTCGCTCGAAATGATGGCGTCCTTCGGCAGGCCGGCCTGGATCGCCCGCCAGGCCTGGCGCGGCGACATGCGGTCGGCGTCGCGCGTGCGCGCGTCCAGGTTCCAGCTGGTGCCCGGATCGTCGTCCTCGTGATCCATGCTGGACAGCGTCTGCAGCCAGCGCGACTTGGTGGTGTGGACCAGCGCCTTGCGTTCGGCGCGGCCGGCATCGCCGGCGCTCGGCGACAGCTGCGCCAGGATGCTCTTGGCGACCAGCTTGGCATCGCCGCAGATGCCGACGGTGACCGGCTTGGTCAGGCCGATGCGGTCGGCATTGATATCGACCTGGATGATCTTGGCGTTCTTCGGCCAGTAGTCGAGGCCATAGCCGGGCAGCGTCGAGAACGGGTTGAGCCGCGTGCCGAGGCAGAGCACCACGTCGGCCTTGGAAACGAGTTCCATGGCCGCCTTCGAGCCGTTGTAACCGAGCGGTCCGACCGCGAGCGGATGGCTGCCGGGGAAGCTGTCGTTATGCTGGTAGTTGTTGCAGACCGGCGCATCGAGCCGCTCGGCGAGCGCCACGCATTCAGGGATCGCGTTGCCGATAACGACGCCGGCACCCGACAGGATGACCGGGAACTGCGCTTCCGACAGAAGCCTAGCCGCCTCGGCCACCGCCTGCGCGCCGCCGGCCGGACGCTCGAACTCCACGATCGCCGGCAGGGTGATGTCGATCACCTGGGTCCAGAAATCGCGCGGAATGTTGATCTGCGCCGGCGCCGAAAGGCGCTTGGCTTTCGAGATCACGCGGTTGAGCACCTCGGCGACGCGCGAGGGATCGCGCACCTCTTCCTGGTAGCAAACCATGTCACGGAACAGCGCCATCTGCTCGACTTCCTGGAAGCCACCCTGCCCGATGGTCTTGTTCGCCGCCTGCGGCGTGACCAGGAGCATGGGCGTGTGGTTCCAATAGGCCGTCTTGATCGGCGTGACGAAGTTGGTGATGCCCGGGCCGTTCTGCGCGATGCACATGCCGACCTTGCCGGTGGTGCGGGTATAGCCGTCGCAGATCAGCGCGCCGTTGTTCTCGTGCGCCACGTCCCAGAATGTGATGCCGGCCTTGGGGAAAAGATCGGATATCGGCATGAACGCCGATCCGATGATGCCGAAGGCATGTTCGATGCCGTGCATCTGCAGGACTTTCACAAAGGCTTCTTCCGTCGTCATCTTCATCGTTACAGCACTCCTGGGAAAACGGTGTTCAAGGCGTTTCAGGCACTGGCCTGGAAGATCTGGGCGAGTTCGACGGCGGCGCTGCGCAAGGCCGGCAGGTGACGGCGCGCCGTCTGCACGTTCATGCGCGCCTCGGGCGCCTGGATCGCCAGGGCGGCGAGCAGCTCGCCGCCGCGGCCGGTCACCGGGACCGCCATGCAGACCACCCCGACGAGATACTCCTCGCAGTCGTAGGAGACCTGCTCCCTGCGGATCTGCTTGAGCTCGGCCTCGAGCCGGGCGCTGTCGGTGATGGTTGCGTCGGTGAAACGGCGGAACTCCAGGCTTTGCAGGAGACGCCGGCGGCGCGGCGCCGCGGCCAGCGCGAGGAACAGCTTGCCGATGGCGCTGCAATGCAAAGGCACGCGCGAACCCGAGGTATAGTGCAGCCGCAGCGGCCAGTGGTCGGCCTCGACGCGGTCGAGATAGACCACCTCGCCGTTGAGCAGCGTGCCGATATTGCAGGTCTCGTTGAGCGTATGCACGAGGCGTTGCAGCACGACGTGCGGCGCATCGTTGCGCATCGACGAGGACAGCGCGCCGAAGGCGAGATTGGTGAGCCGCGGCCCCACCACGAGGCGGCGGCGGCCCGGTTCGCGCGACAGGTAGCCCTGCGTGACGAACCAGTCGACCAGGCGATAGGCGGTGGCCTTGGGCAGTTTCAGCTTGGCGATGATGTCGAGCACTTCCACCGGCGCCGACGCGGCGGCGACGTGCTCGAGGATCGCGAAGGAGCGCGCGGTCGCCCCCAGTTTCTGTTCGCGCGCGGCGGCGGCCTTGTGCGGCCGCGCCGGCGGCTTGAATTCCGCCACCGGCCGCGGCGCGCTCGGCAGCGCGGCGCCGGCGCCCGCGGACCTTTCATCGAGACGAAGATTGCTGGGCATGCATCACCTGACAAGCGCGGTCATGCGGCGGCGACGCGCCGGGCGCGCCACTGCTGCAGGAAAGGAAGCAAAAGTATCGCGACGGTGAACAGCATGATCGTGCCGGAGATCGGACGCGTGAAGAACACCGTCCAGTCGTTGCCGTAACTGATCATCGCGTTCATGAACGCGCTTTCGGCGAGCGGACCGAGAATGACGCCCAGCACCAGAGGCGCGATCGGGAATTTCAGGCGCTCGAAGGCGTAGCCGATGATGCCGAAGCCGATCATCAGCCACAGGTCGGTCACGTCGTTGCGGATGGAAAGCGCGCCGATGAAGCAGAGGATGAGGACATAGGACGACACCACGGCTTCCGGCAGATCGAGAATCTTCACCAGCGGCCGGATGGCGAAATAGCCGATCAGGCACATCAGCGCGAGGCCGAGGAAGATCGAGGCGAACACCGCATAGACGATCGGCGCGGAGGTCGCGAGCACCTGCGGCCCGGGCTGAATGCCGTGCAGCATGAATGCGCCGAGGATGATAGCGGTGGCGCCGCTGCCCGGAATGCCGAGCGCCAGCAGCGGCACCAGCGCGCCACCGACCGAGGCGGTGGCGGCGGCCTGCGGCGCCACGATGCCTTCGGCGACGCCGGTGCCCATTTCGTGGCGGCGCTTGCCGAACTGCGCTTCCAGCCCGTAGCTCACGAAGGAAGCGATGGTCGCGCCGGCGCCGGGGATAAGACCGATGATGTTGCCGAGCACGCTCGCACGCAGAAACATGGTCTTGAGCGCGCCGATCTCGCGCAGCGTCGGCAGTTCGGTGCGGGCATTGCTGATCTTGTCGAGCGGCTTGGTGGCGAAGCCCGTTTCCAGCCGCGACAGCACCTCGCCGACGCCATAGGCGCCGACCATCACCACCAGGAATTCGATGCCGTCGGCGAGGATGCGCGAGCCGAAGGTGAAGCGATAGGCGCCGTAGGTCTCGTCGGTGCCGACGCAAGCGATCAACAGGCCGACCGACAGGCTGATCAGCGCGTTGCCGAGCGAGCCGCGGCCGAGCGCCACCACGCTGGAGAGGCCGAACATCAGCACGGCGAAATATTCCGGCGAAGAAAAGCGCAGCGCAAAGGACGCGAGCGGCTGCGTGAGCAGGACCATGATGATGGCTGAAAGAACCCCGCCCCCGAGCGCCGCCACCAATGTCCAGCCGAGCGCCTTGGCCGGCTGTCCCTTGCGGCCCATGGTGTAGCCGTCCCACAGCATCGGCACGTCGATCGGCTCGCCGGGAATACGGAATAGAATCGCGGTGAAGGCGCCGCCATAGGTGCCGGACACGTACATCGCGGAAAGCAGCACGATCGAGGCGGTGACGTCCATGCGATAGGTGAAGGGCAGCGCCAGCGCCACGCCCATCACCAGCGTCAGGCCGGGCAGCACGCCGATCAGGAGGCCGATGACGATGCCGACCAGCAGCATCAGCATGTTGATGGGCGTCAGGCAGTCGAGAAAGCCGTGGCCGAGCTGGAGCAGAATATGTGTCATGATACGGCCCTTGCCTTAGCCCCCGAGCATGACGCGAATGAAGTCGGTGACCGCGTCGAACGGCGGTTCGCCCCGTGGCAGCGACACATAGGCGAAGCGCATGAAGATCAACGCCGCCATGAGCGTGACCACCGTGCTGGTGGCCCAGATCGCGGCATGGTGGCGATAGCGACCGAGATACATGAAGGCCGAAAGAAACAGGAAGGTCGACAGCAGGAAGCCGAGGATATCGACCACCACGGCATAGACCGAGACCAGCACGATGCCGCCGGCGAGCATCCAGGGATAGGTCGCCGGCGGGTCGTCCCCGTCTTCCTTTTCCAGGGCGTCGGCGACGCCGTGGGTTTCGTCGCGCAGGCCCAAAACGATGCGGCCGATTTCGAAGACGCAGACGACGGCCAGCAGCCCGATCGCCACCTTGGGCCAGAAATCGGGCCCCAGCATGCCGGGCCGCGGCGTGTATTCGATGGTCTGCGCGAAGTGGAACAGTATGGCGGCGACGGCAAGGCCGACCAGATAAGGAAGCGTCGTTCGGATGGCGCTCTTGTCCATGATGGCGGCCTCGCCTGTCTATTGCCGTTTCTGGTTCGCTGGTTCTTTTGCTTCGTTACTTCGCCGACATGGTTTTCTTCATGTCGTCGAGCTGCTGCTGCACGAAGGCGGGCGCCTTCGATGCGTCTTCGAAGCTGCCCGGTTCGGCATACTGGGCCTCGAGGAACTTCTTGTATTCAGGCATGGCCGCGACCTTGGCCAAGGCGTCCGAGAGCTTCTTGACGATCTCGGGCGGCGTGCCGGCGCGCACGACGATCGAGCGGAACTGCGGCAGCGCGATCTTGTAGCCGAGCTCGTAGGACGCGGGCACGTCCTTGAACGCGTCGAGACGCTTTTCCCCGAACAGCAGGATCGGACGCATCTGCTTGCTGCCGAGGAATTGCGCGACGTCGCCGGCCTGCTCGTAAAGCGCGTCGGCGTGGCCGCCGAGGATCGACACATAACGCTCGCTCGGCTTGGCGAACGGGACCTGCACCACCTTGATGCCGGCGCGGTCGAGCACGGTGAGCGAGAAGTCGTCGACGCTGCCGAAGCCGAGCGTCGCCACCTTCAGCTTGCCGGGATGGGCCTTGGATTCCTTGGCGAAGTCGTCCCAGGTCTTGAACGGCGAGTCCTGCTTCACGAAGATGAAGGACGGGCCCTTGATCATCACCGCCACCGGGGTGATGTCCTTCATGGTCCAGCGCGGATGCTTGCCCGCGAGCAGAGCGTGGCTGTCGGCGATATAGACCGCCATCGAATAGCCGTCGGCAGGCGCGGCGAGCAGCTTGGCCATGCCGGTGGCGCCGGTACCGCCCGGCACGTTCACGACCGGGATGCCCTGGCCGAGCATCGGCTCCATCAATTTGCTGACCAGGCGGGCCAATTGATCGGCGCCGCCGCCGGGACCCCATGGCACGATCAATTCGATCGGCCTTTCCGGATAGCCAGCCGCCGTTGCGGGACCGCCGGCAAGCGCGGCACCGAACGCGGCAGCCACGAGCAGTGCAAACCTTCGCGTGATCGAACGCATCGTTGTCTCCTCCCTATCGGCCGCTTGGCTTTCCGCCCGCGCACGGCCGTATCCGAGCGGACGGCGGTCCGGCTTATTGGCTGCCGGTATTGCGCCGCGACTGCGCGAACAGTCACGGCGAAAGTCTCATTATTTGAGACTGATATTCTCAATACGATAACAGAGCACCTTGCTCCTGCAACGCGAATTTGAGTTGTTCCGTCTCGTAGAATGGGATTCTGCCGGCAAAAGTCCCACTGTCTGCGATTATTTTGTCAAATTGCCATGATGTGATGCGCGGCATTGCGCGCCACGTCGGCGCGCTGATGACGGCCACACGCCCAACCGAATGTCATGGCGGGGACCGGCCCCGCCATGACGCCATCCTATTCGCTCTCCCGCTCGCCTGCCCGGCTATCGGCCGGGCGCTCACGCCGTCATCGCTCACCGGTCGGCGAGCGGCACATAGGCGCGTGCGTCGGGGCCGCTATAGAGCGTGAGCGGGCGGATCAGGATGTTGTTGTCGAGCTGCTCGAGCACCTGCACCACCCAGCCCGGCACGCGGCCGATCGCGAAGATCGGCACGAACAGATCGCGCTTGATGCCGAGCAGGTGGTAGACCACGCCGGAATAGAAATCGACGTTCACATTGACGCCGTGGCGCGCATAGGGCGCCATCGCCTTGACCACCGCCTGCAGGATCTCGAACCACTTCGGCTCGCCCATCTCCTTCGACAGCCGCTCGACGCCGGCGCGCATATGGCGCGCGCGCGGATCTTCCGCGCGATAGACGCGATGGCCGAAACCGGTGATGGCCACACCGGCCTTGCGCTTTTCCTTCACATAGTCGGCCGCGCGCGCCGGATCGCCGATCTCCTCCGCCATCTTCATCACGTCTTCGGCGGCGCCGCCATGCGCCGGGCCGGAGAGCGCGGCAATGGCCGCGGTGATGGCCGCATGCAGATTCGCCTGCGTCCCAATCACCACGCGCGCGGTGAAGGAGGAAGCATTGGAGCCGTGCTCCGCGTGCAGGATGAGATCGCGGTCGATGAGCTGGGTGGCATCGGCGCTCGGCGTCTTGCCGGTCAGCATCCATAGGATATTGCCGGCATGGCTGAGCGTCACGTCGGCCGCCACCGGCTCGAGCCCGGCGCGGATGCGCGCATGGGCGGCGACGATCATCGGCACCTGCGAGGTCAGGCGCACGCCCTTGCGCAAGGTGGCCGCGCGCGAATTGTCGCCGGTTTCGGGATCGAAGGCGGCGAGCGCGGAAGTGGCCGTGCGCAATACGTCCATCGGATGCGCGTCCTTGATCGCGCGGACGATGTCGACGACCGGCGCCGGCAACCGGCGCGCGGCCTTGAGATCGGCATCGAGCCCGGCAAGCTGTTGCCTGTTCGGCAATTCGCCGTTGAGCAGCAGGTAGGCCGTTTCCTCGAAGCTCGAATGCTCGGCGAGATCGTGGATCGAGTATCCGCGATAACGCAGCTCGCCCGCTTTGCCATCGATGAAGGTGCAGGGCGAACGGTCGAAGTAGACCCCGGTGAGGCCGCGATGAATCTTGATCGCTTCGGCGGTTTCGGTCATTGATGTTCTCTTCCATTGCGCATGATATTTTCCGAAAGCCGGTACCCATTTTTCGGGATCATGCGCGTCGCTCCCGATTTATATTTTCTCACGTGGTGAGATGCATGGACTTGCTTGATCGCTTGTTTGATATCGCACGTCGGCGCTTTCGTACAATCGTTTTGCCGGAAGGCGACGACCCGCGCATCATTTCAGCCGCAGCACGCCTTGTAGCCGATAAAATCGCACGTCCGGTTCTGCTTGGCGCGCGTGACACCATTGAAAGCAGCGCGGGCGAAGTATCGCTCGATGAGATTGCGATCGTCGATCCGCGCGGCGATGCGCGTCTGCAAGCCTATGGAACCGCGCTGGCGCAGACGCGCGAAACGCTGACGCCGAACATGGCGGCGCGGCTGGTCGCGAAGCCGCTCTACTTCGGCGGCATGATGGTGCGCGAGGGCGATGCCGACGCCATGGTGGCGGGCTGCGCCAATCCGACCCGGCGCGTGATCGAGGCCGGCCTGATGACGGTCGGCTTGAGCGAAGGCATCGCGCTGCCCTCGAGCTACTTTCTCATCGTTGCGCCCGACTTCCTCGGCCGGGGCGCGCGCGCCTTCGTCTTCGCCGATTGCGCGGTCAATGCCGACCCGAACGCGCAAGAGCTGGCCGACATCGCGATTGCCTCCGCGCGCAGCGCCCGCAGCCTCCTCGGCGAGGAGCCGCGCGTCGCGCTTCTGTCGTTCTCGACCAAGGGCAGCGCGCAGCATGCGCGCATCGACAAGGTGCGCGAGGCGCTCGCGCTGGTGCGCGAGCGCGAACCGGCGCTCGCCATCGACGGCGAGCTGCAAGCCGACGCGGCGCTGGTGCCGGCCGTGGCCGCGAAAAAGGTGAAGGAGGAGAGCGCGGTGGCCGGGCAGGCCAATGTGCTGGTCTTCCCCGATCTCGACTCCGGCAATATCGGCTACAAGCTCACCCAATGGCTCGGCGGCGCGCAGGCGATCGGGCCGTTCCTGCAGGGCTTCGCCAGGCCGATCAGCGACCTCTCGCGCGGGGCGAGCGTCGACGACATCGTCACGACCTGCGCCGTGGTGGCGGCGACGGGCTAGACCGAGGTCCCGTCAGTAGAAGCAGTCTGGCACCGGGCTCGTCCCGGCCATGACGGGAGAAAAATCGCCCGCCGGCGCTGAATGCCATTCGGGCAAGGCCCACCCTGCCCGTCGAGGCCCACCGACACCCCTCCGGCGCGCAAAAAGGACCGCCTGCAATGGCTCGGACACGGGGTCCGGCATGTCCTGGAATGCGGCCGTCCCAGGGGCTATAAAGCCCGCCAACGAACACCCATTCCGGAGGAGACCAGCCATGGACGAGAGAACGCGCGAACCGCTGCAAATCCGCGCCGAGGACATCAACCCGCGCTACAATTGGGGCCGCGCGCTGCCCTCGCTCGGCACCATGGGTGTCGACTTCGAGGAACGCGTCGACTACCGCCGCCTGCACCGCTACCGGCTGGGCCGCGCCAAGCAGGCGCTGGAGAATTCCGAGCTCGGCGCCCTGCTGGTCTTCGACGTCAACAATATCCGCTACCTGACCTCGACCAAGATCGGCGAATGGGAGCGCGACAAGCTCTGCCGCTGGGCGCTGCTCACCAAGGGCTCGTCCGACCCGATTCTGTGGGACTTCGGCTCGGCCGCCGTCCATCACAAGCTCTATACGCCCTGGCTCAAGCCGGAAAACTGCAAGGCCGGCATCATCGGCATGCGCGGCATGGTCAATCCGGCCTTCGGCCTGATGGCCAAGCACGCCAAGGAAATCGCCTCGCTCATCAAGGAAGCCGGCTGCGACAAGCTGCCGGTCGGCGTCGACATCATCGAGCCGCCGATGATGTTCGAACTGCAGAAAGCCGGGCTCAACATCGTCGACGGCCAGCAGGTGATGCTGGAGGCGCGCGAAGTGAAGTCGCAGGACGAGATCGCGCTCCTGAACCGCGCGGCCGCGATGGTCGACGGCGCCTATCACCTGATCAACGAGGAACTCAAACCCGGCGTGCGCGAGAACGACATCGTCGCCAAGGTGAACGAGTTCCTCTACCGCCACGGCTCCGACGACGTGGAAGCGGTGAACGCCATTTCCGGCGAGCGCTGCAACCCGCATCCGCACAACTTCACCGACCGCATGCTGCGGCCCGGCGACCAGGCCTTCTTCGACATCCTGCAGTCGTTCATGGGCTACCGCACCTGCTACTACCGCACCTTCAATGTCGGCCGCGCCACACCGGCGCAGCACGACGCCTACAAGAAGGCGCGCGAGTGGCTGGATGGCGCCATCGACCGCATCAAACCGGGCGCGACCACCGCGCATATCTGCGAGGCCTTCCCGACGGCGCCGGAATTCGGCTTCCCGGACGAGACTTCGGCGTTCGGTTTGCAGTTCGCGCATGGCCTCGGCCTGGCGCTGCACGAGCGGCCGATCATCTCGCGCGTGGTGTCGATGGATCACCCGACCGAGATCAAGGAAGGCATGGTGTTCGCCATCGAGACCTATTGCCCGGCGACCGACGGCTATTCCGGCGCGCGCATCGAGGAAGAGGTGGTGGTCACCGACAAGGGCTGCCGCGTCATCACGCTGTTCCCAGCGGAAGAACTGCCGATCACGCACCGGTATTGATTTCGGCTGCCGGCGCCGGGCCCGGAAAAGCCCGCGCCGGTCCGATTCGACCTTGGCGGTTGCGCTACCGGCGATCGCCTCGATTGGAACCTGTCATCGCCGGGCTTGTCCCGGCGAGTTCGCTTGGGAGCGCAGGGCGCAGCCAAGGCGGGAGGGCCGGGACAAGCGCCCGGCTACAGGTCAGCCCTGCGGCAATGGCGTGGCTTCCGGCCGTTATGGCGATTATGTCATGCTGTGTTGATTGGGGGCCTGCCTGCCAGGAAAATCGAGCGTGATGCAAAACCAAAATCAGACCACGCCGGCGCGCCATCTGCCCGTTGGTGCCGCCGACGCACTGCGGCGCGGCTTGCGCGGGCGCTGTCCCGCCTGCGGCGAAGGCCACATGTTCCGCAAGTTCCTCAAGGTCGCGGACGCCTGCCCCGCCTGCGGCGAGGAACTGCACCACCACCGGGCCGACGATTTCCCGGCCTATCTCGACATCGTCATCGTCGGCCACATCCTGGTGCCGATCGTGCTGGCGGTGGAAACCGAAATCGCGCCGCCGCTGTGGCTGAGCATGACGATGTGGCCGCTGGTTGCGCTCGCCATGGCGCTCGGCCTCCTGCAGCCGATCAAGGGCGCCGTCGTGGCGATCCAATGGTACCTCGGCATGCACGGCTTCGAGGAGGCCAAGAAGGCGCGGACGCCGGCCACCGTCACCTACTCCACGCCTGCGCGCTGACAGCGACGCCGCGGCGCGGGCCGCCGACGTCCGTTCAGGCCTTGATCCCCATCGCCTCGGCGAAGGCGCGGCGCACGTCGGCCGGCTGGCCGTAATGGTGGCGGAAGCCGGCCAGCCGCTCGCGCAGCAAGGGGTGCTTGTCGTAATCGGCGAGCGGCACGCCCTCGACATTGTATTTGCGCATGATGTCGGGCAGCGGCACGCAAGCGGCCGCTTGCGTGTCGCGCAAGATACCGGACGGATCCCGGCCGGCCGCGACATTTTCCAGATCGGCGAAGAAACGCTTGCGCATCTCGATGATGCCGATGTCGCTCGCGCGCAGGTTCTCCTTCGTGCGATCGGCGATGCGGCCCTGGCCGACCCAGCCGACGATGTCCTGGTTGACGACATGGCTGACGATCCAGCGCCCGTCGGCGTCGCGCACCGGGCTCGCCCAGGTCGGCACTTCGTCCTGCACATAGGGCTCGCGGCCTTTCGGCACGCGCATGAAAAACCAGGAAATGCTGATCGTGTTCTCGTCGTCGACCGGCACGCGCCATTCGAAATGCATGCCGAGATAGAAGGCGTTCGGCCACAGCGCCACGCGCCCCACCGTCCAATTCGGATCGCTCTCGTTGCCGCCCTCGCGGATGCGCCGGTAGACGAAACCGTGCTCGAATTCGTCGAACTTGAGCTTGAGGTGGCGCGCGGCGGTAGCGCCGCCGCCGCGCAAATGCGTGCTCCAGTTCTCGTGCATCCACTCGAAGTGCACCGGGTCGATCGAGTTCTCCTGGCACTGGAACCAGTTGCAAGGCACCTCGGCGGTGACGATTTCGCGGAAGCCGTTTTCATAGATGAACGGCTCCCAGACCGGCAGTTCGGGCGCGGGCGACGGGCCCATATAGGTCCACAACAGGCCGGCAACTTCTCGCACCGGATAGCCGGCGATGGCGCAGCCGTTGCGGGCTTTCGGATTGGGATTGACGGCTTCTTCGTAGGGCTGCTCGACGCAGCTTCCGCCCGCGTCGAATTTCCAGCCGTGATAGGAGCAGCGCAGGCCCTGTTCCTCCACCATGCCGTAGGCGAGGTCGGCGCCGCGATGCGAGCAGTGACGCGCGACGAGTCCGTAGCGCCCGCCGAGATCCTTGTAGAGCACGAGGTCCTCGCCCATGAGGCGCACCGGTTTGATCCGGTTGTGTGCGAGTTCGCTGGCGCCTGCGACGGGCATCCAATAGCGCCGCAGCAGATTGCCCATCGGCGTGCCCGGCCCGACCCGGGTGAGCATTTCGTTCTTGGCGGCACTGAGCACGGCGCATTCCTCCCGCGGCGCGGATTATCGCTCCGCGTTTCCGGCGATCATTGTGTGAGCCGGCGTGCCGGAGGGCAACGGGCAATGCCGAATGGCTGGCATCCGATGAAAGTCCAAGCGCGGCGACGATGTTCGGCGGTCAGGCCGCGCGTACATGCGCGACGAACCGTTTCGCCTCGTCCTGCAAAGCGGCGGCCTGCCGGTTGAGATCGGCGACCGCCAGCGAAATCTGCTGCGCATCGGCGCGCGTGCGCGCGGCGAATTCGCTCACGCCGGCGATGGTCGAGGATACCTGGCGCGTGCGCGCGGCGGCGCCGTCGACGCTCTCGGCGATCCTCTGCGTCGCCTGGCTCTGCAACCGGATCGAGCCGGTAATCGCGCGCGCCACCGTCTCGACCTGGGCGATCACGCTCGACATCTGCTGGGTGGCGCCGCGTACGTCGGTAATGATGTGACCGATCGAGCCGGTGCGCTCCTGGATGCTGGCGAGCGCCTGCGTGGTGCGCGCGGCGAGCGTCTTGACCTCTTGCGCCACCACGGCGAAACCGCGTCCGGCCTCGCCCGCGCGCGCCGCCTCGATGGTGGCATTGAGCGCGAGCAGATTGGTCTGGCTGGCGATCGCGTTGATCATGCCGGCCACCTTGGCGATGTCGGCAACCGCGGGGGTGAGCCCATCGGCCTGCGCCACGGCGGCGTCGGCGCGGCGGGTGGCCTCGGCGACCACGCCGGAGGCGTTGGCGAGCTGCGCGTCGATGTCGTGCATGGCCATGGAAAGCTCGTCGATGGCGTGCGAGACGGTCGCCGCCACCTGCGTGGTTTCCTCGGCGACCACCGCCGCTTCGCCCGCGTTGCGGCCGGATTCGTCCGCCGCCTCGCTCATCGAGCGGGCCGACTGGTCGAGCGCGGCCGCCGAACTCGCCAGCGCCTCGGCGACGCTCAGGATCCGGCGTTCGAAGCTGCGGGCGAACTGATCGAGCGCCGCGCGCTTGTCGGCCGCCGCCTGCTCGCGCGCCCGCGCCTGCATCTCCTGCGCCTCGCGCAACGCGATAGCATTGTCGCGGAACACCAGCACCGCGCGCGCCATGGTGCCGACTTCGTCGCCGCGCTTGAGCCCCTCGATCGGGCTCTCGAACGAGCCTTGCGCGATTTCGCGCATGACGGCAGCCAGCCGTTGCAACGGGCGCGCGATCGCCCGATGCGCCAGGACCATCGCCATGAGCACGGTCGAGATCGTGCCGCCGATCAGGACGGCGATCAGGAGACGATGGGTCCAGGCCTTGCTGGCGGCGGCCGCCTCCATCGTCATCTTGTTCTGCCCGCCAAGGATGTCGATCAGCCGGTTCATGTTGGTCGTGGCGTCGACGAGCGCGGGGTCGAACTTGAATTCGAGGGTCCAGCGGGCGCGCTCGCGGTCGCCGGTCTTCATCATCGCATGCACCGACTCGGCGATGGTGTTGACGAGATCGAGCCGCCTGGCCATGCCCTTAACGTCTTCCGCGTGCCCCGGAAGATAATCTTTCACGCCGTTGAGCCAGGCCTTGGCCGCCGCATATTGGCCGGCGCGTTCGTCCGAGGCCTCCCGTCGCGTGTCGGGATCGTTCGCGGCCGCCATCTTGTAGGTCGCCAGCCCCAGCGACTCCACGGCGATCTTGGCCTCGGTCAAGGTGAGGCGCGCCGGCTCGACCCGTTGCGTGACCTCCGCGTTGATCCGATCGAGCTCGTTGAGGCTGCGCAGGCAGAACCAATTGGCGGCGCCCGACAGGACACCAAGAGCACCAATCAACAACATGGCCTTTGCCGCGATCGGCAACCGCATCGAAAACAGACGTCGCATCGGGATTCCTGAGGCGCGAGAATGATGCTGCATCTAGCGCCGAATCGTTCCCGGCTTCTTAATGGCTCGGTCTTGCAGCTGACATCTTTGTCACAAAACGGCGACGCGTTTCGAGACCGGCACGACGAGCTCGCAACGCCTTCCTCCATGAAGCGATTATGACAACTTTCCATAAGCGCCACTTAACTTTTCGGCGCTATCAGGCCGCTCGTGGCGCAGCATCGCGGCAAGCCATCGGTCTCAGATCGCACGACGCGCCATGCATTCGAACGCAAGCATCTCGTCAAAGGCGAAACGGGGAAGTCGTCATGAGCGAACACGGTGCGCAATACAATGTTCTTTTTTTAGGCAGCGGCAATGCGGCCCGCTCCGTTCTGGCGGAGTGCATTCTCAACCGCGAAGGCCACGCGAATTTCCGCGCCTATTCGGCGGGCGTCCAGGCCCATGTCGAATTGGACCCGCATGCGGTCGAGCTGTTGAGACAAATGAATTTCAACATCGACGGCCTGCGCCCGAAGGCCTGGACCGAACTGACCGGCGACAACGCGCCGGCATTCGATTTCGTTTTCACGCTCAGCGAGGATGCGGTGCTGCTGCCGCGATCGGCCTGGCGCGGCCGCCCCGTCTTCGCCCACTGGAACATTCCCGATCCGGCCTGGGTCGGCGGCAATGAAGCGGAGGTGCAGCTCGCCTATGCCGATGCGTTCCGCATGCTGTCGAACCGCATCGGCATTCTCGTCAATCTCCGGCTGCACGCGTTCGACCGCCCGATGATCCAGCGCCAGGTGGACGGGATCGGCAAAGGGCTCGCGGCGGCCGCGCCGGCGGCCTGACCGCGGCGTCATCAGCGCGGCGATTTCGGCGCCGGGCGGCCGCCGCCCCGCGCGACGGCTTTTTGTGTGGCCGCAACCGGCGTTGGTTGCGTATGCTGGGGCCCACGAATGCAGGGTCTTCGGCAAGGACGGGCCATGCTTGCGGCATTTGCTTCTCTTCTGCTGTGCCAGCTCGCCGGTGAGGCGATCGTGCGCGCCGCGGCGCTGCCGGTGCCGGGGCCGGTGGTCGGCATGGTGCTGCTGTTCGCGCTGATGCTCCTGCGCGCGCCGCTGCCGGCCGAAGCGAACGGCACCGCCGACGGGCTGCTCAAACATCTGTCGCTGCTGTTCGTGCCGGCCGGCGTCGGCGTGGTCCAGAACGTCGCGCTGCTCGGCGACACCGGGCTGCGGCTCGTTGCCGTGGTGGTGCTCGGCACGATTATCACGCTGACGGTCACGGCGCTGACCTTTGCCGGCGTGGCGCGGCTGATGCGCGTGGCGGATGCCGCCCCCGACGACGAGGCGGCGCCATGATCGATTTCGTCAATCTCTGGGTCTATCTCTCCGGCTCGCCGCTGCTCTGGCTGACCGTGACATTGACCGCCTACGCGATCGCGGAGGCGATCGCCGCCGCCTGCCGTCGGCATCCGCTCGCCAATCCGGTGCTCATCGCGGTGGTGCTGGTGTCGCTGTTGCTCATCGCGAGCGGCACGCCCTATCCGGCCTATTTTGCCGGCGCGCAATTCGTCCACTTCCTGCTCGGGCCGGCGACGGTGGCGCTGGCGGTGCCACTGATGCGCCACCTGCCGCAGGTGCGGCGCACGCTGGTGCCCATGCTG
>Ga0180222_1001853_pt1 | contig 19637 bp, 18 predicted proteins | sample eDN5th37CKraftOP_FD_151336 | JGI IMG/M metagenome (GOLD analysis project Ga0180222, IMG submission 151336) | Enriched Organic Plus compost microbial communities from Emeryville, California, USA - eDNA 5th pass 37_C Kraft OP (version 2) (version 2) ... | reverse complement strand
TTCCATTTCGGCCTGCCGGCGCCGGCACTGCTCGATCGCGTGCGCGCGAGCGGCGCGCGCATCCTCGCCAGCGCCACCAGCGTTGCCGAGGCGCGCTGGCTTGCAGAGCGGGGCTGCGATGCCGTCATCGCCCAGGGCTGGGAGGCGGGCGGCCATGCCGGACGCTTCCTCCCGGCCGATCCGGCGTCGCACATGGGGCTGTTCGCGCTCGTTCCCCAGATCGCGGATGCGGTCGAGGTGCCGGTGATCGCTGCGGGAGGGATCGGCGATGCCCGAGGCATCGCCGCCGCGCTGATGCTCGGCGCTTCGGCCGTCCAGATCGGCACCGCCTATCTCAAGTCGCCGGAAAGCCTCGTCAGCGACGCGCACCGTGGTGCGCTCGACAGCGAAAACGCCGAGCGTACCGTGTTCACGAATGTCTTCAGCGGCCGGCTGGCGCGCGGCGTGCCCAACCGGCTGGTCTCGGAGGTCGGGCCGGTGAACCCGGCCGCGCCGCCCTTTCCCTATGCATCCAACGCGCTCGCCGATCTGCGCAAGGCGGCGGAGGCCAGGGGGGACTGGGGATTCGGGCCGATGTGGTCCGGCCAGGCTGCGCGGCTAAGCCCGGCGCTGCCGGCGCGGGAGCTGACCGAGCGGCTCGCCGCCGAGGCGCTGACGCTGATCGGCTAGCGCCGGCCTGCACGCCGGCGATTATCCATTGCGTCGGCCGGCGGCGGCCATATCTTGGCGGCATGATCGAGATCGCCCGCGTCCCCGTCCTTTCCGACAATTATGTCTGGCTGGTGCACGAGCCGGGGAGCGGCGAGACCGCGGCCGTGGATCCCGCGGTGGCCGAGCCGGTCCTCGCCGCCGCCGAGGCGCGGGGCTGGACGATCACGCAGATCTGGAACACCCACTGGCATCCCGACCACACCGGCGGCAATGCCGCGATCAAGGCGGCGACCGGCTGCACGATCACGGGGCCGGCCGCGGAGAGCGGCAAGATCCCGACGCTGGACCGGCAGGTGAGCGAAGGGGACCGGGTGGCGCTCGGTCCCGTCGAGGCAGAGGTAATCGAGGTGCCGGCGCACACCGCCGGCCACATCGCCTATCATCTGGGGGGCGAGCATGTGGTGTTCGTCGGCGACACGCTCTTCGCGATGGGCTGCGGCCGGCTGTTCGAAGGCACGGCGGAGCAGATGTACGCCAACATGCGCCGGCTGGAGGCGTTGCCCGAAGACACTGCCGTCTATTGCGCGCACGAATATACGCAGTCGAACGGCCGCTACGCGCTGGCTGCCGAGCCGGGGAACGCGGCGATCCGGGCCCGTATGGCCGAAGTCGAGGCGGCCCGCGCCGCCGGTCGGGCGACGGTACCCACCACCATCGCGCTGGAGCGCGCGACCAATCCCTTCATGCGCGCCGCGACTGTCGCGGAACTCGCCGCCCGACGTGCCGCGAAGGACAATTTTCAAGGATAGGACGCCTTAAATCCAAGGCGGATCGACGCTATATCCGTCCCACAGGGGTATGTGACCGAAAGGACCGGTATGATGCGTATCCTGAAGCCGTTCATTGCCGCGTCGCTGCTGGCGCTATCCGCAGGCGCCATGGCTGCCGACAAGGCCGCCGATCGCGCCGCCGCGGGCGAGGCGAAGCTGGCCAAGGCCCTCGAGGGCCGCGTCGCGGGCAAGCCCGTCACCTGCATTCCGCTACGCAACATCGATTCGAGCCAGATCATCGACGGAACCGCGATTCTCTACAAGGTCGGCGGCACCATCTATGTGAACCGTCCGCGGATCGGAGCGGAATCGCTGCGCTGGGATCCCGTGCTCGTCACCGATACGCACAGCTCGCAGCTGTGCAGCATCGACACGGTGAAGCTGCTCGATCGCACGTCGCATTTCTATCAGGGCTTCGTCGGCCTCGGCGAGTTCGTGCCCTACAGCAAGCCGGGCTGATCGCGCAGGGGCCCGCGGTTCGAGGCCGCACGGCCGCAGCGCGCTAGGCCGCGGCCCTTTCCGCGAGGGATGCCCCGGCGGCGCGCCGCGCGAGGATCTGCTCCACGACGCGGTAGGTCCGCTCGTTGTCGACATCGATCGCGAGCGAGCCGTCCGCGAAGATCACCGGGCGCAGACGTTTGCCGAGCCGGCGCGAGAAGCGCGCGAAGGCGGCATCCAGGCTGCCGATGCCCAGGCGGAAGCGGATGAGGTTGAGGAGGCCGAAGGCTTGGGCGATCCGCATCGGATGATTCGAGAATTGGCCTCCGCTCCGGAAGATGTTCGCGGCGGAAAGCGCCTCGCGGCTGCCGATCCAGTAGCAGTTGCAGTTGGAATAGGCATCGTCGGCGAAGGCGTAGAAGCGGCGCTGCCCATCCGGGTGCGCGGCCAGCACCGCATCCTTGCGCGCGAAGGCGGCAGCGATCTCGGCGCCGGTCCTGCGGACCTCCGACGCCATCGCCGCCAGCGCCTCCGGGGTGAACAGCACATTGTCTGCGGTGGTGACGAGCAGCGGGAACCGCGCCTCCTCGGCCGCGACAAGGATGCTGTCGGCGAGGTTGGGCTGCGCCGGCGTGACGCGCAGGCGGCCCTGGGCCCGAAGCGCCTGCACGGCCGGCAGATGATCGAGCACCCCCAGATCATCGATAGAGACGATCACCGCTGCCACGTCGGGTGCGGCATCCAGCGCAAGGAGCACATGCTCGATGAGCGGCCGGCCGCCGATCGGGACCAGGCATTTGTGGCTGGTCCCGGCGCGTTCGGCCAAGGGGTCGAGCGCGCCTGCTCGCCGACCGGCGAGCACCAGGACGGAGAGGGACGGATCAGCAGAGGCCATGTCGCATCAGGCTTTCGGCGAGGATCGTCTCGATCAGCTCGGCCTGGCTGAGGCCCGCCAGCGCAGCCGACCGGCCGAACACCTTGGCGGACCAGAGGTTGCAGTTGAGGTTCACCTCCAGCATGTGGATATCGCCCGTCGCCCGATTCACCCGGAATTCGAAACGGCCATAATCGAATGGCGCGAAGATGCCGACGAGCCGTTCGGTCATCGCCGTGATGCGCGCGGTCATCGCGGCGTCCTCGAACGGGATCAGCCGATATTTGGCGCCGCGGTCGACGAGGTCGCGCTTCTCCCAATAGCTGCGCAGATGGGTGGGATCGGCCTGCTCGAACAGCATCATCGGCATGATGCGCGGCCGCCCGTCGACGGTGATCACCGGCACCTCGACGTCGCTTCCGTCGAGAAAGGGCTCGACGATCGCGTCGTGGCCTTCGGCATGGATACGGGCGATCGCGGTGTCGGCTCCGGCCCAGTCGACGGCGTCGCCGACACCCCAGGAGGCGGAGGAGGCATTCGGCTTGATCACCAGCCGTTCGCCATGCGGGCAGGCAGCCGCATCCACGGGCGCGCCGCGCCGGTAGATCGCCCAGGGCGCGGTCGGCACGCCGCGCGCCGCAGCCTCCAGCTTGGTGAGATGCTTGTCATCGGAAAGGCCGCGCAGGATCGGGCTGGCGCCGAGGAACGGCAGCCCCAGCCGCATGCAGAGCAGCGGCAGGAGCATCTCCGAATTGAGGAAGCCGCCGCGGTTGAGCAACGGAAAGACGAAATCGGCCTCGGGTCGGGCGAACAGGACCTCGTAGCTGTCGGCGATGCCGAGCCTGAGGCCGATTCCCTCCAGCGTCTCGCGCATCTCGCGATGGTAGACGGCGTGATTGCCGTCCTCCGGATGGAGATCGCCGGTCCAGCGCGCATGCTTGGCGATAAACAGGATGTGCAGCCTTTCTTTCGCGGCGGCGGGAATGCGGGTCGGTTTCCAGAGCTTGGCGGAGTCGAGCATCGGCCCCTTCAACCCTCACTCTGTTACAGCGAGGCCTCAGTTTCATGACGGTTCCGCTGGGGCCGCTTCACGGCCTTGTCATCTTGGCCGCCTAGCCTTGGGCTCATCGCGGACAATCACAGACGGGGTGGAACCCATTCTGGCAACATTTTCCGATGCGCCTGCGGAAATGACGCAACTGGCTGCGGGGCTGATGGCGAGCGGCGGGGACAAGCGCATCGCGATCGATCCCCAGACCGGCCTCAACGCCTATCTGGTGGCGCCGCGTCCGAGCGGCGTCATGGCCTATTCCTCCTCAACGGCGAACGATATCTCGCCGACGGCCTTCGCCGAGGTGCAGCGACGGCTGTGCCGCCTGGCGCCGACAGGGCGGCTCGATGCCGCGGCCTATCGGGTCGCGCTCGACGGACTGCGCGAGCGCATCCGCCAGGCCCTGCGGCTGCCGGCCAGCACCGAGGTGGTCTTCGCGGCGTCCGGCACCGATCTCGAATTCGTCGGCCTCGCGGTGGCGCATCGCGTGGATTCGGCCGGCATCGACAATGTCCTGCTCGGCGCTGACGAGGTGGGCAGCGGCTGCGTGCACAGCTCGCGCGGGCATTTCTTTGCGGATCAAACGCCGCTCGGCCTTGCCGTGCGGCCCGGCGAGCCGATCGATCCCGATCGGCCCGATCTCGTCCGCCTGCATGCGCTCGCGGCGCGCGGCATGGGAGGCGTGCCGACGCCGTCCGAGGATCTGCTGCTCGAAATCGGCGCGATCGTCGCGGAGGCCGGCCGCGCCGGCCGCCATGCGCTCGTGCATGTCGTCCACGGCTCGAAGACGGGGCTCATCCTGCCGAGCTTCGCGCATATCGATGCGCTGCGCCGGCGCTTCGGCGAGCGGCTGAGCTTCGTGGTAGATGCCTGCCAGTGTCGCCTCGGCGGATCGACGGTGGCCTCCTACCTCGCCCGCGGCGCCACCGTCTTCCTTACCGGATCGAAGTTCATGGGCGGTCCGCCGTTCAGCGGCATCGCGCTCGTGCCGCGTGCGGCGATGCAGCGCGCAGCGCCACTGCCGGCCGGGTTCGGGCAATTATTCTATCGCGCCGAATGGCCCGAGGCATGGCCCGGCGCCGATCGGCTTCCCGACGGCGCCAATCTGGGCCTGCTGCTCCGGCTCGAAGCATCGATCTACGAGCTCGAGCTTTACCAGCGGCTGACGCCGGCCGACGTGCGCCGCACGCTCGATCTGTTCGACGAGGCGGTGGATGCGTTGACCGCGCGGCTGGGCGCGGTGCGCGCCATCCCCCAGCTGGCGAACGAATGGCAGGATGCGAGCGCGCGCCCGCAGGAGATGCGCAGCCTCGTTACCGTCGATCTCAGCCAGACGCGGCGGCGGATCGGGTTCGATCGGGCCCGGGCCCTGCATCGCATGCTGTTCGAGGATCTCGGCCGCCGTGTCCTCGGCGCGGCCAACCGCGTCGCGGCCGCCCGGCGCGTGCGGCTCGGCCAGCCGGTCAAGTGCATCGCCCTGCCCGAAGGCGGGCATGCCGGCACGTTGCGCATCGGCCTTTCCATGCCGCAGATGGTCGAATTCGCCGCGATGGATTCGGCTTCGCTGCAGGCCCGGTTGCACGCCGACATGGCGGCGATCGCGGCGAAGCTCGATCTCATCGCAGATCTGTGACGCAGAGGCGCCGGCCGCGCTCCCCCGAAGGAACAAAGCCGGGACCGCGGGCTCCCGCAGGAAGGAGCACCGCGATCCCGGCCCTCGCCGGTAACCGCGCCCGTAGGCGAAAGGCGCGGCCCGGCTATTCGACCGGCTTCAGCGCCATCCGGTCGACATCCTTCTGCGTCTCCTGCTTCTCCTGATCCTTCGTCATCGCCGCGAGCGCTTCGCGCACGCCCGTCGCATAGGCGGGATCGATCTTTTCGAAATGGCCGAGCTGGCGCTCGATGATGAAGTCGGGAATGCCGTGCATCGCGGCGGCGAGGTTGCGGTACAGCCTCGCCTTCTGGCCGGCGTCGAAGAGCATCCACAGCGCCCGGGCCTGGCTGTAGTCCTCGTTGCCCTCGCGGTGGTCGTAACGTCGGGCTACGCCGGACACGGGCAGCGGCGGTTCGAGATAGGAAGGATCCTCCACGGGGCCGCCGAAGCTGTTCGGTTCATAATAGGCGTCGACATTCTTGTTGGCGGCGAAGAAGCGCAGCAGTCCGTCCTTGTGATAATGGTTCACCGGGACCTTCGGCTGGTTCACCGGCAGCGCCTCATAATGGGTGCCGAGCCGATGCCGGTGGGCGTCCGCATAGGAGAAGATCCGCGCCTGCAGCATCTTGTCCGGCGAGAAGCCGATCCCCTTCACCACGTTCGATGGCGAGAAGGCTGCCTGCTCGACCTCGGCGAAGTAATTGTCCGGGTTCCGGTTGAGCTCGATCTCGCCGACTTCGATCAGCGGGAAATCCTTGTGCGGCCAAACCTTGGTGAGGTCGAACGGGTTGAACGGCGTCGTTTCCGCCTGCTCCATCGTCATGACCTAGACGTACATCGTCCATTTCGGGAAGTCGCCGCGATGGATGGCGCCGTAGAGCTCCTCCTGATAGCTCTCGCGGCTCTTGCCGATCACTTCGGCCGCCTCTTCGTTGGTATGGAATTTGTGCCCCTGCTTGGTCTTGAAGTGGAACTTCACCCAATAGCGCTCGCCCGCGTCGTTCCACAGCGAGAAGGTGTGGCTGCCATAGCCGTTCATATATTGCGGACCGGCCGGCAGGCCGCGATCCGAGAACAGGATCGTCAGCTGATGCAGCGATTCCGGCGAGAGCGACCAGAAATCCCACATCGCCGTCGGCGAGCGCAGATTGGTCTTGGGATGGCGCTTCTGCGTGCGGATGAAATCGGGGAACTTGTAGGGATCACGGATGAAGAAAACCGGCGTGTTGTTGCCGACCAGATCCCAGTTGCCGTCCTCGGTATAGAATTTGATCGAGAAGCCGCGCACGTCCCGTTCGGCGTCGGCGGCGCCCTGCTCGCCCGCCACGGTGGAGAAGCGGATCAGGAGCTCGGTTTCCTTGCCCACCGCGTTGAACAGCTTGGCGTTGGTATATTTCATGATCTCGGTCGAGGTCACGGTGAGCTTGCCGAAGGCGCCCCATCCCTTGGCGTGAACCACGCGTTCTGGGATGCGCTCGCGATTCTGGTGGGTGAGCTTTTCGATCAGCTGATAATCCTGCAGCAGCAGCGGACCGCGCTCGCCGACGGTGAGGCTGTTCTGATTATCGCCGATCGGCGCGCCGGCGGTGGTGGTCAGGGTTGGACGCTTGCCGTCAGACATTGTGGTTCTCCTCGCAAAGGGTGCGGATACCCTGCCGGCCGGCAAATCATCGAGCCAATGATTTGATGCGATCCCAGTTATCGATATCTTCGCTCAAAACTGCGCACCGATTGACCGGGTGCGGAGATTGTGAAACACTTTCACTATGTCCAGCGACTCCCTTGCCGCACCTGCACGCGCCCTCGGCCGGCCGAGCCGGATCACGCGCGCGGCGATTATCCAGGCAGCGCTGGCGATCGGGCTCGACGATGTGACGATGACCTCGGTTGCCGAACGGCTCGGCGTCTCGGTGGCTGCGCTCTATCGGCATGTCGGCGGGCGCAGCGAGCTCGTTCGGCTCGCGGCGGATGCGCATCTGCGCGATTCGATCACGCCGAAGGACGTCGGCCAGCATTGGGCGACGCTCGCGCGCGCCTATGCTGCGATGCTGTTCGAAAGCTTCGCCGGCCAGCCGGGGCTGATCCTCGAATATGCGAATGGCGGCTTCCCGCCCGAGAGCGAGGTGGAGGGGATCGAGGGTTATCTCGAGGCGATGCACCTGCGCGGCTTCACGCCGGCCGAGGCGCTGGCGCTGATGCGTGACATGCGCGCGACGGCGCTCGGCACCGCTCTCGTCGCGACCGCGATGCGCTCCGTGGACGCGCGGATCGGCGCGGATGCCGCGGTGGATAGGGCGTTCGCGGCGCGTGGCGCCGACGAGCTCGTGCTGCTCCGCGCGTGCGGCGATGCCTATCGCCGCATCGTGGCGGCGTCCGGATGGGAAGAGACGATCGACAGGCTGCTCGCCGCCGTCGCGGCGGAACGCGGCGAGACGCTGCCCGACGGCTGGCGGGAGGAGGCGCGAGCACCCGATGCCGCTCCCTTCCGGCCGGCGCGGAGCGCGGCGGACCGGCCGCTCAGGGTGAGCGGGTAGAATCCGAAGATTCGAGCGGGAAGAAAGAGACGGGAGAGAGAGGATGACCCATTACGACACGATCATTCGCGGCGGCATGATCGTCGACGGACAGCGCAACTCGCGTTTCGTCGGCGACATCGGCATCATCGACGGCGTGATCGCCCGCGTCGGGCGGATCCAGCCGGGCGCGACCGCGGATCGCGAGATCGACGCAACCGGGCTGGTCGTCGCCCCCGGCTTCATCGACCTGCATACCCATTATGACGCGCAGGTCTTCTGGGATCCCTATCTCACCACCTCGGGCTGGAACGGCGTGACCTCGGTGGTGGTCGGCAATTGCGGCTTCGGTTTCGCGCCGCTCCGCAAGGAGCTGCGCCAGCGCGCCATGCAGTCGATGACCAAGGTCGAGGCGATTCCGATCAGGACGATGGAAGCCGCGATCCCGTGGGATTGGGAAACCTATCCCGAGATGCTCGACAGCATGGATCGCGTGCCGAAAGCGGTGAATGTGCTCCCCTATGTGCCCGTCAATCCGCTGCTCATCTGGGTGATGGGCATGGAAGACGCCAAGGCGGGCCGCAAGCCGACCGACGCCGAGCATGCCGAGATGGCCCGGCTGCTCCATGAGGCGATGGATGCGGGCGCATGCGGCTGGTCCGCGCAATGCCTCGGCGTCGCCGGCGATCCCGAGGCGACGACCAGTGGCGGTGCCGCCCAGTCCGACTATGACGGCACGCCGATGCCGACCGACGTGATGCATCCCGAGACGCGCCTGGTGCTCGCCAATGTGCTCGGCGAGCGGGGCGAGGGCTTCATCGAGCTATCCGGCGCAGGCCTGCCGCGCGAGCATTGGGAGGAGCTGGCACGGGTCAGCGGCGCGCCGATCATCTGGCAGGCGGTGGTGCCTTCCGGCGGCTGGATCGCGGCGGATCGGCCGAGCCTCTTCGCCTGGTTCCAGAGCTGCCACGAAAAGGGGCTGCGCATCTACGGCCAGGGGATCACGCAGAATCCGCCGCTGCTCTTCACCTTCGACTATTGGGACTTGTGGGGCCCGGTGTGGAACGAGCTCGCCGGGCCGGACGTGCCGCGCGCGAAGAAGCTCGCCAACCTCGCCGATCCCGCGTGCCGGGAACGGCTGCGTGCCGAGCCGCTGAAGGTGATGTTCATCGACGGCATCGAGGACACCAAGCTGCACCAGACGAACGATGTCCGCTACAAATGGTTCGAAGGACGTACGATCGGCGAGATCGCCGATGCGACCCGCCAGCACCCCGTCGACGTGGTGTGCGACATGGTCGTCGCCGACGATCTCGCGACCGTCTTCCACGCCACGCAGTTCGATACGACGCTCGAAGGCATCAAGGCGCTGATCGACAATCCCTATATCATCCCGGGGCTGTCGGATGGCGGTGCGCATCTCAAATATCTGGCGGCCGGCAGCTATGGCACGGAATATATCGCCAAATATGTGCGCGAGCACGGCTTCACGACCCTCGAGGAGGCGCATTGGCGGCTTTCCGCGCTGCCTGCTTTCTGCGCCGGCTTCAAGGACCGCGGCACGATCCGCGAAGGCGCGGTCGCGGACATCATCGTCTATGACTATGAGAAGCTGAGCTACAATTTCCCCGAGTTCCGCCGCGATCTGCCCGGCGACGAGTATCGCCTCGTGTCCGGCGGCAGCGGCTATCGCTACGTGCTCGTCAACGGCCGGATCACGATCGAGGACGACAAGCAGACCGAGGTGTATTCGGGGCAGTTGCTTCGCGGCGGGGTTGCCGACATGGAGAAGCTCAAGACGCGGCGGCATGAGGCCATCGCGGCGGAGTGATCATCCAGGGAGGTTGGAATATGAGCGCGGAGCAGGTCTTCCGGGGCGGCGTAGCCGTCGTCACCGGAGCGGGCAGCGGCATTGGCGAGGGCATTGCGCGTCGCGCGGCGGCGCTCGGCATGAAGCTGGTGCTCGCCGACATCGCGGCGGACCGCATCGAGGCGGTCGCGGCCGACATCCGCGCCCAGGGCGGCGAGGCGTTGCCGGTGCGGACCGACGTGTCGGATTCCTCCGCGCTCGATCGCCTCGCCGATGCCGCCTACGACGCCTATGGCGAGGTGACGCTGCTGGTGAACAATGCCGGCATCGAGATGCTGGGCCATGTCTGGGAGATCCCGGCGGCGACATGGGACAAGGCGCTGACCATCAACGTGCTTGGCGTGATCCATTCGGTACGCGCCTTCGCTCCGCGGATGATCGCGGCGGGCAAGCAGGCCTGGATCGCCAATCTCGGCTCGGTCGGCTCGTTCGGCATGATGCCGGTGCAGACGCCCTATATCGTCAGCAAGCATGCGGTGCTGTCGTTCAGCGAGTGCCTGGCGCTGGAGATGGAGCTGATCGGCGCGCCGATCACCGTCTCCTGCGTGCTGCCCGGCCCGGTCGCGACCCGCATCTTCACCGACGCGCCGGCGGGGAACAATCCGACCACCGTGGACAAGCACCGCGCGATCATGGCGGCGATGCTGAAGGAGCACGGCCTCACGCCGCTCCAGGCCGGCGAGATCATCCTCGACGGCATCGCCCGCGGCGATTTCTGGGTGCCGACCCATCCGGAGATGGCGGAGCAGTCCGCGGCGGCGCGCGCCGCCTACCTCACCGGCGAGCATCGTCCGAAGCTGGCGGACGAGGCGCGGGCGATTTTGGCTTGAGGGCGTCGCGCTCTTTCTCGAAGGGCGGCGCTGTTCGCGCAACTGCCGCTCTGGCTTCTTCGTCATCCCGGATTTGATCCGGGATCCATTCGCCGCAGCGTTGCTGGTGAGATGCACCGCTGCAGCGAATGGATCCTGACTTTCGTCGGGATGACGAAAACAGGGAAGGGAGTTAGGCGTCTGCCTTCGCCTCTTCCAGCAATCCCAGCATCTCGTCCGCCGTCCTGACATCGGCGAACATCAGTCGCACCGTGAGCAGCGCGGCATTATGCTCCTCGTCGGTGCGGGTTGCCGTCGCGTCGGAGAGGAAGAAGACGCGGTAGCCGCGCATGTTGCCCTCGCGTGCGGTGCTGTCGCAGCAGCAGTTGGTGAGCGTGCCGGCGATCACGATCGTGTCGATGTCGCGCGCCTTCAGCACCGCCTCCAGCGCGCCGGCAGGGCAGGAGAAGGCGCCGTAGCGATATTTGTCGATCACGATGTCCGACGGCGCGGTCACCATCGCCGGATGAAGCGCGTGCGAGCGCGTGCCGGCCTCCATCGTCTCCACCGCCTCGCGCACCTCGGGAATCGACAGATCATATTGCCAGTCTGGCATGGCGCGCGGCGGGCGGTGGTCCACCGTCTGGCGCGTCCAGATCACCGCCGAGCCGGCGGCGCGGAACGCAGCCGCCAGCCGGTTCACCGTGTCGACGATGGCGAGCGCGTTGGGATTGCCGAATACCTCCCCGGGGGCGAGGAAGACATTCTGCATATCGATCGCCACCAGCGCGGTCCGTGCCGGATCGACCGTGTGGAAATCGTTGAGCTGACGGCCGCGCTCGACCGCCCACTCGGGCAGGTGGATCTTGTGCGCGGTCATGCCGGCACGGGGATCGCGGTGGACAGCGAGGTCTCGCGCCACGCATCGATGTCCGCGGTGATCGCGGCGAGCTGATCCTCGGCATAATGGAGCGCATCGGCGCCGAGCAGCAGGTGGAGCGGCGGCTCGGGGCTGTCGATCGCCTTCAGGATCGCCGCGGCGGCCAGCGCCGGATCGCCATTCTCGCGGCCGACATTGGTGGTGAGAACCTCGCGCGCCATGTGCGCGGTGCCGGCATAATCCGCGATCACCTTCTCGCTCAGCGCTAGCGAGCGGCCGGCGAAATCGGTGCGGAAGCCGCCGGGCGCGACGTTCATCACCTTGATGCCAAGCGCCCCCACTTCCTGTGCCAGCGTCTGGCCGTAGCATTCGAGCGCATATTTGGTCGCGCCGTAGGTGGCGGTGCCGGACCAGGGGGCGAGGCCGCTGACCGAGGTGATGTTGACGATGAAGCCGGCCCGGCGCGCGCGCATCGCCGGCAGCACCGCCTGGATCATCGCGACGGCCCCGAACACATTCACCTCGAACAGCGCGCGGATCTCGGCGAGGCTGGTCTCCTCGATCGCGCCGACCAAGCCATGGCCGGCGTTGTTGACCAGGATGTCGATGCCGCCGGTCAGTGCCTCGGCCTCGGCGACGACCGCGTGGACGCGGGCCTCGTCGGTGACGTCGAGCAGGAAACCGTGCGACCGGCCCGGCGCCAGCGCCTCGAACGCGGCCTTCGCCTCGGGCTTGCGGACGGTGCCGCAGACCGTATCGCCGCGATCCAGCGCCGCCCTCGCAATCGCTTCCCCGAATCCGCTGCTGACGCCGGTGATGAGCCAGGTGGCCACGCTCTGTACCTTTCCTTGTTTCATGCGAACGCTAGTCGCTGGGGCGGAGGCGCATCTTGCCGCGTCCGCCTCCAAAAGTTGACCCGCCACGCATGCGCGCCGGTTCCGGAAAGCGAGCGCGGAGCGACAAGATCGGCGGAGCCATGCTTCCTATCTGTTCGCTTCGAGCGCGGTCGGGAACCCTCTTCGAGTGCGGCCGAGGAGCGGATTGCGCATGTCTGCTTCTCGACTTCGCTCGAACCGGGCGGGTAGGTGGAGCTGAGGAGAGAGCATGGCCGTCTGCATCCTGGGATCGATCAATCAGGACGTGATCTGGCGTGTCGCCGCGCTGCCGCGCCCCGGCGAGACGATCACGACGCGCGACATGCGGCTGCTGCCGGGCGGCAAGGGCGCCAATCAGGCGATCGCGGCCGCGCGGATGGGGGCGGCGACGCGGCTGATCGGCGCGGTCGGCGACGATGCCCATGGCGCCGGGCTTGCCGCCTACCTCGCCGAATCGGGGGTGGACGTCACCCATGTCGCGCGCATCGCCGATGCGCCGACGGGCGCGGCCTATATTCCGATCGACGCCAAGGGCGAGAATCTCATCATCGTCGTGCCCGGCGCCAATGCGCGCGTCGGAGGCGCTGACATCACCGACGCGAAGATCGGCGAGGCGCGCGTCGTGCTGTGCCAGCTCGAGATGCCGATCTCGGCGATCGCCGCCTTCTTCGAACGGGTGGGCCGGCTCGGCGGGATGCGCATCCTCAATGCCGCGCCCGCGCTGGCGGAGGGAGCGGCGCTGTTCGAGGCGAGCGACATGCTGGTCTTCAACCAGAGCGAGCTTGCTTCCTATCTCGGCCTCGCCGGCGAGCCGCAGACGGCGGACGAGGCGGCGGTGGCGCGGCGGCTGCTCACCCGGCCGGGCCAGTCGGCGGTGGTGACGCTGGGCGCGGCTGGCGCGGCGCTCATCACGGCGAGCCATGTCGAATTCACCCCCTCCTTCGGCGTCCCTGTGGTAGATACGACGGGCGCCGGCGATTGCTTTTGCGGCGCGCTCGCCGCCCTGCTCGACGAGGGGGCGGCGCCTGCCGAGGCGCTGCGGTACGCGAATGCGGCGGCGGCGCTGTGCGTCGGGCGCGAGGGCGCCGGGCCGGCGATGCCCACCCGCCGCGAGGTGGAGGCGTTCCTCGTCCGGCCAAGTTAACGGGCGCGCCGGATCAAGAGTTTGCCCGGGCCCCGGATAGTCTGACGGCGCAACGACATGAGGGTTGGAACAATGGGAAATACCCCGCCGGCCATGGATCCCTTCGGCCTTCCGTCCGATACCGGCGGCAAGGATCTGGGCGTGTTCATGCCCATCGCCAATGGCGGCTGGATCCTCTCCAAGAACGCCCCCCGTCTCGACGGCTCCTACGACTATAACCGCAAGGTCGCGAAGCTTGCCGATGAGATCGGGCTCGATTTCATCATGTCGATGGCCAAGTATCGCGGCTATGGCGGCGAGACGGAACATTGGCGCTACACGCTCGACGCTACTGCTTGCATGTCGGCGCTCGCCGAGGCGACGAGCCGGGTGAAGGTGTGGACGACGGTGCACACCATCCTGCAGAATCCCGCCGTCACCGCGAAGATGATCGCGACGCTCGATCAGATCAGCCATGGCCGCGCCGGCCTCAACGTCGTCACCGGCGCGTACAAGGGCGAATTCGCGCAGATGGGCGCCTGGCCCGAGGGCGTCGACCATGACGCGCGCTACGATCTCGCCACCGAATGGATCCAGGGCATCAAGGCGCTATGGACGCAGGATTCGGTGACGATGAAGGGCAAATATTTCACGCTCGACGACTGCATGTCCGATCCCAAGCCGTCGACGCGGCCCTTCCTGGTCTGCGCGGGCACGTCGAAACGCGGCATGGAGTTCACCTCGCAGGAGATGGACGCGATCTTCCTGTCCGGCGGGGATGCCAAGGAGCTCTACCAGGCTAGCCGCGACGCCAAGGAGGTCGCCGCCCGCCATGGACGCGGCATGCGCACCTATTCGATGATGACCATCCTGTTCGGCGAGACCGACGAGGCCGCGGAGCGCGAGGCGGCCTATTATCGCGAGGGGCTGGACGAAGGCGCGCTGCGCGGCATGATGAAGGCCTATGGCTTTCTCGATGCCGAGATCGGCAAGGAAAATGCCTTCGTCCAGAAGAGCCGCTCCACCTTCCAGACGCCGCATGTGCTCGGCACGCCGAAGACGGTGATCGAGCGGTTGAGCGATCTGCTCGAGGAATCGCAGATCGACGGGCTGATGCTGATCTTCCCGGATTATATCAAGAGCCTGCCGATCTTCGGCGCCGAGGTGCTGCCGGCACTGCGCGAGCGCTTTCCCTCGGTCGTGACGGAGCCCGCGCATGCCTGACGCTGCTCTTGCGGAGCTGCCGCACCTCGATGCGGACACGCTGGCACCGATGATCGTGCCGGAGAAGACCGCGCTGATCGTCGTCGACATCCAGACCGACTTCGCCTCGCCGGCGGGGCTGCTCGGCCGCCATGGCGTCGACATGAGCGTCGCCGAGCCCGCGCTCGACAATATCGAACGGCTGATCGCCGCGGCGCGGAAGGCCGGCGCGGAGGTGGCCTTCATGCGCGTCGTGACGCGGCCGGAGACGGACTCGAACGCGCTGAAGACGCTCTACGAGCGGCGCGGCATGCCGGGCGGGCAGGGCATCTGCCGCACCGACGATGGCGGCGCCGACTATTATCGGGTGAAGCCGGAGCCGGGCGACATCGAGATCGAGAAGCTGATGTTCGACAGCTTCCACGGCACGGACCTCGACGAACAGCTGCGCGCGCGCGGGATCGAGACGCTGGTGATCACCGGCATCAGCACCGATTGCTGCGTCGATTCGACCGCGCGGGCGGCGTTCCATCGCGACTATCATGTCTTCGTGGTGTCGGATGCGTGCGCGGCGTTCGGTGACGATCTCCATTATGGCGCGCTGAATGCGCTGCAAAAGAATGTCGCCTTCCTGGTGACGAGCGATGCGGTGGTGAAGGCGTGGGCGAAGTGACCCTCACCTACGTCACTTTCCTCTCGGCCGACGTCGCCCGTCTCGCGCAATTCTACATCGATGCACTCGGCCTCGAAGAGATCGAGGCGTCGCGCGATCATCGCTATCGCGAGGTGATCGCCGGCGGTTGCAAGATCGGCTTCGCCCATGCCGGCGCCTATGAGACACTGGGCCTCGCCGACGAGGCGAACCCGACCGGCTTCCGATCGGTGCTGACCTTCGCGATGGGCAGCGTCGCCGAGGTGGGCCCCGGCGCCGACAAGGCGGTCGCGGCGGGTGCCACGCTGGTCAAGCCCGGCTTCGACACCTTCTTCGGACAGCATCAGGCGGTGCTGCGCGATCCCGACGGCAACGTCTTCCGCATCAGCGCACCCATCGGATCATGATCGTCTATACCCCGCCCAGCGCCGCATCGCACATCCCGGTGATCGATCTCGCCGGCAGCTTCGACGATCCCGAGGCGCTCCGCCGGGTAGCGTGGGAGATCCACAAGGCCTGCCGCGAGACCGGCTTCTTCTACATTTCCGGCCATGGCGTGCCGCAGGCGCTGATGGACAACCAGATCGCAATGACGCGCCGCTTCTTCGCCCAGCCGGCCGAGGCCAAGCGCGCGGTGGCGATCGAGAAATCCACCTGCCGGCGCGGCTATGAGCAAGGGCTGCAGATCCTTGATCCCGGCTCGCCGCCCGATCTCAAGGAAAGTTTCATGCTCGGCCGCGAGCTCGGGCCGGAGCATCCCCATGTCCGCGCGGGCGTTCCCAATTACGGGCCGAATCTCTGGCCGGCGGGGCTGCCGGGCTTTCGCGAGCAGATGGAGGCCTATGAGGCCGAGATCATCCGCATCGGCACCCATCTGATGGGCTGCCTCGCCGCCTCGCTGGACCTCGATCCCGCTTATTTCGTGGACGGGCTCCGGGATCCGCAATGCGGCATGCGGCTGCTCCACTATCCGCCGCAGCCGGCGGACGCGGCGTTCAACCGGCTCGGCGCCGGCGCGCACAGCGACTGGGGCTCGATCACCATCCTGCTGCAGGACGACATGGCGGGCCTCGAGGTGCGGAACGCCGACGACGAATGGATCCTGGCGACGCCGATCCGCGGCACCTTCGTGATCAACATCGGCCAGATGATGGAGCGCTTTAGCGCCGGCCTCTACCGCGCCAATTTGCACCGCGTGCGCAACAATGCGGCCGACCGCGCGCGCCACTCGGTGGCGGTGTTTTTCGAGCTCGACCATTTCTACAAGATGGGCCGCGCGCCGACCGTGCCGGCCAACGACGCGTTCGACGCGCTGTTCGACCTCACCGTGGGCGAGCATATCGAGCAGATGGCCCGCGCCAGCTACGGGGGGTGAGGGCGCTTCGTGCGACGAAAGCAAGATCTTTTCTGGAAGGTGGCGAACTTCCCTCCGTTCGTCCCGAGCGAAGTCGAGGGACACCTTCGAGCGTAGTCGAGAAGTTGCACCGTTGGCAGCCTCGGCTTCGCTCGGCCTGATCCCGCGACTTCGCTCGGGACGAACGGAATGAGAGCGAGTCGATTCAACCAGGGAGAATCCCGCATCTAGCGGCAATCCCCACGGCAATGGGATGACTTGGCCATGCCGAGAGTCCCCTATCCCGATCCGCTCTATCCCGTCATCTGGGCCGACACGCCCAACGGACCGGATAGCCCCCCAACCCCCGCCGTCTCCGGCCTGCCGGACGATGACGACCCGATCCAGCTCCACCTCGACGAGGGGCTGGTGCGCAAGGCCGACAATGACACGGTCGACCGCTGGAAGGCCTTTTCCGGCCCCTGGTTCGACGCGCGCGGCGAGGAGGCCGCGGCACGCTGGAAGGACATCGAGCAGGGCCTGAACGAGATCGTGCGCCGTCCGCTCGGCGAGCTGGCGACCACGCGGCAGCGAAACATGTACCGCGACATCATGGAACCGCGGCTTTCGGCCTGGGGCGACGAGGCGCGCGCCCATGCGGAGCGTGAGACCCAAGCCTTCAACGACAGCGAATCCCGCCAGCGCCAGGATCTGGCGCTGGAAGCGATGCGCCGCGGCGCGCGGTTGAACGACATGCGCGCCGTGGCGGAAGGCGAGCGGCGCATCATCGGCGAGGTGCGTGGGCGCAGCCGCCGGCAGGGCCTCGATCCGGATGCGACAAGCGCAGCGGAAACGGACGCGCTCGGCGCGGCGCATGCGGATCTGGTCGAGCATCTGGCGCAGCACGATCCCCAGCACGCGCAAGGCTGGCTGGACGCGCACGGCGGAATGATCGGCGATCCGGCGAAGGTCGAGCGACTGAAGAATATGCTGCAGCCCTATGTGGCGGAGCAGCAGCAGGAAGGGCTTGCCGACCTGATCCGCGACGAAGGCGGTAACCTGCCTGCCCAGCACGCCGCTGTGGACGCGATGGGGCTCGATGCGTCCATCGCCGACGGGCTCAAGCAGCGCCTTGCGGACATGGCCGAAGGCGACCGCAGGACTGCGGAAAAGGAACAGGATGCGGCCTTCTCCCGCGTAATGGCCGCCGTGCTCGATCCGGAGATGCAAACGCTGCGCGGCATACCGCCGGCGGATTATTATGCGCTGACACCGGATAGATTGAAGGTGGTGAACGCCATGATGGCGGCGAATTTGCGCGGCGAGGGACCTGCAGCCAATCCGGAGCTTTACAAGACGCTGGCAGACAGGGCGGCGAAGGGAATACTGACCTTCGATGAGCTCTCACCCGCCAGGGCTGCAGGATCTGGCGCAGCTGGGCAAAGCTTCGACCGCTCCCGAAGAGGCGATGCCGACATCCCTACCTCGGCAGCGGCTTCTTCGGCGCGTATCGTCCCCGCGGTCTTCGATCCATCGGATCGCCAGGTAGCTCCCAACTTAACACCGGCCCGATTCGGGGCGATTCCCAGCTCATCTCGGGGTGGCAGCCAAGACGAAGCGACGGATGGGATCTCGGATGAGCCGTTGACTGGTTCCGAACCTCCAGTCGGTCAGATGGCATTGATGGACGGCGTCCTGCCCCGTCAGGTACCGGCTGCGCAAAAATCCACTCCTCCCATTTCCAAAAGCGCGACGCTTTCTGCCGAGGCCCGGGCTCAGCGGGCGCGCCGTGCGAATTTTCTTTATTCGGACCTCAACCTCAAGCTTGGTTCCAATGAACCCTATCGTCAGTTCATTCTGGATGCGGCGCACCGTTCGCAGCGTGGCCCTCAAACGATCGCAGCCATTATCAACGCAGAGCAAGGTGGCAATGCGGTATGGGATCCCAAGAGCGTCAACAAAACGACTGGAGCTGCCGGTTTGGGTCAGGTCACAACGGTCACGTGGGACGAGGAAGCCAAGCGACGTGGAACTTATCTCAACCAAATAGCAAGCAAGCAAGGGTGGCTGGACAAGAAGGGAAAAATTCTTCCGCAATATGCCAAGCAGTTTTACGATCTGCGATTTGATCCCAAGACGGCTATATTTGCAATTGCCGATATGGCGACCAACAATTTTAAATTGCTAAAAGATCGGAAGAAAGTTCCGCCTGATTACTCTCTCGAGTCGATTGCAAAATATGCATACATTGTCCATCACGAAGGGCGGCAGGGTGCGTTGGATTACTTCAATGGTAAAAAAATATCTCCGTCTCATATGGAGAGTAATATGGGAGCGGCTCAAAAGAAAAAATACCTTTTGGAAAACGGGAACGACCCAGACGCGGCTTATAGGACATTCCTGAACGATATAACGGATAAGCATGTCAACGTGACACGTTTCATGATCGATTCAAACGGTGTTTCCGTTCCGACGGCTGCGGATCTTTATTCTCTTGCCTTGAAAAACCGAAGGACCGAACAAGATGCGGCTGCTCGTGATGCGCATGAAGGGGGAAGCATGTCTCGTGGCGGTGGTGCACGACGGAAGCCTTGACTGTGTTCTGTATATGTACGATCTTTGTTCAAAGACGAGTCGTCAGCTTCTCTGTCTGAAACGCAGTTGGGGAGGTTGCCCCCATAGGACGCATTCATGCTTTCGTTGTTGAAGACACTCTTCCGTGCGTGTGTGCTCTCGACAGTCGCAATGGGCACCGCTAGGGTCGGGACCCATAAACAGGATTCCCTTGGCGTCGGGAATGTGATTCAGCCTCCTGATTGATCGGGAGCGTGCGTTGTCGGGCGAGTTTTGGTTGAGCGACGGGCAGTGGGCGCGGCTACGG
>Ga0180222_1001852_pt1 | contig 19643 bp, 19 predicted proteins | sample eDN5th37CKraftOP_FD_151336 | JGI IMG/M metagenome (GOLD analysis project Ga0180222, IMG submission 151336) | Enriched Organic Plus compost microbial communities from Emeryville, California, USA - eDNA 5th pass 37_C Kraft OP (version 2) (version 2) ... | reverse complement strand
CACGCCGCGGCCTAACGGGCAAGCGCTGGCGAAACGGGACCAATGATCGAGAAGTCAGCCTTGCCACGCCCCCTGGGGTGAGGCCGCTTTGGCGAAGGCCCCGGCCGTCTCGCATCCTGGGGAACCCCATTGGCATCCAGCGGCAGCATCGGCCACGAGAAAATGCCGAAATCTATCTCGATATATCTTGAATTTAGATATGTCTGGATTTATATCGGAAGCATGAGAGACAAACCCAAAGATGGCCGGGGCCATCATCATTTCGGTGCGGGCGATGAACCAGCGGAGCGCCTTCATCGCCATCACGGCGGACACCGCCACCATCGCGGGCGTCACGGCCGGCTTTTCGACTATGGCGAACTGCGCCTGCTGCTGCTGGCAATGATCGAGGAGCGGCCTCGTCACGGCTATGAAATCATCAAGGCGATCGAGGAGCGCTTCGGCGGCAGCTACACGCCGAGTCCCGGCGTGATCTATCCGACGCTCGCCTGGCTGGACGACATGGGTTACGCGGCGATTGAAACGGAAACATCCGGACGCAAGCGCTATCGCCTCACTGCCGAGGGCGAGGCCTTCCTCCTCGTCAATCGCACGGCCGCGGACGAATTGCTGTCACGCATGGGCCCCCAAGGGACCGCACCGTCGCCACCGCCTGCGCCGATCATCCGCGCCATGGAGAACCTCAAGCTCGCCCTGCGGCTGCGCCTGAGGCGTGGCCTGGTGGATCAAGCCGCAGCGGAAAACATTGCGGCTGCGCTCGATGCCGCGGCGCAGGCCGTGGAACGCAGTTGATGCCTCCACCGATCCCGGCAGACGCGCGTTGCTTGGAGGCCTTCTATCCGAAACTCAATCCCGGCGCGGTTATCGTCGCCGATAACATGCTAGGCCCCGTCGCGCATGTGAAGCCTGAGGGAAGGCGTCCATGCCACGCCCCGGGACCACCGGACCGTGCCTGCCCACCCGCGGGTTCGCGCATCAAGACCGGTCGCTTCGAGCCGGACTGAGGACGGCGACATTCATTGAAGTACGTTATGGAGCATCAAATCACCCGGCATCGCCTGGAGCTCAAGCGCCGTCATCTGACGGTAAGGGAGACGACCCGGATCACGCCGAACATGATCCGTATCCTGTTCGAGGGCGGCGATCTTGAGGACTTCGTAAGTCTGGCGCCCGACGACCATGTGAAGCTATTCATTCCGACGGAAACGGACGCGGTCGCGCGGCGGGACTACACGCCGCGGCATTTCGATCAAACAGCGCGCACACTGGCGATCGATTTCGCGGTCCATGACGCAGGTCCGGCCACCCGCTGGGCGCTCGACGCCAGGCCGGGCGATACGCTCGAGGTCGGCGGTCCGCGCGGCTCGGTCGTCGTATCGCCGACGTTCAGCTGGTGGCTGCTGATCGGCGACGAAACGGCGCTTCCCGCGATCGGCCGGCGCATCGAGGAATTGCCGGGCGGCACGCGCGTGATCAGCATCGTCACCATCACTGATGAGCGAGAGCGACAGCCCTTCGCCACCAGCGCCAATCACGAGGCCATCTGGATCCACAGGCCGCTCGATCGCGCCGATGATCCGGCTCCCCTGCTCTCGACCCTTCAGACCATGACGCTTCCCGAGGGAGATGGCTTTGTCTGGATCGCGGCCGAGGGTCGCGTTGCCCGCGCGCTGCGTGACTACATCGTCAAATCACGCGGACATCCGCTGGGCTGGACCAAGGCGGCCGGCTATTGGCTGAAGGGCATCGCCGACGCGCACAACAAGTTGGCGGACTGATGCTCTGGCGTGGATTGGCGTTTCCGAGCAGGCGCACCTGTTGCAGCGGGCCTATCCGCGCCGGCGGCGGCTTTCCTCGCCGCGACGTATCTTTCGGACGGCACCGCACTCAAAGCAGCTCGGCGCCGGGCCAGTCGCCCCGCGTGATGGTGTCGGACATGATCCGCTTGAGCGTCCGCATGATCTGCAGAAAGTCGGAAGGCACCGGACGGTTCTGAGGCGTGGCGATCACCACCTCTCGCTCCACGGGCGGATCGGTCAGCACGGCCGTGCGCAGCTTGCCCTGCGCCACTCCGTCGGCGACCGACGCCAGCGGCAGGATGGTGCACCCGCAATTCTTCTCGACCAGGCGTCTCGTCAGGCTTGTTGATCCGTCACATTCGAGCACGATGTTGAGGGAGATGCTTTTCTGGTTCGCAAGCGATTGGGCCAGCAGGCGCAGGCCATTGGGATGGCTCGGCAGAATCAGCGGCAAACGGCCGAGATCGCTGACCGGGAAGGTCCGTCCGATATTGGCGTAGCTGGCCGGCGCGACCAGACGCACCTGTTCCCGAGCGATCTTCTCGACTTGCAGGCTCCGGCCATTGACGGGCCGATAGAGAACCGCAACATCGATCTCGCCGGCGACCAGCCAGTCCAGGATCCCGGCCCCGAGGCCCTCCACCAGCCGCAACCGCATCGCCGGATAGGTCGTGGTGAGCGCGTTGGACAGGGGCGCGAACAGGGTTCTGGCGATGGTGGGCTGTGCAGCGATGACGAAATCCGCCGGGCCCCGCGCCGACAGCGAATGCATCACCTGCCGGGTCTGCTCGAGCGAGTCCATGACGCCGCTGGCGGATTCCAGCAGCCGGCGCCCGGCATCGGTGAGGACGACGCCGCGCCCGCTGCGATGAAACAGCTTGACCTTGCTCTCGGCCTCCAGACGGCTGATGTGGCGGCTGACGGTCGATTGCTCGCGTCCCAAAGCGAGCGCCGAGCGTGAGATCGACCCGGTGGAAGCCACGTGGATGAAGCACTCAAGGTCGTCCGAATTCATGATATCCGCGATGGTACCAGCCGCGCCGCGGGCCGCGGCGTGCAAACCAGATATCCGCAGATTGCATTGCGCCGGAACGCTGGGGAAGCCTAAGAACCCATAATTTTCCCTAAGGAACCAAGAAACAGCAAGAGGAAGGCCCGCAACATGAGCACCGATATCGATCCGGCATTGACCTCCCGATTTCCCCTGCGGCCGGACCTGAAGTCCGTCGTCGTGGACTCGAATGCCCTGCCATGGAAGCCGACGCGGCATCCGGGGGTGTCCTTCAAACTGCTTTATGAAGACAAGGCCAGCGGCCTTTTTACTGGGCTTTTCCGCTGGGAACCGGGCGCCGAGCTGCCTTATCACGAGCATGTCGAGGTGGAGCAGACGTTCATCCTCGAAGGCAGCCTCGTCGATCACGAGGGAGAGGTGCTGGCTGGCGGCTACGCGGCACGGCCGGCGGGAAGCCGCCACGTGGCGCGATCGCCCAATGGCTGCCTGCATATCAGCTTCTTCATCAAACCCAACCTGTTCTTCGAAGCCGATGGCAGCGCGAAACCGTTTGAGCGCTAGGGCTGCGATAGATGACCACGGACCGGTGAGCCGGGCCTGAGATGAAGGCTCTGAGATCGAAGGCTCCAATCGCCGGCCGGCTCGCATGACTGTCACAACGCGACGGCAGATATGTCGCGGCCTCCGGAAGAAAGCTCGTGATACCCGCACGCTCTCCGGTGCTGCGCCAGCCCGCTAGCCTCTCGCCTGAGGCCGGCCCTTTCGACCGCTGTTTCAAGACCGATTGTCCGCCGCCGGGGCAATCAGAGCATTCGCACGCCCGGCGATCATCACGCCGGGCCAGGCTGCAATCACCATAATCATCAACACTAGGCTGGGAGGAACGAATGGCAGGCGAGATGGACGTCAACAGAGTAGAGGACGCCGACGATTCGGGATTGCTGTCGATGTATCGAAACATGACGGTCCCCGAACGGCGAGCCTTTTGGGGATGCACCGGCGGCTGGACGCTCGACGGCATGGACTTCATGCTTTACCCGCTGGTGATCGGCACGCTGATCGCTCTCTGGCAAGTCGATCGGGGGACCGCCGGCCTCGCAGTCACCGTGACATTGTTGAGTTCGGCCGTCGGCGGCTGGCTCGCGGGTTACCTGGCGGACCGGATCGGCCGCGTTCGCGTGCTTCAGCTCACGATCATCTGGTTTTCCTTCTTCAGTTTTCTGTGCGCCTTCGCCCAGAACTTTGATCAGCTGATGATCTTCCGCGCGTTGCTCGGGCTCGGCTTCGGCGGCGAATGGACCGCGGGAGCCGTCCTGATGGGCGAGGCCATCCGCGCCAGATATCGCGGCCGCGCGCTCGGCGCCGTCCAGTCGGGTTGGGCCGTCGGCTGGGGCCTCGCGGTCGTGCTGCAGGCCATCCTGTTCAGTCTGATACCGCCCGAACAAGCCTGGCGCTGGATGTTCGCACTCGGCGCGCTGCCCGCCCTGCTGGTTTTCTTTCTTCGCCGCTACGTCGAAGAGCCCGAGGTTGCCGCGAGAGGTCGCGCGCTCGCGATCCAGCAGGGCACGCAACCCTCGCTCTGGGAGATCTTCTCGCCGGGCGTTCTCAGGACGACCCTGCTCACGGCACTGTTCAGTGTCGGTGCCCAGGGCGGCTATTATGCGGTCACCGCCTGGGTGCCGACATTCCTGCGCGCCGAGCGCGGCATGACGGTGGTGGGATCGACCGGATATCTTGCGTCGGTGATTATCGGCAGCTTCATCGGCTATCTGGTCGGCGGATGGCTGGCCGACCGGATCGGCCGGCGCAATCTGTTCTTCACATTCTCGATCGGAGCGATGCTGCTGGTGCTGATCTATACGCAGGCGCCGATCTCCAACACGGCGATGTGGTTCGTCGGCCTCCCGCTGGGATTCTTCGCGAGCGGATATTATTCGGGGATCGGACCGTTCTTCACCGAGCTTTTCCCGACCCGTCTCCGTGGATCGGGACAAGGCTTCGCCTTCAACTTCGGCCGCGGCATCGGCGCGCTGTTTCCCACGCTGGTCGGCTATCTGTCATCCTCGATGGCGCTCGGCGTCGCCATCTCGCTGTTTGCCGCCGTGGCCTATGGCCTCCTGTTTCTTGCAACCCTGCTGTTGCCGGAAACGCATGGCAAGGTTCTCAAGGTCGATTGACGACAAGGCGGTGGAGCGGCTTTTGTCGCTTCATCGCGCCAGTTCTCGCAATATCGCGGGGCTCAGAGCCGTTCGCCGGCCCGCGAGCCCCGCAAAGATGGATATCATGCGCCATGGGTCTCACGTCGGAAGAAATCAAAAACATCGCATCGGCCTCCACACAGCAGACGATCGCTCCACGCCCGGGCGGACGCATCCTGGCCGATGCTCTCGCCGCCCAAGGTGTCGACCGTCTGTTCTGTGTCCCCGGCGAAAGCTACCTCGACGTTCTCGACGGATTGCTGGAACATCCGGAGATTCACGTCGTCGTCGCCAAGCACGAGGGCGCCGCCTGCGAAATGGCTGAAGCCGACGCCAAGCTGACCGGCCGCCCCGGCATCTGCTTCGTCACCCGTGGCCCCGGCGCCACCCATGCCAGCGTCGGTGTGCATGTCGCCGCGCAGGATTCCTCCCCCCTCATCCTGTTCATTGGACAGATCGCCCGGAAAGAGCGTTACCGGGAGGTGTTCCAGGAGATGGACTATCGCGCCATGTTCGGCGCCTGCGCCAAATGGGTGGTCGAGATCGACGATCCGGCGCGCATCCCGGAGCACGTGGCGCGGGCTTTTGTCTGTGCGATGGAAAGCCGCCCGGGCCCGGTGGTGATCGCACTGCCCGAGGACGTGCTGGGCGAGATATGCACGGTTGCGGATGCAGGACCGGTGCGGCCGGCGCGCCTGCCCGACCCGGACCCAGCCCAGCGCGCCGCCCTGCACCGCCTGCTTCAGAGCGCACAGCGTCCGCTCATGATCGTCGGCGGCCCGGACTGGAGCGACCGCGCCTGCAGCGATCTCGCGGCCTTCGCCGCGGCTTGGAACATCCCTGTTGCCAGTTCTTTCCGACGTCAGGATCTGTTCGACAATCGGCTTCCGCAATATATCGGCCACCTGTCGCTGGGCATGAGCCCGGCACTGTCCGCGCGCATGCGCCAGGCCGATCTGGTGCTGGCGATCGGCACGCGGCTGAACGACATCACGACCGGCAGCTATAAGCTGCTCACACCACCCACGCCGACCCAGCGGCTCGTGCATGTGCATCGCGCCAGCAGCGAGCTGGGCAAGCTGTTCCATGCCGAACTCGCCATTCACGCCTCGATGGATGGGATCGCGCGCACGCTGGCGAGCCTGCCGGCGCCAGCGACGCCGGCCTGGGCCGAATGGACCATCACCGCGCGCCGGGAGCATGAAACGTTCGTGCAGCTCCCGGGCTCGCATCCTGAGCAGATCGGCGTGAATCTTGCGGAAGTCGTGACCCGGCTCGGCGATGTCCTTGAGGATGACGCCATCATCGCCAACGGCGCGGGGAATTACACCGTCTGGGTGCATCGCTACTATCAATATCGTCGGCCACGAACCGAGTTGGCCCCGACCTGCGGCACCATGGGCTACGGCCTGCCCGCCGCCGTGGCGGCAAAGCTGCGCCATCCCGAACGCACCGTCGTGTGCTTTGCCGGTGACGGATGTTTTCTGATGTATCCTCAGGAGCTCGCGACGGCGGTGGAGCAAGGCGCTGCCGTTGTCGTCATCGTGGTGAACAATGGCATGTACGGCACCATCCGCATGCATCAGGAAAAGCGGTTTCCCAATCGCATCAGCGCCACGGCCATTCAGGGACCGGATTTCGCAGCGCTGGCCCGATCGTTCGGCGCCTTCGCAGAGAAGGTCGAGCGCACCGAGGACTTCCTGCCCGCGTTCGAAAGAGCGCGCGCCAGCGGCCGGACGGCGCTGCTGGAACTGGCGACGGATCCCCGGCAGCTCACCCCGCAGATGCGCATTTAGAGCCGGCCAAGTTCGCCCTGACGCCGTTTCCCCATCAGGCAGCCTTTGCGCCGCCGGCGGGTTTATGTTGAGGCGAAGTCTACAGTGATGGACAGACGCGCGGTCCGGATCATTCGAAATCGCAGGCGACGCGTCCGATCGGGCCGAAATCCACCTCCAGGCGCTGTCCCGGCAGCACCTGGAGGATCGGCGTCAAGGATCCCGTGGCGACGATATCGCCGGGATTGAGTGCGCCGCCGCCGTTTCGCAACTGATCCGCAAGCCACATCACCACATTGACGGGACCACCCATCACGGCGTTGGCCACGCCATGTGCGACCTCGTTGCCGTCGAGATGCGCGCGCACCTCGATGGCGTTCAGGTCGCATTCGGGCCCGCCCTCGCGATAGCGACCACAGATGGCGGCGACATGCAGCGCATGATCGGCAATGGCGCCGAGCGGCGACAGCGGCGCCGAGGTCCGCCGTCCCAGCAGGCCGATCCCCGCGCGGCAACCGAGAAGCGCCCCGGCGAGCGCCTCACGATCCGCCGCCATGTCCTCCATCGGCAAGTTGCCGATGGTGAAGACCAGCTCGCATTGCGCGCCGATCAAGCCGGCCGGAATGCGAAAGCGCGGCCGAAGATTGGTGCATCGAGCCCGACGGGTTCTATTCTGGCAGCTACGCCTGGCTGTCGGGCCTTGTCTCCTATGCGATCACGCCGAACCACACCATCGCATTCGCTGGCGGCGGCAATCTGTCGGACTCGGCGAAGTCGACACCTGCAACGCCATTGGCGCAGAACAACAGCATCTTCAACCTGATCTATACCTATAGCGACGGACCACTGACGATCTCTCCCTACCTACAGTACAGCCGGGTCGACGGCGATCGCAGCGTAGGAATCGATCAAAGCGCGGAGACCTATGGTGCCGCCATCCTCGCCCGCTACAAGTTCGGCGACAATTTTTCGCTGGCAGACGCGTCGAATACATCTGGTCGCGCGGCGGCGATTGCGCCGCGGATACGAGCTGCACGCCGACCAATCTGCTTTATGGACCCGGCAGCGGCGCGTGGTCGCTCACGGTGACACCGACCTATCAGCATGGCATCTATTTCGTGCGCGGCGAGCTGTCGTATACGCGGATCGACCGCATGCGCGACGGATTCGGCTTCGGGCCGAACTTCGACAAGCCCGATCAGATTCGCGCGATGATCGTATTTCCGTGATGTTCTCGATCATGTCCGGCGGGTCGAAACCACGGTCGATGGCCTGCGCGAGATCATGACGTCGGTGTTCGAAGCCAGCGCCCTGCTGGAACAGCAGCGCCAGGGGGCTATCACGCGGCAACTGGCGGCCTGGGCCGCCATCCTCGCGGTGCCGACAGCGATTGCCGGCATCTACGGCATGAACTTCGAGAACATGCCCGAGCTTCGCACCACCTACGGCTATTACGTGGTGCTGTCCGTGATCTGGCTGCTCTGCATCATCCTCTACTGGCGCTTCAGGAAAGGCGGATGGCTGTAGTCACGCGGCATGCCTGCCCGTGGCGCCATCGCCATGCCGCCCCGAGGGCGGCCGCGCCCGGAATCTATATAGGATTCCTATTTCTTTGGTCCGCTCCCCGTATCGAACCTTGATGCGGGCCGCTCCATAGTTCTGCCGGACGCCGCTAGCCGGGCTTCACGCTCCGCCGCGCGATCCGATGGTCACGTCGGGTCGCCTGCCGGCCACGGATCGAGCGACATCCGGCTGCGTCGCGCCACGTGCCCGCCGAACAAAGGAGCTCCGGCATGGATATCGTTTTTGTTGGACTGTCCGTCGTCTTCTTCGCGATCGCCTTTGCCTATGTGCAGGCCTGCGACGCGCTGTAATCCCGAACGGAGGAAGAGATGCTGCTCGATTACGTGCTCGGCTCCGCCGTGGCCATTTTCATCCTTGCCTACCTCACCTATGCGCTCGTCCGCCCCGAACGGTTCTGATCGCCCGGCTCCGATGCTTGGAAAGTTCGCACCATGACCCTGAATGGATGGCTTCAGATCCTGATCTACTGCGGGATCATCATTCTGCTCACCAAGCCGCTCGGCGGCTACATGACGCGCGTCTTCAACGGCGAGCGCACCTTCCTGTCACCCGTGCTGCGGCCGGTAGAGCGTGGGCTCTACCGCATCGCCGGCACCGGTGAGGCCGAGGAGCAGCATTGGACCGCCTATGCCGCGGCGCTGCTGTTCTTCAGCGTCGCCAGCATGCTGCTGCTCTATCTGATCCAGCGTGTGCAAGGCGTGCTGCCGTTCAATCCTGCCGGCATGTCCGCAGTGCCGCCCGACCTCGCCTTCAACACCGCGGCGAGCTTCACCGCCAACACCAACTGGCAGAACTACGGCGGCGAGAGCACGATGTCGTATTTCACCCAGATGGCCGGCCTGACGGTACAGAACTTCGTCTCCGCAGCCGCCGGCATTTCCATCTCCGTCGCGCTGATCCGCGCCTTCGCACGGCGATCGGTGCAGACGCTCGGTAATTTCTGGGTCGATCTGACCCGCGCGACGCTCTACGTGCTGCTGCCGATCTGCGTCGTCGGCACGCTGGTGCTGGTCTGGCAGGGCGTGCCGCAGAACCTCAGTCCCTATACCGTCGCCACGACGCTCGAAGGCGCGCAGCAGACCATCGCGCAAGGGCCTGTGGCCTCGCAGATGATGATCAAGCACCTCGGCACCAATGGCGGCGGCTTCTTCAATGCCAATGCCGCCCATCCATTCGAGAGTCCGACGGCGATGACCAATCTCATCCATATGGTTGCGATCTTCGCCATCGGCGCGGCGCTCACCAACGTGTTCGGGCGCATGGTCGGCAACGAGCGCCAGGGCTGGGCGATCTTCGCCGCCATGGGCATCCTGTTCGTTGCCGGCGTCGCCGTCTGCTACTGGGCGGAGGCGGCCGGCAATCCTCTCATCCACGCACTCGGCATCGACGGCGGCAACATGGAGGGCAAGGAGACGCGGTTCGGCATCGCCCTCTCTGCGCTGTTTGCCGTCGTCACCACGGCTGCGTCCTGCGGCGCCGTGAATGCCATGCATGACAGTTTTACAGCGCTCGGCGGCATGGTGCCGCTGATCAACATGATGCTCGGCGAGATCATCATCGGTGGCGTCGGCGCCGGCCTCTACGGCATGCTGCTGTTCGTCGTGGTGTCGATCTTCGTCGCCGGGCTGATGGTCGGCCGCACGCCGGAATATCTTGGCAAGAAGATCGAGGCCAAGGAGGTCAAGATGGCAATGCTCGCCCTCCTGGTGCTGCCGCTGTCGATGCTGGGCTTCACCGCGGTCGCAGTGGTGCTGCAGACCGGCGTCAGCGCCTTGGGCAACGCCGGCCCGCACGGGTTCTCGGAAGCGCTTTACGCCTATGTCTCAGGTACCGCCAACAACGGCTCGGCGTTCGGCGGCCTCAGCGGCAACACGCCCTGGTACAACATCACGATCGGGCTGGCGATGCTGATCGGCCGCTTCCTGATGATCATTCCGGTGATGGCGATGGCCGGCGCGCTGGTCGCGAAGAAGACGGTGCCGGCCTCGCCGGGCACCTTCCCGACCACCGGCCCGCTTTTCGTCGGACTCCTGATCGGCGTGGTGGTGATCATGGGCGGCCTGGAATTCTTCCCGGCGCTGGCGCTCGGGCCGATCGTCGAGCATCTGGCGATGATCGCCGGGCAGACCTTCTGAGGTCCGACATGACGAAGCCCCTCAATGATCTACGCGAGCGGAACGATCGCGGTGCCGTCAGACGACCTTCAACGGTGGAGACTCGCATGAGCCCGTCAAAAACCTCGAGCCTTCTCGATGCTCGCATCCTGCTGCCTGCCATCGGCGAGGCTTTCCGCAAGCTGAACCCCCGCAGCCTCGCCAGAAATCCGGTGATGTTCGTCGTCGCCATTGTGGCGGCGCTCACCACGATCCTGCTGGTCAGGGATTTCGTCACCGGCGGCGCGGATCGCAGCTTCTCGTTCCAGATCGTGGTGTGGCTCTGGTTCACCGTGCTGTTCGCCAATTTCGCCGAGGCGGTGGCGGAGGGACGCGGCAAGGCGCAGGCGGATTCGCTGCGCCGGACCCGCACCGAGACCCAGGCCAAACTGCTGAACGGCGAAGGCACGGCGAACTACAAGCTGGTCCCCGGCACCAATCTGAAGGTCGGTGACGTGGTCTTGGTCGAAGCCGGCGACATCATCCCGTCCGACGGCGAGGTGATCGAAGGTGTCGTCTCGGTGAACGAGGCAGCGATCACCGGCGAATCCGCGCCGGTGATCCGCGAATCCGGCGGCGACCGCTCCGCGGTGACCGGCGGCACGCAGGTGCTGTCCGACTGGATCCGGGTGCGGATCACCGCGGCGCCGGGCCACACCTTCCTCGACCGCATGATTTCGCTGGTCGAGGGCGCCGAGCGTCAGAAGACGCCGAACGAGATCGCGCTCAACATCCTGCTCGCGGGCATGACGCTGATCTTCACTTTCGCCGTCGTCACCATCCCGAGCTTCGCCGCCTATGCCGGCGGCAGCATTTCGGTGATCGTTCTGGTCGCGCTGTTCGTCACATTGATCCCGACCACCATCGGCGCGCTGCTCTCCGCCATCGGCATCGCCGGCATGGATCGCCTGGTGCGCTTCAACGTGCTGGCGATGTCCGGCCGCGCCGTCGAGGCCGCCGGCGACGTCGATACGCTGCTGCTGGACAAGACCGGCACCATCACGCTGGGAAACCGCCAGGCCACCGAGTTTCACCCGGTGCGTGGCGTCAGCGAGCAGGAGCTCGCTGATGCGGCACAGCTCGCCTCGCTCGCGGACGAAACGCCCGAAGGGCGCTCGATCGTGGTTCTCGCCAAGGAGAAACACGGCATCCGCGCCCGCGACATGGCGAATCTGCATGCAACTTTCGTCCCGTTCATCGCACAGAGCCGGATGAGCGGGGTCGATGTCGACGGCTCGACCATCCGCAAGGGCGCCGTCGACGCCGTGCTGAAGCATGTCGACCTCGCCACCGTCGCGGCGGGCGCGGACCGCGCCAGCGCACAGTCGGTCCGCGACGTGCAGGCGATCGCCGACGAGATCGCCAAGGGCGGCGGCACCCCGCTCGCGGTCGCCCGCGACGGTCGCCTGCTCGGCGTCGTGCACCTGAAGGATATCGTCAAGGGCGGCATCCGTGAGCGCTTTGCCGAGCTGCGCCGCATGGGTATCCGCACCGTGATGATCACCGGCGACAATCCGATGACCGCGGCGGCGATCGCGGCCGAAGCCGGCGTCGACGACTTCCTCGCCCAGGCCACTCCGGAGAACAAGCTTAAGCTGATCCGCGAGGAACAGGCCAAGGGCAAGCTGGTCGCGATGTGCGGCGACGGCACCAATGACGCGCCGGCCCTGGCCCAGGCCGATGTCGGCGTCGCCATGAACACCGGCACGGTGGCGGCGCGCGAGGCCGGCAACATGGTCGATCTCGACAGCGATCCGACCAAGCTGATCGAGATCGTGGAGATCGGCAAGCAACTCCTGATGACTCGCGGCGCGCTCACCACCTTCTCGATCGCCAATGACGTCGCGAAATATTTCGCGATCATCCCGGCGATGTTCCTCGCCTTCTATCCTCAGCTCGGGGCGCTGAACATCATGCAGCTCGCGACGCCGCAAAGCGCGATCCTGTCGGCGATCATCTTCAACGCGCTGATCATCGTCGCGCTGATCCCGCTGTCGCTGAAGGGCGTGAAGTACCGTGCCGTGGGCGCCGGCGCGCTGCTGTCCCGCAACCTCCTGATCTACGGCCTCGGCGGCATCCTGGTGCCCTTCGTCGGCATCAAGGCCATTGACATGGCCGTCACCGCCCTCGGCCTCGCATAAAGGAACGACGCCATGATGAAACAACTCAAGCCCGCGATCGTCATGATCATCGCTTTGACGGTGATCACCGGCCTCGTCTATCCGCTGGGCATGACCGGCATCGCTGAGGTCATTTTCCCGCAGCAGGCCGATGGCAGCCTGATCGAGCGCAACGGCCGGGTGATCGGTTCGGCGCTGATCGGCCAGGCCTTCACCAGCGAGCGCTACTTCCACGGCCGCCCCTCGGCCGCGGGCGACGGCTACAATGCCGCCAGTTCGGGCGGCTCCAATCTCGGCCCGACCAATCCGAAGCTGATCGACCGCGTCCGGGCCGATGCCGCCGCGGTGCAGGCCGAAAATCCGAACGCCGCGGTGCCGATCGACCTCGTCACCACCTCCGGCAGCGGCCTCGACCCGCATATCTCGCCCGAGGCGGCCTATGTTCAGGTGCCGCGCGTCGCCCGCGCGCGGGCGATGGACGAAGCGGCGGTGTGGACGCTGGTCGCGCGGAAGATCGAGGGCCGGCAGTTCGGCTTCATGGGGGAGCCGGTCGTCAATGTGCTGGCCCTCAACCTCGCGCTCGACGCGGCTGGTTCGCGGTGAACCGGACGCGGTCATCCCGTTTCCCGGATGGCCGCACGATGGCCTAAAGTGAGCCGATGACGGAAGACGAGCTCAAGACGGAAAAGCGGCCATCTCCTGAGGCGCTGCTGGACAACGCCAGGCGCGAGGCCCGCGGCCGCCTGAAGATCTTCCTCGGCGCCGCGCCGGGCATCGGCAAGACCTACGAGATGCTGATATCCGGCCGGGCCCGCAAAGCCGATGGCGTCGACGTCGTCATCGGCGTGGTCGAGACCCATGGGCGCAAGGAAACCGAGGCGCTGACCGACGGGTTCGAGATCATCCCCCGCGTCAAGGTCCCCTACAAGGGCCGGGTGCTGGAGGAGATGGACCTCGACGCCATCCTGGCGCGCCGGCCGGCGCTGGTGCTGGTCGACGAACTGGCGCACAGCAACGCGCCGGGCAGCCGGCATCCGAAGCGCTATCTGGACGTTCAGGAACTGCTGGATCAGGGCATCGACGTCTACACCACGCTCAACATCCAGCATGTCGAAAGCCTCAACGACGTCGTGGCGCAGATCACGCGCATCCGCGTGCGCGAGACGGTGCCGGACTCCATCATCGACCGGGCCGACGATATCGAGATCGTCGATCTCACGCCTGACGACTTGATCAAGCGACTGCACGAGGGCAAGGTCTACCTGCCGACCACCGCGAAGCGCGCGATCGAGAATTATTTCTCACCGGGCAACCTCACCGCGCTGCGCGAGCTGGCGCTGCGGCGGACCGCGCAGCGGGTCGACGACCAGTTGCTCAGCCATATGCAATCGCACGCGATTCCCGGACCCTGGGCCGCAGGAGAGCGCGTCCTCGTCTGTATCGACGAGCAGCCCCGCAGCCCCTCCCTGGTACGCTACGGCCGGCGGCAGGCGGACCGGCTGCGCGCGCCTTGGGCCGCGCTCTATATCGAGACGCCGCACTCGACCAGCCGCTCCGAGGCCGAGAAGGACCAGGTCGCCGCCACGCTGCGGCTTGCCGCGCAGCTTGGCGGCGACGCCATCACCCTGCCCGGGCAGAACGTCGCGCGCGAGATCCTGCGCTACGCCATCGCCAACAACTATACGCATATCGTCGTCGGCAAGCCGAGCAAGGCGGGATGGCGCGAACTGATCGAGGGCTCGGTCTCGCATGACCTGATCCACGCCGCCGGCGACATCAGCGTCCATGTCATTTCCGGGCGCGATCCCGGCGAGCCGCTCTCGCGCGGCGTCGCGACCGCGGAGGAGCGGCGCTTCCGGCTCAGACCCTATCTCGCAAGCCTTGCTTATCTCGGCATCGCGACGGCCGTCGGCACCCTGCTCGCGCGGGTGCTGGACGTGCAGAACATCGCGCTGGTGTTTCTGACGGCGGTGCTGGCGTCGGCGGTCAGCAGCGGGCTGTGGCCGGCGCTGTTCGCCTCGGTGCTCGGAGCGCTGGCCTTCAACTTCTTCTTCCTGCCGCCGCTCTATACGCTCGACATCGGCAGCCCGGAGAGCGTTGTCGCGCTGATCTTCTTTCTTGGCGTCGCCATCGTCGCCAGCAATCTCGCGGCGCGGGTGCAGCGCCAGGCCGCGACGGCGCGCGAGCGCGCCCGCACCACCGAGGACCTCTATCTGTTCTCCAAGAAACTCGCCGGCACCGGCACGCTGGACGAGGTGATGTGGGCCACCGCCTATCAGATGGCTTCGATGCTGCACGTGCGCGTGGTGATCCTGCTGCCGGAGAACGGCTCGCTCGGGGTGCGCGCCGGCTATCCGCCCGACGACACGCTGGTCGATGCCGATATCGCCGCCGCGCGCTGGGCCTGGGAGCACGACCGACCGGCGGGGCGCGGCGCCGATACGCTGCCCGGCGCCAAGCGCCTCTATCTGCCGCTGCGGACCGGCCGCACGGCCATCGGCGTGGTCGGCCTCGACAACGACAAGCAGGGCCCGCTGCTATCGCCCGAGCAGCAGCGGCTATTCGACGCGCTCGCCGATCAGGCCGCGCTTGCCATCGAGCGCATCCAGCTTGTCGCTGACGTCGACAAGGCGCGGCTCGCAGCGGAAGCCGACAAGCTGCGCTCCGCGCTGCTGCGATCGATCTCGCACGACCTCAAGACCCCGCTCTCGGCGATTCTCGGCACCGCGACCACGCTGCGCGATTATTCCGGCACGCTGCCGGAAGCGGACCGTGCCGATCTGCTGTCCACGGTGGTTGACGAGGCCGAGCGGCTCCACCGCTTCATCGCCAACCTGCTGGATATGACGAGGATCGAATCCGGCGCGGTCGAGCCCAATGCATCGATGCATTTCGTCGGCGACGTCGTCGGCACGGCGCTGCGCCGCGCCGCCAAGATCGTCGCGCAGCACCGCACCGAAGTCGACATCGCCTCGGACCTGCCGATGCTGAAGCTCGATCATGTGCTGTTCGAACAGGTGCTGTTCAACCTGCTCGACAATGCCGCGAAATATGCGCCGGAGGGCTCAAGGATCCGGATTCAGGGCTGGGCCGATGGCGGCTTCGTATCCCTTCAGGTGATGGACGAGGGGCCGGGGATTCCGGAGGACAGCCTTGAACGTATCTTCAACAGCTTCTATCGGGTGGGCAAGACCGACTCGGTGCGCGCCGGCACCGGCCTCGGCCTCTCGATCTGCCGCGGCTTCATCGAGGCGATGGGCGGCACCATCACCACCGGCAATCGCACTGACCGCTCCGGCGCGGTGTTCACGATCAGGATGCCGGTACCCGGCAAGCCGTCGCATCTGGATGAGCTGACATGACGAGTTCGACCACCAAGGTGCTGATCGTCGATGACGAGCCAGCGATCCGCAAGCTGGTCCGCGTCGGACTTGGATCGCAGGGCTATACCATCCTCGAAGCGCCTAACGCACGGGAGGCGATCGAGATCCTCAAGGCCGACCGGCCGGACGTGATCCTGCTCGATCTCGGCCTGCCCGACATTCCCGGGCACGATCTGCTCGGCAGGTGGCGCAACGCACTGCTGGATCTGCCGATCGTGATCCTGTCGAGCCGCACCGACGAGGCCGGCATCGTCGCCGCGCTCGAACTCGGCGCCGACGACTACATCACCAAGCCTTTCGGCATGAAGGAACTGGTCGCACGAATCCGTGTCGCGCTGCGCCACAAGCTGCAGCAGCACGGCGAACGGCCGGTGTTCCAGACCGGCGATCTCTCCGTCGACCTGATCCGGCGGATTGTCAAGGTCGGCGGCAGGGAGGTCAAGCTCTCCCCGAAGGAGTACGATATCCTCCGCATTCTGGTGCAGCATGCCGGCAAGGTCATCACCCATCAGCACCTGCTGCGCCAGGTGTGGGGCGAACCCACAGACGTCCAGTATCTGCGCGTCTATGTGCGGCAGCTGCGCCAGAAGATCGAGAGGAGCCCCGATGATCCGCAATACATCACCACCGAAACCGGGGTGGGATACCGGCTGCGCGAGCCCGATCCCGATCAGCCTACCACCCCGGCAAGCTGACGCACCCGGCCGCGGACGTATAAAGAGCACCCCATGAAAATTTCTGAATGCATTGCTCCGGACAGCGTGGAGATCGACCTGACCGCGCCGTCGAAGGCGCGGCTGCTGCAGACGCTGTCGGAGAAGGCGGGCCGTGCGCTCAATATCAATGAGCGCGAAATCTTCTCGGCCCTGCAACACCGCGAGACGCTCGGCTCCACCGGGATCGGCGCCGGCATTGCCATCCCACACGCGCCGATCGCGGGACTGACGAAGCCGTTCGGGCTGATCGCGCGTCTCGGCAAGCCGCTGGAGTTCGACTCCATCGATGGCGTGCCGGTCGATGTCGTCTGCGTGGTGCTGTCGCCGCCCGCCGGCGGCGGATCGCATCTGACCGTGCTGGCCCAGATCGCCCGCCTGCTGCGCTCGCCCGAGACGCTGAAAAAGATTCGCGGCGCGACATCGAAGGGCCAGCTCTATGCCGTCATCAAGGCCGCAGAGACGTGAGGCAATGGCAGCGGACCGGCCATCATCAGCTATTGTCATGCCGAGATAACTTCGCTGCAGTTGCAACGACGGCGGCGCAGCGCTGTAGTCCGGCGCGCCACAGGTGGGGCATATTGAAGGCTTTGGCACCGCATCGCGCCCCTCCTGCCGCATGGTTTCGCCCGCGCAGAGACGGAACGTTTGGTACGAGGTGAGCTGCCTCGATCAGGCGCTACCGGCGATGGGCGATGCCGGTGCGAAGCCGATTCAGCTTGAAGGGCGCGCCCATGACCGATCGCATCGATAGCGGCACCGACCATAGCTGTGACGTTCTGGTCATCGGCTCCGGCGCGGGCGGATTCGCCACCGCGATCACCGCGCGCAAGGCCGGGCTGGATGTGCTTCTGATCGAGAAAGCCCCGGTGTTCGGCGGCACCACGGCGATCTCCGGCGGATATATCTGGATTCCCGGCAATTCGCTGGCGGCCGGGGCGGGCCTCGCCGACGAGGCCGATGCCTGCCGCCGCTACCTCAGGGCCGAGCTCGGCAACGACTACGACGAGACCATGATCGAGGCCTATCTCACCAACGGCCCGCGCATGGTCGACTTTTTCGTCAACGAGATCGGCGTGCCGTTCATGACCACGAAGATGCCGGATTACCATCCGCACCTGCCCGGCGGCGTGCCGCACGGCCGATCGCTCCAGGCCGAGCCGGTCAAGGCCGACATTCTCGGCCGCGAGCTGGCGCGGCTGCGGCCGCTGCCGCAGGAGCTGTCGCTGTTCGGCATGGGCATCTCATCGGGCTCCGATCTCAGCCACTTCTACAAGTTCGGCCGCTCGGTCCCGTCCACGCTGCGCGTTGCCCGCCTGCTGCTGAAATATGGCTACGACCTGTTGCGCTACGGGCGCGGCCAGGCGCTGGTCAACGGCAATGCGCTGATCGCCCGGCTGGCCGCCGCGCTGTTCCGGATGGACACGCCGATCTGGACCTTTTCGCCCGCGAGCGAGCTGATCATCGAAAATGGCCGCGTTGCGGGGGCGGTGGTCAACCGCAACGGCCGCTCTGTCCGCGTCCTTGCGCGGCGCGGCGTGGTGCTGGCCAGCGGCGGCTTTGCCCAGAACGTCGAGCGCCGCGCAGGCATCTATGCGCATCCCGCGCTCGCCGACGAGCATATCTCGCTAACCGCGCCGGGCAATGTCGGCGACGGCGCGCGCATGGCCGAAAGCGCCGGCGGCGATCTCGTCACCGATATTCCTAACGCGGGCGCGTGGATGCCGATCTCGCGGGTGCCGCGTCCCGATGGGACATTTGGCGCGATCATCCATTCGGTCAATCAGGGCAAGCCCGGCATGATCGCGGTGCTGCGCAACGGCCAACGCTTCACCGACGAGAGCGTGTCCTATCACGACTTTGTCGAGCGCCTGATCGCTCACCCGGCCGGCGGACGCCCCGCCGGCGCCTTCCTGATCTGCGATCAGGCCGCATTTGCGAAATACGGCATCGGCTATGCCAAGCCGTTCCTGCCGCTGCGCGGCCTGATCGAGGCGGGCTATCTCTACAAGGCCGACACCATCGCGGCGCTGGCGGCGCAGATCGGCGTGGATCCCGGCGTGCTCGACCGTACCGTGCGCGACTACAACCGCCATGCCGCCAATGGCGAGGATCCGGAATTCGGCAAGGGCCAGAGCGTCTACGGCCACTATCTCGGCGACGCCGGCAACGCCGGCAATCCCAACATCGCGCCGCTGGCGAAGGCCCCGTTCTATGCAGTCTGGATGCATGCCGGCGACATCGGAAATTTCGCCGGCATCAGGACCGACGCCCATGCGCGCGTGGTGCGTCACGATGGCACTGTCGTGCCCGGACTGTTTGCCGTCGGCAACGACATGGCGAGCGTCTTCCGCGGCCGCTATCCCGGCGGCGGCTCATTGATCGGCCCCGCAATGACGTTCGGCTTCACCGCAGCGCGCTTCATTGCCGACGACGCACGGTCGGCTTGAGCTTCCCGTCACCGGCGGCAGCATCGCCCGGTTTGGGCGGATTTTCCACGACTTCGATTCAAATCTCGCCCATCGGTTACGCGATCGTCCTCTTGACCGCGAGACCGCCGTCATGGCTGGCTGGCGGAATACGTGACTGCATCCGATCAGGCCGGCCACTCGTCCAACCAAGGGAGACCCCCATGAGACCATCCTTCGCGATCGCTCTGGCCACCCTCGTACTGGCCGCGTCGTCGACCACCCATGCGGCCGGTACGCTCGAGCAGCGCCGCGCCTGCCGCTCCGACGCGATGAAATTCTGCCGGAAATACGTACCCCATGTGGCTCAGATCACCACCTGCATGGAGCATAATCTGCGTCGGCTGACACCGGCCTGCCGCGCCCAGTTCAAATAGGAGCGGCATGGCGAGCGCGGAGTCCAGGACGGCAGCTAGGGCTGGCTCTGCGCCGCAGCCC
>Ga0180222_1001851_pt1 | contig 19644 bp, 31 predicted proteins | sample eDN5th37CKraftOP_FD_151336 | JGI IMG/M metagenome (GOLD analysis project Ga0180222, IMG submission 151336) | Enriched Organic Plus compost microbial communities from Emeryville, California, USA - eDNA 5th pass 37_C Kraft OP (version 2) (version 2) ... | reverse complement strand
AAGGCGGCGGCGAGATCGCGTTCGAGCGCGCCGCGCTCGGCGAGCGTCTTCGCGACCGGGATCAGGGCGGGGGTGTAGCGGGTGATCGGTTCCATGACAGCGAGGCTGGCATGGAGCCGGGGATTGCCGCTAGCGCGGGCCGGGGCCGCGCGCGATTCTGCGTCCATGCCGGCTTTGGCCGGATGGCGGGTCAGCCCGGGCTCCTCCCGCGCTAGGCGCCGGCGAGGATCGCCTCGATCTGCGCCGTCACCTCGTCGATTCCGGCCATGCCGTCGACGCGCTTCACCAGCCCGCGCGCCTCGTAGATCGGCAGGATCGGGGCGGTCTTGGCACGATATTCGGCCATGCGGGTGCGCACCGTCTCCTCATTGTCGTCGGGGCGGCGCTTGAACTCGGTGGAGCCGCACACGTCGCACACGCCGGCGACCTTGGGCAGCTTGTAACGATCATGATAGCCTTCGCCGCACTTGGCGCAGGAGAAGCGCCCGGTGATGCGATCGACCAGCGCGTCCTCGTCGACATCGAGCTCGATCACATGATCGAGCGTGCGGCCGCGCGACGCCAATATGCCGTCGAGCGATTCGGCCTGGGCGGCGGTGCGGGGATAGCCGTCGAAGATCGCGCCTTCCTCGGGCTTCATGCTGTCCAGCTTCTCGCCGATCAGGCCGGAGACGATCTCGTCCGAGACGAGCTGGCCGGCGTCCATGACCGCCTTGGCCTGCAATCCGATCGGCGTGCCGGCCTTGACGGCGGCACGCAGCATATCCCCCGTGGAGAGCTGAACCATCCCATGCTCGGCCACCAGCCGGCCGGCCTGCGTCCCCTTCCCCGCTCCCGGCGGCCCCAGCAAGATGATGTTCATGCCTTCCACTGTCCCTGTCGCTTCTATTCTGTCTAGCGGCGCCGCGCCCGGCCCGGAACCGTCCCCGGCTTTCCGCACCTGGCGATTCGGCCGCGGCGCGCGCGCCGCGGCGCCTCAGCGCCGGATTCCGCCCTTGAGCTTCGCCTTCTTGATGAGATTGCCATATTGATGGGCCAGCAGGTGGCTCTGGATCTGCGTCACCGTGTCCATCGTCACGTTGACGACGATGAGCAGGCTCGTCCCGCCGAGATAGAAGGGGATGCCGAGCCGGGCGATCGCGAATTCCGGCACGAGGCAGATCAGCGTCAGATAGATGGCGCCGATCACGGTGATGCGGACCAGCACATAATCGAGATAGTCCGCCGTGCTCTTGCCCGGGCGGATGCCGGGGATGAAGCCGCCGTAGCGCTTGAGATTGTCCGCCGTCTCCTCCGGGTTGAACACCACCGCGGTGTAGAAGAAGCAGAAGAAGATGATGCCGGCGGCGTAGAGCGCCATGTAGAGCGGGGCGCCGTGCTGGAGCGCGGTCGTCACCGTGATCATGATGTCGCCCCAGCGGCTCTCGCCCGGCGTATGCTTGCCCGCGAACTGCGCGATGGTGAGCGGCATCAGCAGCAGCGAGGAGGCGAAGATCGGCGGGATCACGCCCGAGGTGTTGATCTTGAGCGGCAGGTGGCTCTTCTCCGCCTGCATCAGCCCGCGCTGCGTCTGGCGCTTGGGATATTGGATCAGGACGCGCCGCTGCGCGCGCTCCATGAAGCAGATGACAAGGATCAGCGCCGCGACGACGACGATGGTGGCGATGATCACGGTGGGATTGAGCGAGCCCGTGCGGCCACCCTCGAACAGCGCGGCGAGCGCGTGCGGCAGCTGGGCGACGATGCCGGCCATGATGATCAGCGACGCGCCGTTGCCGATGCCGCGGCTGGTGATCTGCTCGCCCAGCCACATCAGGAACATCGTGCCGCCGACCAGCGAGATGACGGTGGTGATGCGGAACAGCAGGCCCGGATCGATCACCGCCGACGCGCCGGAGGACGCGCCCCAGCTCTCGAGCCCGACGGCGATGAAATAGCCCTGGATCGCGGTGAGCGCGACCGTGCCGTAGCGCGTATATTGGTTCAGGGTCTTGCGGCCGGCCTCGCCCTCCTTCTTGAGCGCGGCGAGCGCGGGCGACAGCGAGGTGGCGAGCTGCACCACGATCGAGGCTGTGATGTAGGGCGTGATGCCGAGCGCGATCAGCGACATGCGCGAGAGCGCGCCGCCCGAGAAGGTATTGAAGAAATCGAGCACGCCGCCCTGCGTCGTCGAGAAGAGCGACTCCATCGCGCGCGGATCGACGCCGGGCAGCGGAATGAAGCTGAGCAGGCGGAAGACGATGAGCGCGCCGAGCGTGAACCAGAGCCGCTTCTTGAGCTCGGTCGCCTGCGCGAAGTTCGCCAGGCTGATGTTGGCGGCCATCTGATCGGCTGCGGATGCCATGTACTCTCGACCCCGGAAATGAAATAGCGGCGGGATGCGTGATCCGCGCCCCGCCGCCTCATATAGTCTTCGGTACGCGCTTGTCTAAGGCGAACCGCGGCGGCGCTCAGGCCTTTTTCTTCGCCGCCTTGGCGGTGCCCTTCTTGGCGGCGGCCTTCTCCGCGGCCGGCACGACCTCGATCACCTCGACCGAGCCGCCCGCCTTCTCGATCGCCTCGCGCGCGCCCTTGGAGACGCCGGCGACCCTGAAGCTGAGCTTGGCCGAGAATTCGCCCTTGGCGAGGATGCGCACGCCATCCTTGCCGCCGCGCGCGATGCCCGCCGCCTTGAGCGCGGCATGATCGATCACGCCGTCGGCGGCGAGCTTGCCGGCATCGACGAGCTTCTGGATGACGCCGAGATTCGCCTCGGCATAATCCTTGGCGAAGATGTTGTTGAAGCCGCGCTTCGGGAGCCGCATGTGGAGCGGCATCTGGCCGCCCTCGAAGCCCTTGATCGAAACGCCCTCGCGGCTCTTCTGGCCCTTCTGGCCGCGGCCGGCGGTCTTGCCCAGGCCCGAGCCGATACCCCGGCCGACGCGCACGCGATCCTTGCGGGCGCCCTGGTTGTCGCGGATCTCATTCAGTTTCATCGTCTGCACTCGCTTTCGCTTTTGTCGCGCAAGGCCCGATCGCCGCTGGCGATCAGGCCGTAGCCCCGGCGGAAGCCGGGGCCGCTTGCCGCAAGGGCGGCGCCCTCTTGGCGGGAGATCCCGGCTTTCCCGGGATGACGGAGGGCCTCAGCCCTCCACCTTCACCATATGCTGCACCTTGCGGATCATGCCACGCACCTCGGGCGTGTCGGCGAGCTCGCGGGTGCGATGCATCTTGTTCAGGCCGAGGCCGATCAGCGTCGCCCGCTGATCCTTGGTCCGCCGGATCGGCGAGCCGATCTGCGTCACCTTGATGGTCGCCATGTCGCTTACTCCGTGATCGCCGCCGCGTCGGCCTCGGCAACCTCGGCCGAAGCGCCGCCGCGACCCAGAAGGTCGGCGATCTTCTTGCCGCGGCGCTGCGCCACCGACTTGGGGCTGGTCTGATCGCGCAGCGCCTCGAAGGTCGCGCGGATCATGTTGTAGGGATTGTTGGTGCCGACCGACTTGGTCACCACGTCGTGCACGCCGAGGCTCTCGAAGACCGCGCGCATCGGGCCGCCGGCGATGATGCCGGTGCCGGCCGGCGCGGCGCGGACATAGACACGGCCGGCGCCGAAATGGCCGGTGCCGTCATGATGCAGGGTCCGCCCCTCGCGGAGCGGCACGCGCGTCATCGCCTTCTTGGCGGCCGCGGTCGCCTTCGAGATCGCCTCCGGCACCTCGCGCGCCTTGCCGTGGCCGAAGCCGGCGCGGCCCTTGCCGTCGCCCACCACGACCAGCGCCGCGAAGCCGAAGCGCTTGCCGCCCTTCACCGTCTTGGACACGCGGTTGATGTGGACGAGCTTCTCGATCAGCTCCTCGCCCTGCTCCTCGCCGCCGCGGCGGTCGTCGCGACGGCCCCGGCCGTCACGGCCGCGCCCGCCCCGATCGCCGCCCTGACCACGGCCACGGCCGCCCCGGCCGCGACGCTCGCTCTGCGGCTCGCCCTCGGCCGGAGCGACGGCCTGGATTTCGGTTTCGTCTGCCATATCAGAACTCCAGTCCGCCCTCGCGGGCGGCATCGGCCAGGGCCTTCACCCGGCCATGGAACAGGAAGCCGCCGCGATCGAACACCACCCGGGTGACGCCCGCCTGGACGGCGCGCTCGGCGACGCGCTTGCCGACGTCGGCCGCGGCCTCGGCGGTCGCGCCGGTCTTGCCGCGAACCTCCTTCTCCAGGGTCGAGGCGGCCGCGAGGGTGCGGCCTTCGGCGTCGTCGATGACCTGCGCGTAGATGTGCCGGCCCGAGCGGTGGATGGACAGCCGCGGGCGGCCGCCGCTGCGCGCGCGGAGCGCGGTGCGGACGCGCTGGCGCCGCTTGTCGAAGAGAGAGAGCTTGGCCATCTTACTTCTTCTTCCCTTCCTTGCGGAAGATATACTCGCCCGCGTACTTGATGCCCTTGCCCTTGTAGGGCTCGGGCTTGCGCCAGCGGCGGATCTCGGCGGCGACCTGGCCGACCTTCTGCTTGTCGATGCCCGAGATGTTCACCGTCGTCTGATCCGGCGTCGCGATCGTGATGCCTTCCGGCACCGCGAAATCGACGTCGTGGCTGTAGCCGAGCTGTAGCTTCAGATTCTTGTCCTGCAGGTTCGCGCGGTAGCCGACGCCGGTGATGGTGAGCGTCTTGGTGAAGCCCTCCGTCACGCCGGTGATCAGATTCTGCACGAGCGTGCGCTGCATGCCCCAGAAGGAACGGGCGCGCTTGGTATCGTTCGCCGGCTGCACCGAGATGGCGCCATCCTCCAGCGCGTAGCTGACCTCATCGGCCAGCGGCATCGAGAGCGTGCCCTTCGGCCCCTTGACCGACAGCGTGCCGCCCTCGATCGTCGCGGTCACCCCTGCGGGCACCGGGACCGGCTTCTTGCCGATGCGGCTCATCAGAATACCTCCGCCAGGACCTCGCCACCGACATTCTTCTCGCGCGCTTCCGCGTCGGAGAGAACGCCCTGGGGCGTGGACACGATGGTGATGCCGAGGCCGTTGCGCACGCGCGGCAGCTCCTTGCTGCCCGAATAGACGCGCCGGCCCGGCTTGGACACGCGGGCGAGATGCTGGATCGCCGGCTGCCCCTCGAAATATTTGAGCTCGATGCGCAGGCCAGCGTGGCCGGCGACGGTCTCCTCGCTGTAGCCGCGGATATAGCCTTCGCGCTTCAGCACGTCGAGCACGCGGGCGCGCAGCTTCGACGCGGGCGTGACCACGCTGTCCTTGCGGGCGCGCTGGCCGTTGCGGATGCGGGTGAGCAGGTCACCCAGGGGATCGGTCAGAGCCATATGTCTATCCTTACCAGCTCGACTTCGTGACGCCGGGGATCAGGCCCTTGTTGGCCAGCTCCCGGAGCTGCACGCGGCACAGCCGGAACTTGCGGTAATAGGCGCGCGGACGGCCGGTGATCTCGCAGCGGTTGCGCACGCGGGTCGGGTTCGCGTTGCGCGGCACCTCGGCGAGCTTCAGGCGCGCGATCAGGCGCTCGGTCTCGTCCAGGCTCTCGTCGTCCGCGATCGCCTTCAGCCGCGCATATTTGCCCGCATATTTCTTCACGAGCCGCTTGCGGCGCTCGTTCTTGTTGATCGAACTCAGTTTCGCCATGACTTAAGTTCTCTTTCCTCTAGCGCCCTCAGGCGGCCTTCTTCTGTTCAGCCTGGGGCTGCGGGAACGGGAAACCGAACAGGCGGAGAAGCTCGCGCGCCTCCTCGTCGGTCTTGGCGCTGGTCGCGATGATCACGTCCATGCCGCGGATCTTGTCGACCTTGTCGTAGCTGATCTCCGGGAAGATCAGCTGCTCCTTGAGGCCGGTGGCATAGTTGCCGCGCCCGTCGAACGACTTGTCCGAGAGGCCGCGGAAGTCGCGCACGCGCGGCAGCGCGATGGTCACGAACCGGTCGAGGAACTCGTACATCCGGTCGCGGCGCAGGGTGACCTTGCAGCCGATCGGCATGCCCTCGCGCAGCTTGAACTGCGCGATCGACTTCTTCGCCTTGGTGATCACCGCCTTCTGGCCCGCGATCGCGGTCATCTCGGCGGCCGCCGTCTCGACGCGCTTCTTGTCCTGGGTGGCCTCACCGACGCCCATGTTGAGGACGATCTTGGTGATCTTCGGCACTTCCATGACGTTCTTGTAGCCGAACTTCTCCGTCATCGCCTTGGCGATGCGGTCCTCGTACAGCTTCCTCAGGCGAGGCTTGTAGGCGTCAGCCATTGATCTTCTCCCCGGACCGGACGGCGATGCGGACCTTCTTGCCGTCCTGGACCTCGAAACGGACACGCGTCGGCTTGCCGGTCTTGGGATCCTCGATCGCGACCTTCGACACGTGCAGCGGCGCCTCGACACGCTCCAGCCCGCCCTGCGGGTTGGCCTGCGTCGGCTTGCGGTGGCGCGTCATGACGTTGACGCCGGCGACGATCACCTTCCCCTCCTTGGGGAAAGCGCGGGTCACCTCGCCATGCTTGCCCTTGTCCTTGCCGGACAGGACGACGACCTTGTCGCCTTTCTTGATCTTCAGCGCGGACATCACAGCACCTCGGGCGCGAGCGAAATGATCTTCATGTGGCCGCGGCCGCGCAGCTCGCGGACGACCGGACCGAAGATGCGGGTGCCGATCGGCTCCCCGCTGTTCTTGTTGATGAGCACGGCGGCGTTGCCGTCGAAGCGGATCGTGCTGCCGTCCGGACGATGGATGTCCTTGGCGGTGCGCACGATGACCGCGCGGTGCACGTCACCCTTCTTCACCTTGCCGCGCGGCGCCGCTTCCTTGATCGAGACGACGATCACGTCGCCCACGGTCGCGAAGCGCCGCTTGGAGCCGCCGAGCACCTTGATGCACTGGACGCGCTTGGCGCCCGAGTTGTCGGCGACGTCCAGGGTGGACTGCATCTGGATCATGGTTCAGTCCCTCCTTCAGGCGGCTGCAGTGGTCTTGTCCAGGACGCGCCACGTCTTCAGCTTCGAGATCGGCGCGCATTCCTCGATGCGGACGGTCTCGCCTTCCTTGTAGACGTTGCCCTCGTCATGGGCGTGATACTTCTTCGAGCGGCGGATGATCTTGCCGTAGAGCGGGTGCTTCACCTTGCGCTCCACCAGCACCACCACCGTCTTGTCGGTCTTGTCGGAGACCACCGTTCCCGTCAGCACACGCTTCGGCATCGTGCGATCCTCCTTACTTGCCCGCCTGAGACGCGCGCTGCGTCTGAAGCGTCTTGATCTGCGCGATCGTGCGGCGCACCTCGCGCACCCGGCTCGGCTTCTCGAGCTGGTTGGTCGCGGCCTGAAAGCGCAGGTTGAACTGCTCGCGCTTGAGCTCGCCGAGCTGGGTCGCGAGCTCGTCGTCGGTCTTGGCGACGAGATCCGGAAACTTGCTCATGTCACGCAGCCTCATGCACGGACTCGCCCAGGCGGGCGACGACCTTGGTCTTGATCGGCAGCTTCTCCATCGCGCGCTCGAAGGCGACGCGGGCAAGCGGGCCGGGCACGCCGTCCAGCTCGAAGAGAATGCGGCCGGGCTTCACCCGGGCCACCCAGAATTCGGGCGAGCCCTTGCCCGATCCCATGCGGACCTCGGCAGGCTTCGACGACACCGGCACGTCCGGGAAGATGCGGATCCACAGCCGGCCCTGGCGCTTGATGTGGCGCGTGATCGCACGGCGGGCCGCCTCGATCTGGCGGGCGGTGATGCGATCCGGCTCGAGCGCCTTGAGGCCGAACGCGCCGAAGTTCAGCGTGGTGCCGCCCTTGGCGTCGCCGTGGATGCGGCCCTTGTGGGCCTTGCGGAATTTGGTGCGCTTCGGTTGCAGCATTGTCCTGTTCCTATCAGCGCGCCGGGCGGACGCCGGAGGTCTGAGCCTCCATCATCAGCCGGTCCTGCGCGAGCGGATCGTGGCCGAGTATCTCGCCCTTGAAGATCCACACCTTGATGCCGCACACGCCATAGGCGGTGTGCGCCTCGGCCTCGGCATAATCGACGTTCGCGCGCAGCGTGTGCAGCGGCACGCGGCCCTCGCGATACCATTCGGTCCGCGCGATCTCCGCGCCGCCGAGACGGCCGGCACAGGTGATCCGGATGCCCTCGGCACCGAGACGCAGCGCCGACTGCACCGCGCGCTTCATCGCGCGGCGGAAGGCGATGCGGCGCTCGAGCTGATCGGCGACGCCCTGGGCAACGAGCTTCGCGTCGATCTCCGGCTTGCGGATCTCGACGATGTTGAGGCTGACGTCCGAGGTGGTCATCTTGCCGAGCGCGCGGCGCAGCTTCTCGATGTCCGCGCCCTTCTTGCCGATGATCACGCCGGGACGCGCGGCATAGATGGAGATGCGGCACAGCTTGGCCGGACGCTCGATCACCACCTTCGAGATGGCGGCCTGCGGGATCGTCTTCAGGATGTGCCGGCGGATCCTCAGATCCTCGAGCAGCAGGCGGCCATAATCCTGGCCATCCGCATACCAGCGGCTGTCCCAGGTGCGGTTGATCTGCAACCGCATGCCGATCGGGTTTGACTTCTGACCCATGAGCTTATGCCTCTTCCTGCTCGCGCACGACCACGCGGATCCGCGAGAACGGCTTCACGATACGCGTCGAGCGGCCGCGGGCGCGGGTCGCGAAGCGCTTCATCGAGATCGACTTGCCGACCGACGCCTCCTTCACGACGAGCGCGTCGACATCGAGATTGTGGTTGTTCTCGGCGTTGGCGATCGCCGAGGCGAGCACCTTGCGCACATCGACCGCCATCGCCTTCTTCGAGAAGGCGAGGATGTTGAGCGCGTCGCCGGCCTTCTTGCCGCGGATCAGGCCCGCGACGAGATTGAGCTTGTAGGCCGAGCCGCGCACGGTGGTGGCCACCGCGAGCGCTTCCTTCTCGCCGACCTTGCGGGGGGATTGCGGCTTGCTCATCAGCGCTTGCCCTTCTTGTCCGCGGCATGGCCGGGGAAGTAGCGCGTCGGCGCGAACTCACCCAGCTTCATGCCGACCATGTCCTCGTTGACCGTCACCGGCACGAACTTGCGGCCGTTGTAGACGTTGAAGGTCAGGCCGACGAACTGCGGCAGGATCGTCGAGCGGCGCGACCAGGTCTTGATCGGGGCGCGGCCACCGGATTCCTGCGCGGTCTCCGCCTTCCGCAGAAGGTGCAGGTCGACGAACGGACCTTTCCAGACGGAACGGGCCATGATTACCTCTTCTTCTTCGCGTGGCGCGAACGGATGATGAACTTGTCCGTCGCCTTGTTGTGGCGGGTGCGCGCACCCTTGGTCGGCTTGCCCCAGGGGGTCACCGGATGACGGCCGCCCGAGGTCCGGCCCTCACCACCGCCATGGGGGTGATCGACCGGGTTCTTGGCGACGCCGCGGGTGAGCGGACGCTTGCCGAGCCAGCGGTTGCGGCCGGCCTTGGCGAGGTTCTGGTTGGCGTTGTCGGGGTTCGACACCGCACCCACCGTCGCCATGCAGTCCGAGCGGACATAGCGCTGCTCGCCCGAGTTCAGGCGGACCATCACCATGCCCTTGTCGCGGCCGACGATCTGCACATAGGTGCCCGCCGCGCGCGCCAGCTGGCCGCCCTTGCCGGGCTTCAGCTCGACATTGTGGACGATCGTGCCGACCGGCGCCTGGCCGATCTCCATCGCATTGCCCGGCTTCACGTCGGTCTTCTTGCCCGCGACCACCTGGTCGCCGACGGCGAGGCGCTGCGGCGCGATGATGTAGGCGAGCTCGCCATCCTCATACTTCACCAGCGCGATGAACGCCGAGCGGTTGGGGTCATATTCCAGACGCTCGACCGTCGCGGGCTGATCCCACTTGCGGCGCTTGAAGTCGATGAAGCGATACTTCTGCTTGTGGCCGCCCGCGATGCCGCGCGCCGTGGCGTGGCCCTGGTTGTTGCGGCCGCCGGACTTGCGCTTGCCTTCGGTCAGCGCCTTGACGGGCTTGCCCTTCCACAGCGCAGACTTGTCGACGAGGATGAGGCCGCGGCGGGCCGGGCTCGTCGGGTTGTAGTGCTTGAGTGCCATGGTCGATCAGCCCCCGATGCCGGTGGTCACGTCGATCGACTGGCCCTCGGCCAGCGTCACGATCGCTTTCTTCACGTCCGAGCGCCGATAGGGCTGGCCCTTCCAGCGCTTCGTCTTGCCCTTCTGGACGATCGTGTTCACCCCCGTGACCGACACGTTCCAGAGCGCCTCGACGGCCGCCTTGATCTCCGGCTTGGTCGCATCGGCTGCGACCTTGAAGACGACGGCGTTCTGCTCGCTGAGCAGCGTGGCCTTCTCGGTGATGTGCGGGGCCAGCACCACGTCATAGTGGCGGACGGCAACCGCGTTCTGCTTCTTCTTAGCCATTGAGCCGCGCCTCCAGAGTCTCGATCGACGCGCGCGTCAGGACGAGGGTCTCGTGCTTGAGGATGTCGTAAACATTGGCGCCGATCACCGGCAGCAGGTTCACCGACTTGATGTTCGACGAGGCGAGCGCGAAGGGGCTCTCCACCGCCGCATTGTCGATGACCAGCGCGCTCTTGCCGACGCCGAGCGCCGCGATCTGGGCCGCGAGCGTCCTGGTCTTCAGGTCCGCGCCGTCGAGCGCCTCGACCACGATCAGCTTGCCGTCCTTCGCCTTGGCGGAGAGCGCCATCTTGAGGCCGAGCTTGCGCACCTTCTTGTTCAGCGACGGGTTGAAGTCGCGGACGCGGGCGCCGTGCGCCTTGCCGCCGCCGATGAACACCGGAGCGCGGCGATCGCCGTGACGGGCCGCGCCGCCGCCCTTCTGGCGGCCGAGCTTCTTGCCCGAACGGGCGACGTCCGAACGCTCGCGCGTGCCGCGCGCCGTGCCGCGGCGCTTCTCGAGCTGCCAGGTGACGACGCGATGCAGAATGTCCGCGCGCGGCTCGAGACCGAAAATGTCGTCGGCGAGCTCGACGTCGCCGGACGCCTTCGCGTCGAGGGTCTTGACCTCGATCTTCATGGCTTAGCCCTCCTGGCCTTCGGTGGCTTCCGGAGCCTCGGCCTCGGCGGCCGGCGTCTCGGCGGGAGCGCTGTTGCTGTTGGCGGCGGCCTTCACGCCCGCCGGATAGGGCGCGCCCTCCGGACGCGGCACCTTCACCGCATCGCGGACGAGCAGCCAGGCGCCCTTGGAACCGGGCACCGACCCCTTGATGAAGAGGAGGCCGCGCTCGGCGTCGGTCTGCACGATCTCCAGATTCTGCTGGGTGCGCTGACGATCGCCCATATGGCCGGCCATCTTCTTGTTCTTGAAGACCTTGCCGGGATCCTGGCGGTTGCCGGTCGAGCCGTGCGAGCGGTGCGAGACGGAGACGCCGTGGGTGGCGCGCAGACCGCCGAAGCCCCAGCGCTTCATCGCGCCGGCAAAGCCCTTGCCCTGGGTGCGGCCGGACACGTCGACCAGCTGGCCGGCGACGAAATGATCCGCGGAGAGCTCGGTGCCCACGTCGAGCAGCCCGTCCTCATCGACGCGGAACTCCGCGACGAACGCCTTCGGCTCCACCTCGGCCTTGCCGAAGTGGCCGCGCTGCGGCTTGGCGACGTTCTTCGCCTTGGCGGCGCCGGCGCCGAGCTGCACCGCGACATAGCCGTCGCGATCCGCCTCGCGGCGCGCCACCACCTGAACATTGTCGAGCTGCAGGACGGTCACGGGCACATGGCGCCCATCCTCCTGGAACAGCCGGGTCATCCCCATCTTCCTCGCGATCACGCCAGTGCGCATGATCTGGTTCCTTCCTCTCAGAGGCTCGTCCACCCCGTTCCCGGGCCGCGCGAGCGTGACAATGAAAAAGCCCCCCTGCCGTCCTGGCCGAGGAGCTGGCCCAAATTTACAAGCGCCCCCGTCAGGGCCAGATTTTCGCTTCAGTCATAAAGCGAAAGACGGGGACTCAGGCGCCAGCATGCTGGCCGGTATCCCTGCTCTTCCGTCGCGGCCCGGACGAACGAATCGCCCGGAACGACAACGCCGGGACGAATCATCCCGGCGGAAGGTGGCCTGTTAGGCCAATTTGATCTCGACATCAACACCCGCGGCGAGATCGAGCTTCATCAGCGCGTCGACGGTCTGCGGGGTAGGCTGCACGATATCCAGGAGGCGCTTGTAGGTGCGCACCTCGAACTGCTCGCGCGACTTCTTGTCGATATGCGGCCCACGGTTGACCGTGAACTTCTCGATGCGCGTCGGGAGAGGAATGGGACCGCGGATGAGCGCGCCCGTGCGGCGGGCGGTGTCGGCGATGTCGCCGGTCGCCTGATCGAGCACACGATGATCGAACGCCTTCAGGCGAATACGGATATTCTGCGTTTCCATTTTCTCTACCGATGCGAAAGAGCCGAGCCCCGTCTCCAGGGCGAAAAAAAATACCGGCGGGCCCCTTACGGAAACCCGCCGGCATTTGCAACCTTATTACTTCGTAATCGTCGCGACCACACCCGCGCCGACCGTGCGGCCGCCCTCGCGGATGGCGAAGCGCAGGCCCTGATCCATCGCGATCGGGGCGATGAGCTTCACGCCGAGCTGCACGTTGTCGCCGGGCATCACCATCTCGGTGCCCTCCGGCAGCGTCACCTCGCCGGTCACGTCCGTGGTGCGGAAGTAGAACTGCGGACGATAGTTGGCGAAGAACGGCGTGTGACGGCCGCCCTCGTCCTTCGACAGGACATAGACCTCGGCCTTGAACTCGGTGTGCGGCGTGATCGAGCCCGGCTTGGCCAGAACCTGGCCGCGCTCCACCTCGTCACGGCCGACGCCGCGCAGCAGCGCGCCGATATTGTCGCCCGCCTGGCCCTGATCGAGCAGCTTGCGGAACATCTCGACGCCGGTGACGGTGGTCTTGCGGGTATCGGAGATGCCGACGATCTCGACTTCCTCGCCGACCTTCACGATGCCGGTCTCGACGCGGCCGGTGACGACGGTACCGCGGCCCGAGATCGAGAACACGTCCTCGATCGGCATCAGGAACGGCTTGTCGAGCGGACGCTCCGGCTGCGGGATCCAGCTGTCGACCGCCTGCATGAGCTTCAGGATGGCGTCATGGCCGATCTCCGGGGTCTTGCCCTCGAGCGCGGCGACCGCCGAGCCCTTGACGATCGGAATGTTGTCGCCGTCGAAGTCATACTTCGAGAGCAGCTCGCGGATCTCCAGCTCGACGAGCTCGAGGATCTCGGCATCGTCGACCAGATCGACCTTGTTCATGAACACGACGAGCTGCGGCACGCCGACCTGGCGGGCGAGCAGGATGTGCTCGCGGGTCTGCGGCATCGGGCCGTCGGTGGCGGACACGACCAGGATCGCGCCGTCCATCTGCGCGGCGCCAGTGATCATGTTCTTCACATAGTCGGCGTGGCCCGGGCAGTCGACGTGCGCATAGTGGCGCTGCTCGGTCTCATACTCGACGTGCGCGGTCGAGATGGTGATGCCGCGCTCGCGCTCCTCGGGCGCCTTGTCGATGTTCGCATAGTCGACGAAGGTCGCGCCGCCGGTCTCGGCGAGAACCTTGGTGATGGCGGCCGTGAGCGACGTCTTGCCGTGATCGACGTGCCCGATCGTGCCGATATTGCAGTGCGGCTTGGTCCGCTCGAATTTAGCCTTGGCCATGTGACTAACCCTCGTTCTTTCTGTGCGTGCTGTTACTGTCTGTTACGAATTAAGCAAGCTTCGCCTTGACCTCTTCCGCCACATTGGCCGGCACTTCGTCATAGTGCGAGAACTGCATCGTGTATTGCGCCCGGCCCTGGGTGAACGAGCGGAGCTGGTTCACGTAGCCGAACATGTTCGCCAGCGGTACCATGGCCTCGACGACCTGGGCGTTGCCCCGGCTGTCGGTGCCCTGGATCTGGCCGCGGCGGCTGTTGAGGTCGCCGATCACATCGCCCAGATAATCCTCGGGCGTCACCACCTCGACCTTCATGATCGGTTCGAGGAGCTTGATACCGGCCTTCTGCGCCGCCTCGCGCATCGCGCCGCGGCCGGTGATCTCGAAAGCGAGCGCCGACGAGTCGACGTCGTGATACTTGCCGTCGATCAGGTGCACCGCGAAGTCGATGATCGGGAAGCCGATCAGCGAGCCGGACTCGGCGGTCTCGCGCATGCCCTTCTCGACCGACGGGATATATTCGCGCGGGATGTTGCCGCCCTTGATCTCGTCGACGAACTGGAAGCCCGAGCCGCGCTCGCCGGGGACGACCTTCACGCGCACCTCGCCGAACTGGCCGGAGCCGCCCGACTGCTTCTTGTGCGTGTAGGTGAGCTCGACCGGCTTCGCGAGATATTCGCGATAGGCCACCTGCGGCGCGCCGACATTGGCCTCGACCTTGAACTCGCGCTTCATGCGATCGACGAGGATCTCGAGATGGAGCTCGCCCATGCCCTTGATGATCGTTTGTCCGGACTCATGATCGGTCGAGACGCGGAACGAAGGATCCTCGGCGGCCAGGCGGTTGAGCGCGACGCCCATCTTCTCCTGGTCGGCCTTGGTCTTGGGCTCCACCGAGAGCTCGATCACCGGCTCGGGGAACTCCATCCGCTCGAGGATGATCGGCGCCGTCGGCGCGCACAGCGTGTCGCCGGTGGTCGTCTCCTTGAGGCCGGCCAGCGCCACGATGTCGCCGGCATAGGCCTCGTCGATATCCTCGCGGCTGTTCGCATGCATGAGCAGCATGCGGCCGATCTTTTCCTTCTTGTCCTTCACCGAATTGAGATAGGTGCCCTTCTCCAGCTTGCCGGAGTAGATGCGCGCGAAGGTGAGCGAGCCGACGAACGGATCGTTCATGATCTTGAACGCGAGCGCGGAAAGCGGCGCGGTATCGTCCGCCGGACGCGAATCCGGGGTCTCGCCGTCGAGCTTCACGCCCTGCACCGGCGGGATGTCGAGCGGGCTCGGCAGATAGTCGACGACGGCGTCGAGCAGCGGCTGCACGCCCTTGTTCTTGAACGCCGAACCGCACAGCACCGGCACGAAGGAGAAGTTCAGCGTGCCCTTGCGGATCAGCTTCTTCAGCGTGTCGGCATCCGGCTCGGTGCCCTCGAAGAAGGCCTCCATCGCGGCGTCGTCCTGCTCGACGGCGGCCTCGATGAGCGCGAGGCGCGCGGCCTCGGCCTCATCCTTCATGTCGGCCGGGATGTCCTGATACTCGAACTTCGCGCCGAGCGATTCCTCGAGCCAGACGATCGCGCGGTTGTTCACGAGATCGACGAGGCCCTTGAAGCCGCTCTCGATGCCGATCGGCAGATAGAGGACGAGCGGACGCGCGCCGAGACGATCGCGGATCATGTCCACGCACATCTGGAAGTTGGCGCCGGTGCGGTCGAGCTTGTTGACGAAGCACATCCGCGGAACCTTGTATTTCTCCGCCTGGCGCCACACCGTCTCGGACTGCGGCTCCACGCCGGCGACGCCATCGAAGCAGGCGACCGCGCCGTCGAGCACGCGCAGCGAACGCTCGACCTCGATGGTGAAATCCACGTGGCCGGGCGTGTCGATGATGTTGATGCGGTGATCGTTCCAGAAGCAGGTCGTCGCCGCCGAGGTGATCGTGATCCCGCGCTCCTGCTCCTGCTCCATCCAGTCCATCGTCGCGGTGCCCTCATGGACCTCGCCGATCTTGTAGGACTTGCCGGTGTAGTAGAGGATACGCTCGGTCGTGGTCGTCTTGCCGGCATCGATGTGCGCCATGATGCCGATGTTGCGATACTTCTCGAGCGGATGGCTGCGGGCCATGATCTGAACTCCGATGTCGGGAAGGGGCTGAATTGCCCGTTCCCGACTATATGGTGAGGAAAATTACCAGCGGTAGTGGGAGAAGGCCCGGTTGGCCTCGGCCATGCGGTGCGTGTCCTCGCGCTTCTTCACCGCGTTGCCGCGGTTGTTCGAGGCATCGAGGAGCTCGCCCGAGAGGCGTGCCGCCATGGTGTTCTCCGAACGGTTGCGCGCCGCGGCGATTAGCCAGCGGATGGCGAGCGCCTGGCTGCGGTCCGGACGGACCTCGACCGGCACCTGGTAGGTCGCGCCGCCGACGCGGCGGCTGCGGACCTCGATACCCGGCTTCACGTTGTTGAGCGCGTCATGGAAGACCTGGATCGGATCCTTCTTGGCGCGCGCCTCGACGGTGTCGAGCGCGCCGTAGACGATGCTCTCCGCGACGGACTTCTTGCCGTCGAGCATGACGCTGTTCATGAACTTGCTGAGCACGACATCCCCGAACTTCGGATCGGGCAGGATTTCGCGCTTCTCGGGACGACGACGACGAGCCATTGTCTTTGATCCTTACTTCGGCCGCTTGGCGCCGTACTTCGAACGGCTCTGCTTGCGGTCCTTGACACCCTGGGTATCGAGCACGCCGCGCAGGACGTGATAGCGCACGCCGGGCAGGTCGCGCACGCGGCCGCCGCGGATCAGGACCACCGAGTGCTCCTGAAGGTTGTGGCCTTCGCCGGGGATGTAGCTGATCACCTCGCGCTGGTTGGTCAGGCGGACCTTGGCCACCTTGCGCAACGCCGAGTTAGGCTTCTTCGGGGTCGTCGTATAGACACGGGTGCAAACGCCGCGCTTCTGCGGGTTGGCCTCCATCGCAGGGACCTTCGACTTGGCCTTCTGCAGTTCGCGGCCCTTGCGGACCAGCTGGTTGATCGTCGGCATGAAGCCCTTCACCTTTTCAAGTTACTTTACCGATATGCGCTCGCCCTTGCGGGAAATGCAGAAAGCCCCGGCGGCCAGCATTGGCCCCCCAGGCCTTCACGCAGATCGGCAATGTTCAAGCTCAGCCCGCATCCGGATCGGCAGACAAGGATTGCCTGTCACCGGCCCGCGAGCAGGGGCGGCCTATAGCGGGGGAGTCGAGGAGGGTCAACGGGGAGAGTCGGACCCTTTTCCTCCATTTTCCGGGCCGGTTCAGCCGAAGCGGAAGGCCGAGACGGTCGCGATCATCACCTGATCGGAGAAGATCTTCTCGCCCTTTTCCCCTGCGGCAGCGCCGGCTGCGACCATCAGCGGCAGCAGATGCTCCTCGCGCGGATGGCTCGGCCGGCCGTCGGGCGTCTGCGTCCAATCGGCGAGCCGGCGCCAGCGCTCGGCCGGATCGGGCGATTCGACGGCCTCGGTGAGCCAGGCATCGAAGCGCGCCGAGACCGCGGCGGCGCCCGGCGTGTTGTAGCCGCGCATGTTGTGATAGCTCATCCCCGAGCCGACGATCAGGATCCCCTCCTCCCGCAGCGGGGCGAGCGCGCGGCCGACGGCGAGATGCTCCTCCGCATCCATGTTGGTGCGCAGCGACAGCGGCACCACCGGGATGTCGGCATCCGGGAAGGCGAGCAGGAAGGGAATGAACACCCCGTGATCGAAGCCGCGATCGCGCGAGATCGCCGCCGGCAGCCCGGCATCGGCGATGAGGCCGCGGATGCGCTCGGCGAGCGCGGGATTGCCGGGCGCAGGATAGTTGAGCTGATAGGTGTGCGGCGGGAAGCCGTAATAATCGAAGATCATGTCCGGCCGCGGCATGGCCGAGGCGGTGTAGGCCTCCTCCTCCCAATGGCCGGAGATGACGACGATGCCCCTGGGCCGCTCGGGCAGGCTGTCGGCCAGGCCGCGCAGCCATGCGCCCATCCTGTCCCAGGTGTCGGCCGGGCCCATCGTCCATTCCATGAAGAAGCACGGGCCGCCGCCATGCGGGATGAACAGGGTCGGCTGGGTCGTCATCTGTCACTCCTTGCGCGCCGCCCGGAGGCGGCCTTGATCCGATTCGGGGCGAAGATGGCGGCGGCGATCGGACTTTCCAATGGGCCGGCGGCGCCCGTGCCGCCGCTGCCAAGATTTTGGGCGCCTCGGATCATCCGGCGCCGCGCCGCGGGCAATGGCCGGGCGCGCCGGATAGGGCCGTTCGCCTACGTCCCGGATCGCGGCCCATCGTCGACGCGCGGCGGACGGCCGAGCCCCAGCGCGCAGCACAGGAGCAGCCAGCCGAGGCCGATGCACCAGCCGGCGAGCACATCCGTGGGCCAGTGCACGGCGAGCACGATGCGCGACAGCCCGGTGAAGAAGGCGATAGCGCCGGCCGCCGCGAGCGCCGCCGTCCGGTGCCGCGGCGCGGCGAACAGCAGGGCGAAGGCGCCGAACACGATCGTCGCGTTGGCGGCATGCGCACTCGGAAAGCTGTAGCTGTGCACCGAATCGAGATGCGGCAGCAGCGTCGGGCGCGGCCGGCGCACGACATCCTTGACGAGCTCGACGAGCAGCGCGCCGGCCGCGCAGGCGGCGACCAGCATCCCCGCAGCGCGTGGCCGGCCGCGCGCGACGAGGATGCCGGCGGCGATCAGGATCATGATCACGCGCGGCGTTGCCGCGGCGGCCTCGGTGAGGCCGCGCATCAGCAGGAACCACAGCGGCCAGCTGCCGTCGCGCGGCGAGAGCGTCCGGAGGAGCCCGACATCGAAGGAAGCGGCGATCCCGGAGATGCCGAGCCAGCCGATCAGCCCGCCGGCGAGCATCGGCAGCGCGGCCGCGGCCAGCCGCGCGACGGACAGGCTCCGCATCGCTCAGCCCGACCCGAGCAGATCGACGGCGAAGACGATCCACATCGCCGCCAGCACCCCGCAGGAGAGCAGATAGGCGAGGAAGCGCCGCGGCACCTGCTTCACCACGACATGCTCTACGCTGTGCCAGAGGCGCAGCAGCACATAGGCCCAGGCAAGGACCAGCTGGACCCGGCCGGCATGGTGGGTGGCGATGAGCAGCGGCACCAGCGCGAAATAGAGCACCGGCATCTCGAACAGGTTGCGCAGATTGTTCGCCGGCATCTCGACCGGCTGGAAGTAGCGCAGCGCCGCCTCGCCGGTGGCGAAATCCTCCGGCCGCGGCGGCGAGCGGCGGATCAGCGCGCCGCGCTGCACGGTGAGCGCGATCCAGACCGCATAGACGAGCGCGACCAGCAGCAGGGTCGGCCAGAGGATCTCCTTGACCATCATCGTTTTTCTCCTCGTCCCCGGAGCGAGACTTGGGCGATAATCGCGTCCGCTGTCCAGCATCCCGAGAGAGGAGCCGCGAAATGACCGTCCCCATCCTGCCGGCCGAAGGCGGCTGCCGCTGCGGCGCGCTGCGCATCCGGATCGATGCGCCGCCGCTGCTCACCGCGGCCTGCCATTGCACCGGCTGCCAGAGGATGAGCGGCAGCGCCTTCTCGCTGACCGTGACCGTGCCGTCCGAGGGCTTCGCGGTGATCGCGGGCGAGCCGGTGATCGGCGGCCTGCACGGCGATGAGGTCCGCCACCACCATTGCGATCATTGCAAGAGCTGGGTGTTCACCCGCGTCGAGCCCGACATGGGATTCGTCAACGTCCGCGCGACGATGCTCGACGATATCGGCTGGTTCAGCCCGTTCGTCGAGTTCTGGACGCGCGAGAAGCTGCCCTGGGCGGCGCTGCCCGCGGCGCACAGCTACGAGACCCAGCCGGGAATCGAGGACTTCGCCCCGCTGGTGGCGGACTATCGGGCGCGCCGATAGCGCACTGTGCCCCTCCCCCCGCGGGGGGGAGGAGGCGCAATGGCTAGAAATGCAGCGCGCGGCCGTAGGCGCCGAGCACGCTCTCGTGCATCATCTCGCTCAAGGTCGGGTGCGCGAAGACGGTGTGGATCAGCTCTTCCTCGGTGGTCT
>Ga0180222_1001847_pt1 | contig 19670 bp, 19 predicted proteins | sample eDN5th37CKraftOP_FD_151336 | JGI IMG/M metagenome (GOLD analysis project Ga0180222, IMG submission 151336) | Enriched Organic Plus compost microbial communities from Emeryville, California, USA - eDNA 5th pass 37_C Kraft OP (version 2) (version 2) ... | reverse complement strand
GGTCGGCGTGTGGGGCGTGGGTGGGCTCGGTGCGCACGCCGTCCAACTGTTACGACTGGTCGGCGCTGCTCCCATCATCGCGGTCGATCCGCTTCCTGCGGCCCGTGATCGAGCGCTGGTGCTCGGTGCCGACGCGGCACTGGACCCCACCGCTGCCGACTTCGCCGCTCAGATGAAGAATGCGACCCGCGGGAGGATGCTCGATCTCGCGCTCGACTTTGCAGGTGTGCCCGCGTCTCAAGCACAGATACCCAACTGCCTTGCGCACAGTGGTCGGATTGTCTTGGTCGGCCTGAGCGGCCAGCCGATCACGATCCAGAACAGCGTGGACTTCAGTGTTTTCAAGCAGTCGATACGCGGCCATTTCGGCCAGGACTACACCGACATCCCCGACCTAGTCGATCTCGTCTCTTGGGGACGCCTCGATCTTTCGAGCTCGATCAGCGGTGTCCTGCCGCTTGAGGAAGCCGCTGAAGCGATCCGTCGCCTCGACGAGAAGATCGACGACCCCATCAGGTTGATACTGCGCCCTTAACTGCTGCGGGTCATGATGTTGGTGACAGCCGCCGCGTTTGGTTGACCTTCACGTTGGTCGAAGCCGAACAATGGCGCGGTGACGGATTCTGGGTTGATGCCGATCGGGTCGTTCGCGCGCCGGAGCGGTCTGACGGCGAGCGCATTGCTTGTCTACGCTGATGCAGGATTGCTACGGCCTACCGAGGTCGACCCGGTCTCCGGATACCCGTTCTACGGGGAAGACCAGCTCGAACGGGCTGTTCTGCTCCGACGACTACGCGAGATCGATATGCCGCTCGCAACAGCGAAATCCGTCCTCAGCGCGGACCGCGCCGAGGCGATCCGCCTGGTTGACGAGCATGCCAACGCAGTGGTCAGCGGCGCCACGGCCGCACCGCAACACGCTGCCGTCATCAAGGGATCGTGTGCCGCGGAGCCCGCAGTGATCGTCGCCGCGCTGAGCGGACCGGTGTTGGCGGCGGCGATCGAGCAGGTTCTGACTGCCACCACCGATGAACCGGACAGCGCCGTTCTCGGCGGTGTGCGCTTCGAGGCCGATTCCAGCGCGGTGACCGTGACCGCCACTTAGCGCTACCGCCTGTCCACTCGCACCCTTGTGACCACCGATCCGGCTGCTGTGACGTGGGCAGCGACGGTGAACGGCGACGACCTGCGCAGCTGCCTTGCAGACCTTCGACGCACCCCGCTGGCTCGGATCAAAGCCACCGAGCACCGGATGCGGATGCGGCTACCGAACGGAGGAGACCGGCATTGCCGGCTACTGCACGAGCAGTTTCCCGACTACCGGTCGATGCTCGACGCGCCGCCAGCGGTGACGACCCGCATCGAGGCCTCGAAAGCAGCGCTTCTGCGGGCACTCCAAGTCCGATCAGCACACGACTTCGCCAAGGTCCTGCACGGTGTACGGCACTAGCCTCAAGATTTCGTCTCGTCGGAATCACTTCGGATTGATCAGGTGGTTTCCGCGTTCGTGGGGCAGGCGTGCGGGATCGCCGGCGCTGTGATCGCCGGTCCTCCGTGGCTGGTCGTCGGGTCTGATGTGTCTGGTTAGGCGGCGCGCAGGGCGGTCCAGGCGGTGTCGATGAGCTGGTTGTGGGGCCATCCTCTCGGGAGCCGCAGCAACCACCTTCGACCGGTGTGGACGATGCGTCCGGCGACGGCAAGGATCCGTAGGCGTAGCCGTTTGGGTTCCCACCTGCGAACCTGCGCACGCTCGTCCCAGGCGAGGGTTTGGGTCCAGGCGAGTAGTTCGGCTGCGAGGGAGACGATTTCGAGCCAGATCTGGTTCTGGGCGAAGCCGTGGAACGGCAAGTTCCGCATCCCGGTGTCCTTGAGTGCGCGGATGCGGTCTTCGGCGCGGGCGCGTTGCCGGTGCCGGACCTCGAGGACCGGCAGGGTCCATCCGGGGCCGCGGGTGTTGGTCGCGAAGCAGGTGATCCGCCATCCGTCCGCGTCGGTCAACCGCAGTTGGGCGCCGGGATGGGGGCGTTCGCGGCGGACGATGACCCGCATCCCGTCGGGCCAGTCCTGCGGTCCGGGTCGGGTGGCTCGGGTCGGTTCCGGCATCCACGCGGTCAACTCGGCGACCTGGGCACCGTCGCGGGATTCACCGTCGCTGTCGATCGCGGCCCGCCACGCCCGAACAGGAATTGCCTCGATCGCAGCTTTGACGGTGTCGTGGGCGGGGAACCCGATCGAATACTCCAGGCCCGCGTCGGTGATGTGATGCAGGAACGCCTTCGAGCACCCACCGGAGTCCGTGCGGACCAGCACCTGGCCCCGCTCCGCTGCCGGGAGCTGAGCGAGCGCGTGATCGAGCGCGGTGATGTGATCCTGCTTGTCGAACGGGGACGCCTTGCCCGAACGTAGTTCCAGGACCAGCGGTTCCCCGGTTCCGTCCTCACCGTGGTCGACGAACACACACATCGGTGCGAACCCGAAGGTCCGCTTGTAGGTTGGCTCCGCGAGTTCCTTGTCCGAGTGCGCGGTCACCAATGTCGAGTCCAGGTCGACGATCACCTGGCCACCGTCACGACTGCCCGATCTGCCGGCCAACGGTCGTCGGCGCGTCCACACCGCAGCTCGCGCCTGGGCACGGGCCTGCCGGATCGCGGGCAGCACGTTCTCGACATCACCGGCGAGTGTGGTGACCAATCGGGACACCGTCGGATCCGAGGCGACCGGTCCGAACAGGGCCGGTTGGGCCCGCACCACGGCCAGGTCCGCGGCGCAGTCACCGCCGAGCGCGACCGCTGTGGCCAGGTCGATGAGTACTTTGCCGGGATCGTGGATCGATCGCGGCGACCGCCACGGCGTCAACACCTGCGATAGGGCCCGCCCCAGGGTCGAGACCCGGATTGTCTCGCGAAGCAGCAGTGCCCCGGACGACGAGATCAGCGACTCGCGGCCGCGATCGAGAACCAGCGGTGGGTAGAGGTTAGGCTTCACCTGCGGAGTGCCTCTCTCGATGACGGATCTTGACCTTCGACAAGCCAAGAATCCACCACCGGACAGGCACTTCCGCGCTTTACACGCCGTACTCACCCCGCGGAAAACGAAACCGCGAGGCTAGCGGATCACCCCGTACACCCCACGACACGACGGAAGGTGGAGCGCTACAACAGGATCCTGACCGAGGAATTCCTCTATGCCCGCGAATGGCAGCCCGAACACCAACGCGCAGAAGCGCTCGGAGTCTGGAACGTGCACTACCAACCATCACTGGCCCCACAGCGCCGTCGGTGACCGTCCACCGGCTTCCAAGCTCCACGCCGGCGTCACCAACGTGCTGGCCTCATGCAGCTAGGGGCCTCGCCGTAAGTGAACGTGGGCGGGCGAGGATCTTTAACTCGCTGCTTCGTCCAGCGGCCAGGATCCCGATTCTGTCGACTCGGCTCAGCGGTCCGGCTGGAACTGTGGCACCCCGGGTCCAGGACCCGGGCGGAGCACGGGCGGCAGTGGTGAGGGCCAGTCGCCAGCGCCCGTGGGTCCGCGTCTCGTCTGTGTGGCGAATCAGGCCGCAGCAGTGCAGCACACGGGCGGCATGGCTGATCCTGTTCAGCGGCATCTCGCGATGCGAGAGCGTAAGGCGCAGAAGGGGGTACATGCTCCTTCTGTAGGATCGGACGGTTCCCGTGGATGCCTGGCGGCACGATACTCGGCATCGGTGTGGCAACCGTGCTGTCACGGCACCTCGAAATCGTCGTAGAGCTCGTGCGCGCGACGCGTCATCTCGACCTTGTGGTAGGCGGGGAACATTCCCTCGGCCGGCTTAACGTCGCGCAGGATTTCCTTGGCGACGACTACCTTGTGGACCTCCGTCGGACCATCGGCGAGGCCGACATGGAACGAGTTGATGACCCACTCGGCAAACGGCATCTCGTGGGTCAGGCCCAGCGAACCGTGGAGGTACAGGGCGCGGGCTGAGATGTCGTGCAGGATCTTAGGCATCGTCGCCTTGACTGCCGAGACGTTCTTGCGGATCGCCTTCCAGTCGTTGCCTTGGTCGGCTAGCCAGGCGGTCTCGAGGATCAGTAGGCGGAACTGACGCAGCTCGACCCAGCTGTCGGCGATCTTCTCCTGCACGAGCTGTTTCTGCGAGAGCTGCTCGCCCTTCGTCTCGCGTGAGACAACGCGCTCGCACATCATCTCGAAGGCCCGCGTGGCCTGGGCGAGGGTGCGCATCGCGTGGTGCATGCGGCCACCGCCGAGCCGGACCTGCGCGACCACGAAGGCGTCGCCCCGTCCGCCGAGCATGTTCTCCGCAGGGACCCGGACGTCGTTGAAACGTAGGTGGGCGTGCGAGTCGTCCCGCTCCCCGTAGAAGCCGTAGTTCTTGATGTTCTCGATGCCAGGCAGGTCGCGCGGGACGATGAACATCGACATGCGGCGGTACGGGTTCTCGGCGTCCAGGTCTGTCGCGGCCATGAGGATGAAGAACGCCGCGTGGTCGGCCTCGGAGGCGAACCACTTCTCGCCGTTGATGACCCACTCGTCGCCGTCTGGCTCGGCACGGGTCGTGAAGACCAGGGGGTCGGCGCCTCCCTGTGGCTCGGTCATCGCGAAGCACGACACGATCTCGTTCGCCAGGAGCGGGTAGAGGAAAGTTTCCTTCTGTTCGTCGGTGCCGTAGTGCGCGAGGATCTCGGCATTGCCGGAGTCTGGGGCCTGGCAGCCGAAAACGATCGGGCCGAAGCGCGACATTCCGAACTTCTCGTTCATCAGTGCGAGCTTGAGTTGGCCGTAGCCCTTGCCGCCCAATTCGGGGCCCAGGTGGCAGGCCCACAGGCCTCGCTCTTTAACCTCGGCCTGCAGCGGCCGGACGAGCCGGGTGAACTCGGGGTCGTGGATGTTCCACTGGCTGCCCAGCAGGTAGTCCAGAGGCTGGACCTTCTCGCGCACAAAGGATTCGATCCAGTCGAGCTCGGGCTGAAATTCAGGATCGTTCTCAAAGCTCCACATGTTGGGCGTCCGTCCGTCGAGGCGATGTTGGCACGACCTTAGATCAACTGAATTAAAGTCACAATCGATTGATCCAATCGGAGTCCTGGGTGGATCCGGGAACGTTGCCGACCTTGGAATGTGTTCTGGCCCATGTTCGCTCGGACCGAAAGGTTGACGGGTCGTGAGGCAACAGAAGGCTGACGATAAGTGCGTCCGGGTGGGCACGGGATAGCGATGAGGCCCGTCTCATGGAGTTGTACGTCAACGCGCGACTCGGCGGTGCGAGATCGGGTTCCGCGAGCGTTCCGCATGTCGGGATTTGCGGTTCTCGTCACGACCATCTAGGTGGAAGCTTCGGGCGATCGCGCGGCCGACACTCCCTGTCCGGCCACGTCCGGCACGTCAGAAGACGCGAGATGAAGCGGCGCTGCGGTATTCGCGTCGGGGTACCGGCAGGGATGGACGCCGCAGAGCCCCGCGGCGTCTCGTTCCATCCGATGGAACCGCTTGTGACACCTTCATGTAACCCGCATCACACTAGCGCTGGCGGATGGCCCGAGTGCCTTCGCTCACCTAGCACCTAGCACCTAGCACCTAGTGCGGCGTGGGAAAAGTAGTTTGGCGGTCAGGTTTGAGATACTGCGGCATGCGAGTTGCTCCTTTGATGTTGCGTGACGGGGATCGAGACGAGCTGGCTGCGTTGGTCCGGTCCAAGACCGTCCGTGCGGACGTGGCACGGCGAGCGCGGATGATGTTGCTTGCGGCCGACGGTGAGTCCAACACGCAGATCGCGCACACGGTCGGGGTGTCGCGGCCGACGGTGACCCTGTGGCGCAGTCGGTACGAGCAGGCCGGGATCGCCGGCCTGGTGGACGAGCACCGCTCGGGTCGGCCCCGCAGCGTTGATCACGCGAAGGTCGTCGCCGCGACGCTCGCGCCGCCGCCGAAGAAGTACGGGGTCACGCATTGGAGCAGTCGGTTGCTCGGGAACCATCTCGGTATCGACAACACCACGGTGGCCGCGGCGTGGCGTGAGTACGGTGTCAAGCCCTGGCGCAGTGAAACATTCAAGTTCTCTACCGACCCGGAACTGGTTGCCAAGGTCACCGACGTCGTCGGCTTGTATCTCGCCCCGCCCGAGAACGCGATCGTGTTGTGTGTGGATGAGAAGTCGCAGATCCAGGCGCTGGACCGGACCGCGCCGATGCTGCCGATGCGGATCGGTTCGGTCGAGAAACGCACCCACGACTACGTTCGGCACGGCACGTCGACGTTGTTCGCAGCTCTCGACATCGCTACCGGCAAGGTCACCGGGCTGTGTCGACCACGGCATCGTCATCAAGAGTTCCTCGCCTTTCTTCGGCATCTCGACCGGGCCTATCCGGAGCGGGATCTGCATTTGGTGATGGACAACTACGCCACCCACAAGAAGGCCGAGATCCGAGCATGGCTGGCCGAACATCCCCGATTCCATGTGCATTTCACCCCAACCTCCGCGTCGTGGATGAACCTGGTCGAGGTTTGGTTCGGCATCATCGAACGGCAAGCTATTCATCGCGGCACCTTCGGCAGTGTCAAGGAACTGAACGCCAAGATCCGTGCGTTCATCACTGGCTGGAACACCCGATGCGCTCCGTTCGTGTGGACCAAGACAGCCGACCAGATCCTGGCCAAGGCTAATCGGCAAGACACTTCAACCACGGACCACTAGCACCTAGCACGACGCCACACGAACCACGGGAGACCACATGAAGCAGTGCCTGGCGAACGCGAGGAGAACGCCATGAGCGAGCTCATCGTCGACGACGTTTCGATGCACTTCGGCGGGATCAAGGCCCTCGACGGCCTGTCATTCAGGATCGGTAGCGGTCAGATCTGCGGTCTGATTGGCCCCAACGGTGCCGGCAAGACCACGCTGTTCAACTGTGTCAGCCGGATCTATCAGCCGAGTTCAGGCAGCATCAGGATGGACGGCGAGGAGCTGCTCGATGTTCCCGCTCACAAGATCGCGGGCCATGGCGCCGCACGCACATTCCAGAACCTCGGCCTGTTCCCGTCGCTGACGTTCGTCGAGAACACGATGGCCGGCGCGTATGCCCGTGGCAGGGGTGGCTATGTGCGGTCCCTGCTCCGATTCGGCGAGGCCAAGGCCGAGAAGCAGCTCCGGAGCGAGGCGTTCGAGCTGCTCGAGGTCCTCGGCCTGGCGGATCTCGCCTTCCTGCCCGCGGCCGATCAACCGTTCGGCACCCTCAAGCGGCTCGAGCTGGCGCGTGCACTGGCTGCCAAGCCCAAGCTGCTGCTGCTAGACGAGCCCGCCGGTGGATTGACTCACAGCGAGGTGGATGAGCTGTCGAGCACGATCACGCGCGTCCGTGACGAGTTCGGCCTCTCGATCCTGCTGGTCGAGCACCACATGGCGATGGTCATGGGCGTCTCGGACCTGGTCGTCGCAATGAGCTTCGGCAAGAAGATCGCCGAGGGCTCACCCGCCGAGGTCCGCTCACACCCCGAGGTTATCTCGGCCTACCTGGGAGCACCCGCCGCATGAGCCTTCTTGAGATCGAGGACCTATATGCCCACTACGGTGCCGCGGATGTCCTGCACGGGATCAACCTGACCGTCGACAGGGGGGAGGTCGTCGTGATCCTGGGTGCCAACGGCGCGGGTAAGACCACGACGATGCGCGCCATCTCGGGCATGATCCAGCGTCGTGGCCGCGTGACGCTCGGCGGTAACGACATCTCCAAGGCCTCGCCTGACGAAGTCGTGCGACTCGGGCTGGCCCAGGTCCCGCAGGGACGTGGCACGATCGCCGACCTCACAGTGGAAGAGAACCTCCGGGCTGGTGCACACGTGCGCTCCGACAAGAAGGGGATCGCCGCCGATATCGCGCGATGGTTCGATACCTACCCGCGCCTGTCGGAGCGGCGAAAGCAAAAGGCCGGCCTGCTGTCCGGTGGCGAGCAGCAGATGCTCGCTGTCTCCCGCGCCATGATGAGTCGCCCTCAGCTGTTGCTGTGTGACGAGCCGAGCCTGGGTTTGTCGCCGAAACTCACGCAGGAGCTCTTCGTCTCGCTATCACGGATCAGCGAGGAGATGAGCATGGCCATCCTGCTCGTCGAGCAGAACGCCACCATGGCGCTCGGCATCGCCGACCGCGGTTACCTCATCGAGGTCGGCACGATCGCCGAATCGCGGCCGGCGACCGAGCTTGCCGGTGACGACGCCGTTCGTGCCGCATACCTCGGGTACTAGGGAGAACTGATTCATGGACCTATTGATCGCCCGCATCATCGACGGGCTCAACAACGGCGTGATTTACGCATTCCTCGCCCTGGCCCTCGTATGTGTCTACCGCAGTACCAAGCACCTCAACCTGGCCCAGGGTGAGATGGCGATGTTCAGCGCCTTCATCGCCTTCGCATTTACCCAGGCTGGTGTCCCGGTCGTGTTTGCGATCCTCCTGGCAGTCGCGGCGGGTGCGATCGGCGGCGGACTGATCGAACGGGTCCTCGTGCGGCCGCTGGGCAATGACGCCGACTACTCGATCCTACTGGTCGGAATCGGGGTCTTCCTGGCCCTCAATGCGGGAGCCGGGTTGATCTGGGGAGGCGAGCCGCTCGCCTTCCCCAACGTGCTGCCGTCCGGTCCGGACGACTACTTCTCGGTCTTCGGAGGGCGGTTGCGATACCAGCAGTTGTTGATGATGGTTCTGTTGGGACTCGTGCTTGCCAGCGTCTTCGCTCTGTTCAAGTACACCAAGCTCGGTCTCGCGATGCGAACGGCAACTAGTAACCCTGAGTCGGCCAAGCTGCTCGGCATCCGGGTCAATCGGATCAACGCGTTGGGCTGGATCATGGCTGGCGCCGTCGGCGGGTTGTTGGGTCCGCTCGTGGCACCAAGCACGACCCTGACGACGTTCATGATGTTCAGCTACCTGATCTACGCCTCCGCAGCGGCCACGCTCGGTGGCTTCGATTCCCCCGGCGGCGCGGTCGTGGCCGGACTGATCATCGGCGTGCTGGAGAGTCTCGTGGGCGGCTACGTGTCCTTCATCGGCTCGGACCTCAAGCTGGCCGTGGCATTCGTGCTCCTGCTCGCAGTCCTCATGGTCAAACCGTCCGGCCTTTTCGGGTCCAAGCGAGTGGAGAGAGTCTGATGGCACTTCCGATCACCGTCCAGGAAGGCTCGGTCCAGCACCGTGGCCTCAATCTCGGGCGCGTCGTTCTCGTCGTGGCCGTCATCTTGGCGCTTCCCTACATCGTGGCGCCTTACCGGCTCGACCAGATCACGGGTGCGCTCATCCTTGCGATCGCCGCGGTCGGCCTCAACCTGCTGTCGGGATTCGGCGGGCAGATCTCGCTGGGGCATTCGGCCTTCTTCGGGTTCGGCGCCTACACCACCGGCATCCTGGTGACCTCACACGGCTGGTCGCCCCCGCTTGCCTTCATGATGGGCATGCTGGTGTGTTTCATCGTGGGTGTCTTGGTCGGTCTTCCGGCATTGCGACTGAAGGGCATGTACCTCGCGCTAGTGACGCTGGCGGTGGGCGTGATCTTCCCGAGTCTTGTGCGCCGGTTCGAGTCGTTGACCGGAGGCTCGGCCGGCCTGTTCGGCATCAACTTCAAAGCTCCGGATATCGCCTACTTCGCCGGTCGCACCGGTCAGGTGGTCTGGCTCTACTACGTCGCCGTCGTCGCCCTGTTGCTGGCGTGCCTGGCAGTCTGGAACATCATGCGCGGGCGGACCGGGCGCGCCATCGTGGCCCTTCGCGACAACGAGTCTGCCGCGATCGTCATGGGCGTCGACCGCACGGTCGTGCGCACTGTGTTGTTCGGCATCTCGGCGTCGATCGCCGGACTCGCCGGCGGTCTCTTCGCGGTCGACACCGGCATCCTGACGCCCGACAGCTTCTCGTTGCTGTTCACCATCTACCTCCTGGTCGCGATGGTCCTGGGGGGCAGGGCGACCTACTGGGGGCCGATCATCGGAGGCTTCGCCATCTACTTCCTGCCGCTGTGGACAGGTGAGATCACCGAGGGGCCCGCCGCCGGTGTCGTCTTCGGCGTCCTCATCATCGTCATGGTCTTCACTCTCCGCGATGGCGTCATCGGCGGTCTCAAGAGCCTGGGCGCGAGGTTCCTCGTCGTCGAGCCGTGCCGGCCCGCGTCCAGCGTGGAACTCGGCGAGGACCGTCTGATGGGGGACGCCGAGGTCCTCGGTCCCGACGAGGAGCCAGCCACTCTGGGGGAGATGCCGGGCAGCACGTTGTCGGCGACGGACCGCGTCTGACACACAGATTTCTCGGGGAGCCGCAGCTGCACGTCGCTGCGGACCCATTCGACTCGGTGCGCATGACGAAGAGGGCGCACTGCGGACAGCACCACATGGTCTCTATCCGGAAACCTCTCGGTCCGTTCCAGGACCAGTCCTTGAAGGAGCGCAACATGTTCACACATCACAAATACCTGGCGGGAGCAGCGCTGGCTCTCAGCCTGTTGGTCACGGCCTGCAGCTCGCCGAGCAGCGCCAGCGAAGAAGGGACAGCGAACGCGTCCAGCGAGGCGAAGTCGGCCGCGCAGGCGCTCGGCATCGACCTGGACTCCTGCCCGACCGACGTGACCAAGACGTTCGGTGCGACGGTCAAGGTTGGGAACACGATCCCGCAGACCGGACCGGTTGCACCCGCTTTGGGCGTCATCGGACCTGCGATGGCAGCAGCCTTTGACGGATTCAACGCTGACTCCGGTCTGGACACGACGTTCGAGCTCATACAGCGCGACGACGCTTACACGCCGGACAAGGCGCTGACCGCGACGCAGACGTTGCTGGACAAGGACGGTATCGACCTGATGACGGGCGTCGTTGCCACGGCTCAGGTTGCGGCGATTCGGGGAGTCCTCGGTGACGAGTGCGTGCCCCTACTGCCAGGCATATCGGGTGGCAAATCCGCCAACAAGCCCGAGGAATACCCGTGGACGTCGGTGTTCACCCAGCCGTCCGCTCTCGACGCGCGGATCATGATGGCCAACATCAACGAAAATCACCCCGACGGCGCGAATGTCGCGGTGCTGTACAGCAACACCGAGTCGGGGAAGGACTACCTGAGCGATCTCGAGAAGTACGCCGGCAAGAGCAAGATCGTCAAGGCTGAGACTATCGAGGCGACCGAGACGGGGTCCCCGTCGTCGCAGATCACGACGCTACGTTCCACCGGTGCCAACGTGTTGATCGCAGTCCCCACTGTGGCGCAGTGTGCGTCGACGATGCAGGAAGTCGCGAACCAAGGATGGGTAGCCGACCGTTACATGACGTCGACCTGCGCGAGTTCGACCTTCGACGTCGCCGGTGCGGCGGCCGACGGCTGGCACATCACGACGTACGCGAAGGACCCCACCCGTGGTGAATTCGTCGACGACCCGGCCGTCGTGGCCGCGATCGACGCGATCAAGAAGGCGTCTCCCAATACGCCGATCACGACCACGACGGTGACCGGATTCCTCTATCCGCAGCCGTTCTTCGAGGCGGCCAAGGCCGCGGCGAAGTCGCCGCTGGGTCTGAGCCGGCTCGGCATGATGTCGGCGTTCACGACCTTGGACTTCCAGCCTGAACTCCTCAAGCCGGGAGTGAGGTTCAAGCTCGACGGTCTTGAGGACCAGGTCGCGATCGAGGCGTCCTACCTGAGTGTCTACAACTCGGATACCAAGCTGTTCGAGGACGGCAAGCTGTACGACTTCGAAGGACAGATGACGGTCTAGGCCAGGGCGTGGGGTCCGGCGGACGAATGTCCGCCGGACCCCACGGTTCCTCCCCGACCGTGCCCAATTGCATGACTCAGCACCGCTACTCCCAAGGATGAGACATATGACTGGTCCCCACCGGGCAATTCTTCTTGCTCACCGACCGCAGGGGAAGCTCGACGTCGGGCACTTCCGCGAGGTGGCACTTCCCCCGCCAGGCAATCCGGGGCCGGGTGAGGTCCTGTGCAGGACGATTCTCCTGTCGATCAGTCCGGGGAGTCGCGCCTGGATGCAGCAGTCGACCTATCGGGACCAACTGCAGGCCGGCGAACCGATGACTGGATACACCCTGGCCGAGGTCATCGCGGAGAACGGTACCGGGATCGCACCGGGCACCATCGTGTCGTGTGAGGGAGCGTGGCAGACGTACTGCCTGCTGCCTGCCGCCGCGGTCCAGCGAGTCGATGTACGGGGGCCATTGACTCACCACATGTCCGTCTTCGGTGCCACCGGGCTGACGGCCTACTTTGGGATGCACAGGCTGGGTGAGCCACGCCGGGGGGAGACAGTGGTCGTGTCTGCTGCCGCCGGTGCCACCGGGTCGGTGGCCGGCCAGATAGCACGGCGAGCCGGAGCCAGGGTCGTGGGCATCACGGGAAGCGACGCGAAGAATCGTTTACTCGAGGCCGAATTGGGATTCGATGCCGCGGTGAACTATCGGAGCGCGTCCTTCGAGAGGGACATAGCGGAAGCGTGTGGCGATGGGATCGACGTCTACTTCGACAACGTCGGCGGTCGCATCTTGGAGGTTGCCCTGCACAATATGAACCCGCACGGTCGAGTCGTGTGCTGTGGTGCGGTGTCACAGTATGACGGCCCGGCTGGATCTCCCGGCCCTGCGAACGTTCCCACTGTGCTCGTGACGAAAAGGCTCGCGATGCAGGGCTTCGTCGTCTTCGATTTCGCGGAATCGTTCCCTACGGCCCTTGCCGACCTCGAAGCCTGGGTTTCCACCGGCGACGTTAAGGTCCTCGAGGACGTCCGGGAGGGTCTGCAGTCGGCTCCGTCCGCGTTGGTCGATCTGCTGGGCGGAGGCAATGTCGGCAAGCTGATGGTGCGCGTCGGCCCAGATGCTTGACGCCGATGCCGGAGGCGCGGCCTTCGCCAGCTCCGTGCAACCGATGAGCCCGCGCCGAAGACATGATCCTCGGCGCGGGTGTCGTATTCAGTCGTCGGAGCGAGGAAGCAGGTCGTACTGCTCGACTGAGCTGTCGAGGATGAGGAAACCCTCGGTGCCGTTGATCTGGTCGAGTCCGGCCGCGACATCCTCGATCGAGAGGGATCGGCTCGACAGACCAGACATTGCGGCGCTGAATAGGAGAGCTACGTGTCCTCCGCCGGCAGCCAGCGTCTGGCCGGTGAGCTTTCACGACGTGTGGCGGATCTGCCGCAGCGGATCGCCGGTCGGCCACTCGAGCTCGATGACGTCTGCGCTCCAGCAAGCAAGGATTGCGCCCTCCCGAGGAGCAGGCGACCTGGATGCCGAGCTCGACGACATGCGTTCCCTACATGGGTCCTGGCATACCAGCACTCTTCTTTTCCCGCTGGTTCGTTTCCGCCACGGTAGCCGCACGGCTACGTCCCGGGTGCTTTTCCAACCCCTGGAAATCTGGCGCTGCTACGCCGCCGGGGTTTGCCACAGTCCGAGTTGATCTCAAGGAGGTACCCATGCCTATCGGTCGATTCCCTGTCGAGGCAGGTCAGGTCCTGCAGTTCGCCCGCTCGCTCGGCGACACCAACTCGATCTTCATAGACCCCGACGTCGCGGCGGCCGCGGGCCTCGCGGCCATCCCGGCACCGCCGACGTTCGTCCAGTCCAGCGCGCACTTCGACCCCGACTACCCGCTGCGGCCGCACCCGGACCGCCGCTGGTTCGGGTCTGGCCGTGAGGCGACTGGCTACGGTCCAGGCGACGAGGACGTGGCCAGCGGGATGTTGCACGGCGAACAGTACTTCGTCTACCACCGACCGTTGGTCGTGGGCGACGTCCTTACGGCGATCGTCCGCGACGGTGACATGTGGACCAAGCAAGGTCGTCGGGGTGGCGAGCTACGTTTCTTCGAAGTCATCACCGATTACCGCGACGAGGCCGGCGAGTTGGTCGTGACCGCCCGCGTCGTCAGTGTGTCCACCCAGCACCAGCCCAAGGAGACCTGACCATGACCGATCAGCGGACACAGATGGCCATCGAGGTGGGCGACACGTTCGACCAACTGCTCGTAGAGGACCTAACGCGCACACAGATCGTCCAGTACGCCGGCGCTTCCGGCGACTTGAACCCTCTGCACACCGATGCGACGTACGCGACCGAGGTCGCAGGGTTCCCTGGGGTGTTCGCGCACGGCATGCTGACGATGGGCATGACGGGACGCATCCTGACCGACGTCTTCGGCCCGCAGAATCTACGTGCTTTCGGTGGCCGCTTCGTCATGCAGGTGTGGCCGGGGGACTCCCTGACGGTCACCGCAATGGTCACCGCGCTCTTGGAGGAGGACGGCGAGCGCCGCGCCCGTGTGACCGTCGATACTGTTCGCGAGGACGGCAGCTCGGTGTTCGTCGGCGTCGCCACCGTCGCGACCTAGGTGCGATGTCCGGGCACGTTGGTCAGTCCGGTGACCGGTGGCCGGCCGGGCGAGGGCGGAGTGGGCTCGGTGGTGAGTGTAGGAGTGAAGCCGGCCGGTAGACCGGGTAGAGCAGCTCGGCGTTCGGCACTTCCGAGGCGTAGAAGCGTGCGTAGGCCCAACCGTCGCAGAGAGTGCGGTGGAACCGATCGATCTTCCCGCTCGTCTGAGGCCGACAGGGGCGGGTTCTTTTCGGGACGATGCCGAGTTCGATCCCAGGCATCGTGACATGCCTGGGATCGGTATGCCGACCCGTTGTCGGACAGGACCCGCTCGACGATGACTCCACGTTCGGCGAACTCGTCGCGGTACGACCGCGACCCCGACCGCGATCTGGGACTTCTCTTCGGAACAGATCTCGACGTACGCCACTCGTGAGTGATCGTCAATGACGGTGTGAAGGTATGCGATTTCGGTCCGCGGTTTGTGGTCGGCACCTTTGGGTAGGCCGAGCGTTGCGCGTTTGTCCTCTCGCCCTGCTGTTTGCCGACATATCGGTGACCGCTCCCATCGGGAACGGTCGACCATTCCCAAGACACCGGGTAGCGGTCAGCCCACTTCTTCACAGTTCGCGGCGCCAGTATGAACCATTTTCACTGCGATGCGTTCGCCCAGCCGTCGTTGACGATCAGTTGTGCCAGGCCGAGTCTGGTGACCGGGCCAGCGTTGCATCAGAGTGGGACACGAAGGCCTCCTGGTTGTGAAGCGGTTCCTGGACAGCACCACTTCACAACCGGAGGCCTTCACCTGTCAGGTCGACTCACTGGACAGAGTCTGGACAACCGTTCCTGGACATCAGACCTAGGCGGGGCGCGGGTCTGCGGGGACCCAGCGCAGGAGCAGGGCCAATGCGACGGTCGCCGTGCCAGCGCACAGTGCGAACGCAGTGCCGTACGACGTGATTGTCGCCGCGATGCCGAGCATGCTTGGTCCGAGCGCCGCACCGAGGTCGAGGAACAGCGTGAACGCGCTCATACGACGCGTCTCTTCGCCCTCGGAGACATCTGTTGTCGCACTGAGCAGGAGCGAGGGCACCAGCAAGGACATGCCGGCGGCCATAACGACCGTGCCGACGAGCAGCCCAGCCAGGCCGTGCCAGCCCGCGAGCACGACGAAGCCCAAAGCCAACATGACGAGCGACGCCAGCGCGACGCGACGGGCACCGAGTCGGTCGGGCACCTTGGCGGCGGAGAGTCGGACGAGCGCGATTGTTCCCGAGGCGAGCAAGAAGATTCCCGCGGTGCTGCCGACCCCGATCTCCGAGGCGTACAGGGGAAGGAAGGCGAGGTAGCCCGCGAAGCCCAGGGTACCGAGACCCGCGAGCAGCCCAGTCCGGATGGCCACGCCGTAGTCGACCCGAACGCGTGGCCGGTTGGTCGCGCGCTCGGCCGCTGTGCGGTGCTGGACATGGGGGAGCGTCGTGGCAAGCCCGGCGCTCAGCACGCACGCAGCCGTCGCCGCGATCCACACGGCGTCGACGCCGAAGTGCCGGAACGACTCACCGATCGCCGGGCCGATACCCAAACCGACCTGGACCGAGATGAACAAGTAGCTCGACGCCTCCCCACGACGACCCTTCGGCGCGAAGTCGAGCGCCAGGGTCGTGGCGGCGACCATGACGCCGGCTTGACCCGCGCCGACCACGAGGCGACCCAGCACCAGGGTCGGCATCTCCGTCGCGAGAAGGTGACCGACCAGACCGGCCGCGCACAACGCCGAGCCCAGACTCAGGAGGACTCGCCGCCCCCGGGCGTCGCCAATCCACCCGAGTACGGGACGGCACAACACCGCTGAGACGGCGGCGGCCGCGAACACCAAGCCCACGGCGCTCTCGCTGGCGCCGAGGGTGTCCGTCACGAACAACGGCAGGACCGGGATCGTGATGCCGATCGAGATGAAGATCAGCGCGGTCGCCGCCACGGTCGTGGCGAACGGAACCGTCCAGAGCCGCTGCTTGCAGGGTGCCCCCACAGTCACTGCGGATACGCGGCCCGGTCGAACGGAGCATTGAACGGTGAGTCAGAGATCAGTCCGTCCTCACGAAGAGTGGCAATCTCTTCGACCGTGCGACCCAAACGGGTCAGGATCTCGTCGTTGTGCTGACCGAACAGCGGGGCAGGAGTACGCGGCACCATGTCGGGTCCCTCTACGAACCGAGCTGGTCCGGCGAGGTATTCCTGTCGTCCGATGACGGGGTGTGTCATCTGCACGACCCGTCCACGGGCGAGCAGTTGGCGATGCCGCACCACCTCGTCCCCGACCTCGAGGCGCGCCGCCGGGACGCCAGCCGTCCTGAGGTCGTCGACGACCTGTGTTGAGTCGAGCGCGGCGCAAGCCTGCCGCATCAGACCGTCCAGCTCGGACCGCAGCGACTCGCGACCAGCCACCCCGGCGAACCGCTCGTCGTCGGCCCATGCCTTGGCCCAGGGCAGCGCGGCGAGGGCGCGCCACTGCTCGTCATCCGCGACCGACACCGCGAATTCGGCACCGTCGGCACCGCTATAGATACCCTGCGGGACTGACCCTTGCCGGTCGTTGCCGGTCCGGCTGCGGGTCCGACCTGTCGCCGACTGCTGGACTACCGCCTCGGCCGTCAGCTGGATCGCGGCGTCGCACAGTGGCACCTCGAGGAGTGCCCCGCGTCCGGTCACCCGTCGCTGCCTGATGGCAGTGATCGTGGCGAACGAGCACACGAACGCCGCGAACGGGTCGACGACCGAACCGGTCAGCAGGGGCTCGGCGTCGGCATAGCCGGTCAGCTCGGCCATCCCGGATGCTGCGTTGACGGTATAGGTGAAGCCCGGCCGATCGCGCCACGGCCCGTCGAGCCCCCAAGCCGGCATCCGCACCATGATTACGTCGGGGTTGATCGTCCGGATGCCCGCGTAGTCGAGTCCGCGCGACTCCAGCACCCGCGGTCCGTAGTTCTCCAGGACGACGTCAGCGTCTGCAATCAGTTCGCGGACAACGGCCAGCCCGCGGGGATCTGCGAGGTCCGCGGTGACGTCCTTCTTGCCCAGGTTCGCTCCAACGAACGGCGCACCACGCTCCCAGTAACGATCAACTGTCGCGGGTACGCCGTTGAACCGGATGAGGTCAGGCCGATTGACAGTCTCGACCTTGATCACCTCGGCGCCGAGGCTCGCGAGGTTCAACGTCACCATCGGGCCGGCCTGGAAGGTGCCGAATTCGACGACCCGCAAGCCCTCCAGTGGCCGACGAGGATCGATGCCATCGGCAATGTTGCGTGTGCGAGGCGCAGTGCCCGACCAGTCGTGGTCGTTGTCGTGGCCGATACCCGCGAGAGGAGCGAGCGTCCACGTCGTCGCGTCCCCGTCCACACGGAACGGAGGACGGGGTGCCATGAACTCACCCGAGGCGCTCCGGACGAACGAATCCCGTGCCGCGAACGGCGCGATCGATGCGATCGCCCCGGGGGTGGCGACCGGGACGATCGGCACCCTGTTGGCAGCACCGAGCTCGACAAGTTCGTCGACGGTGTGCCGGCGGGTGAACTCACGGACGAGCGCGGTGACCTCGGCGGAGTGGGCCACCCGGTCGTTGAGGGTGTCGAACCGCGAGTCGTCGAGCGCAGGGATCTGCGCGATCCGCTTGAAGTCATTCCACTGCGGTGGCGTCACGCTGACGACGCACACCCATCCGTCGCTGGCCTGTTCGATGCCAGGGATCGGTGCCTGCGGCAGTGGATACTCCGAGTGGTGCTCGATGTGGTTGTAGAGCCAGGGGAACTGCTGCAGTGCAACGGCCGACTCGAACAGCGACACGTCCGCCGCCACCGGGGCCTCGTCGGCGTCGTCGGCCAGCAGTCCGACGACGGCCGCCATTGCCGCCACGGCGCCGCCGGTCATCTCTGCGAGCGGCACACCCGCGGCGATCGACGGTCGGTCGAACGTCGGGTGCACCAATGAGATTCCGGCCTCAGCCTGCAGAGTGAAGTCCGTCGCTGGGGTCGTCGCATCGGGTCCGTCGAGGCCGTACGGGGACACCGAAACGACGACGAGGCGTGGCTTGCGCGACTGCAGCTCACGGACCAGCGACTGGACGGCGGACTTCTCGTCGCAAATCACGACGTCGATTCGGTCGGCGAGAGCTCGGCCCGCCGCGGAGCTGCAGACATCCGTCACCGACCCTTTGCCGGCGTGGAGGTACTCGGCGTACGCCGGGGAGTCCGTGCGGCGAGGGTCGCCTCCGGAAGACTCGAGCCGTACGACCGTTGCGCCGGCGTCGCGCAGCAGCTTGCCAGCGTAGCCGGTGGAGACCCGGCTTCCAGCCTCCAGAACCACGATATCGCTAAGCATAGGTATCTCCTTGTCGGTAGTCACGGGGTCGCGCGTCGCGCGCCGCCGTCCATGTAGAGCGCGGATGCCCGTACGTAATCGGAGGCATCCGAGGCGAGGAAGCACGCGACGCGCGCGACCTCGATGGGAGCGGCGGCACGACTCGTCGGCAGTCCGGAGCCCACTTCGCCGATGAGCTCCTAGGGGGTGCGGTCCTGCAGCGCGCCGCTCCCATGAAGAGCGTCACGGCCCGGTCGGTCAGTGTCGGGCCGGGCGCGACGAGGTTCACCTGGATCCCGGACGGCGCGAGTTCGCAACTCAGGGCACGGGTCAGATTGTGGACCGTGATGTTTGCCTGGCTCGTCGGGAGGTTGTCGGCTGTGGGGCTGGAGCCGGCACTGCCTGCGATATTGATGATGCGGCCCCACCCGCGCTTCCTCATCGACGGGGCGACGCGTTGCGCCATCCGCAGGTAGCCGTGGAGCTTTAGCAGGAGCGCACGGTCGACGTTGTCGGATGACACCTCCAGGACATTGCCTATCCCCGCCGATCCGGCGCAGTTGACGAGGATGTCGATCCGGCCGAAGGCATCGGGGCAGGCCTGGGGCGCTCGGCCACAGCCCTCGATGGACGTGAGGCCGCAGCTCGCCGTCACCAGGTGCCCGGCGGACGAGGCGACGAGGTCGCCGAGCGACGTGACGTCGCGGCTGACGGCGCAGACATCCGCCCCTTCGGCAAGCAGCGTCTCGACACAGGCGCGGCCGATGCCTTTGCTGCCATCCGTCACCATCGCTGACCGTCCGGTGATCCCCAACTCCATGGAGGTGCCTCAGCTGCCCGTCGGGCCCGATGCCCCGTTGGTTGCGAACGACGCGAGCCCGTTCGTGAGGTCGTCCGAGTCCATGATCATGTCGATCGCGGTGTCGTTCGCCCGCCACAATTCGTCCTCGGGACGATCGAAGGTTTGGGAA
>Ga0180222_1001846_pt1 | contig 19675 bp, 26 predicted proteins | sample eDN5th37CKraftOP_FD_151336 | JGI IMG/M metagenome (GOLD analysis project Ga0180222, IMG submission 151336) | Enriched Organic Plus compost microbial communities from Emeryville, California, USA - eDNA 5th pass 37_C Kraft OP (version 2) (version 2) ... | reverse complement strand
AGCGGCTGATCGAGCTGCGCGCGCCGGACATCATCATCCGCAACGAGAAGCGCATGCTTCAGGAAGCGGTCGATGCGCTGTTCGACAACGGCCGCCGCGGCCGCGTCATCACCGGCGCCAACAAGCGTCCGCTGAAGTCGCTCGCCGACATGCTGAAGGGCAAGCAGGGCCGCTTCCGCCAGAACCTGCTCGGCAAGCGCGTCGACTATTCCGGCCGCTCGGTGATCGTGGTCGGTCCGGAGCTCAAGCTGCATCAGTGCGGGTTGCCCAAGAAGATGGCGCTCGAGTTGTTCAAGCCCTTCATCTATTCCCGGCTGGACGCCAAGGGCCTGTCGACGACCGTGAAGCAGGCGAAGAAGCTCGTCGAGAAGGAGAAGCCCGAGGTTTGGGATATCCTCGACGAGGTGATCCGCGAGCATCCGGTGCTGCTCAACCGCGCGCCGACGCTGCACCGCCTCGGCATTCAGGCCTTCGAGCCGGTGCTGATCGAAGGCAAGGCGATCCAGCTTCATCCGCTGGTTTGCGCCGCGTTCAACGCCGACTTCGACGGCGACCAGATGGCCGTGCACGTTCCGCTGTCGCTGGAAGCGCAGCTGGAAGCGCGCGTCCTGATGATGTCGACCAACAACATCCTGCATCCGGCGAACGGCCAGCCGATCATCGTGCCGTCGCAGGACATCGTGCTCGGTCTCTATTATCTGTCGATCGAGCGTGACGGCGAGCCGGGGCAGGGCAAGGTGTTCGGCGATATCGCCGAGATCGAGCATGCGTTGTCGCAGAAGGCGATCACCCTGCACACCAAGATCAAGTATCGCTGGATCGGCACCGGCCCGGACGGCGAGCCGATGAGGAAGATCTACGACACGACGCCCGGCCGCGTGCTGCTCGGACAGGTTCTGCCGAAGAGCAAGGTCGTCACCTTCGACGTCGTCAACAAGCTGATGACGAAGCGTGAAATCTCGAACATGATCGACACCGTCTACCGTCATTGCGGTCAGAAGGACACGGTCATCTTCTGCGATCGCATCATGGCGCTCGGCTTCCACCACGCCTTCAAGGCCGGCATCTCGTTCGGCAAGGACGACATGGTGGTGCCGGAGAAGAAGTGGTCGATCGTCGACAAGACGCGCGAAGAGGCCAAGGACTTCGAGCAGCAATACAATGACGGCCTGATCACGCAGGGCGAGAAGTACAACAAGGTGGTGGACGCCTGGTCGAAATGCACCGAGGCAATCGCCGCCGAGATGATGCGCGAAATCTCGACGACCAAGAAAGATCCGAAGACCGGCCGCGAGGCGCAGATCAACTCGATCTACATGATGGCGCATTCCGGAGCGCGCGGCTCGCCCGCTCAGATGCGTCAGCTCGCCGGCATGCGCGGCCTGATGGCGAAGCCCGACGGTTCGATCATCGAGACTCCGATCGTGTCGAACTTCAAGGAAGGCCTGACCGTGATGGAGTACTTCAACTCCACCCACGGCGCCCGCAAGGGTCTGGCCGACACCGCGCTCAAGACCGCGAACTCGGGTTATCTTACGCGTCGTCTCGTCGACGTGGCGCAGGATTGCATCATCACCTCGACCGATTGCGGCACCGAGGCGGGGATCAAGGTGCGCGCCATCATCGATGCAGGCACGGTCGTTGCCTCGCTCGGCATCCGCATCCTGGGCCGCACCACGGCCGAGGACGTGAAGGATCCGGCGACCGGCGAAGTGATCGTCGCCAAGGGCGTGCTGCTTGGCGAAGCCGAGGTCGAGAAAATTACCCAGGCCAATGTGCAGGAAGTGCGCATCCGCTCCGTGCTGACTTGCGAAAGCAAGAACGGCGTGTGCGGGGCCTGCTACGGGCGCGATCTTGCCCGCGGCACGCCGGTCAACATGGGCGAGGCGGTCGGCGTCATCGCTGCGCAGTCGATCGGTGAGCCGGGCACCCAGCTCACGATGCGTACCTTCCACATCGGCGGTGCGGCGCAGATCAACGAGCAGTCGTTCATCGAGTCGAATTTCGAGGGCACGGTGCGCCTGAAGTCGAAAGACAAGCAGGTCAACGCCGTGATCAAGAATACCGACGGCGAACTGATCGTGATGAGCCGCAACGTCACGCTGGCGATCGTCGATACCGACGGCACCGAGCGGGCGACGCATCGGCTTCCGTTCGGCGCGCGGCTCCGCGTCAACGAGGGCGACCTCGTCAAGCGCGGCCAGCGTCTGGCGGAATGGGACCCCTATACCCGTCCGATCATCACCGAAGTCGACGGTTTTGCCGAGTTCGAGGATCTGGTCGAAGGTCAGTCGGTCGCCGAGACCCAGGACGAATCCACCGGCATCACCAAGCGCGTGGTGACCGATTGGCGGACGTCCCAGCGGGCTGCCGACCTGCGTCCGGCGATCGTGATCAAAGACAAGGAAGGCAAGATCCTGAAGCTGTCGCGTGGTGGCGAAGCCCGCTATCCGCTGGCAATCGACGCCATCCTGTCCGTCGACCAGGGTGCTCAGGTCCATGCGGGTGACGTCATCGCCCGTATCCCGACCGAGAGCGCGAAGACCCGTGACATCACCGGCGGTCTGCCGCGGGTGGCGGAATTGTTCGAAGCGCGGCGTCCGAAGGAAGCGGCGGTCATCGCCGAAATCTCGGGCACCATCCGATTCGGGCGCGACTACAAGAACAAGCGTCGCATCTCGATCGAACCAGCCGAGAAGGATGTCGAGCCCGTCGAGTATCTGATCCCGAAGGGCAAGCACATCCATCTGCAGGATGGCGACATCGTCGAGAAGGGCGATGCGATCGTCGAAGGCAATCCGGCGCCTCACGATATTTTGGCGATCAAGGGGGTCGAGGAACTCGCGGCCTACCTGGTCAACGAAATTCAGGAGGTCTACCGGCTGCAGGGCGTCGGCATCAACGACAAGCACATCGAGGTGATTGTTCGCCAGATGCTGCAGAAGGTTGAAATCGACGATGCAGGCGAGACCGATCTGATCCAGGGCGAGCAGCTCGACCGAGTCGAGATGGACCAGATCAACGAGAAGGCGATCGAGCAGGGCAAGAAGCCCGCGACCGGGACACCGGTGCTGCTCGGCATCACCAAGGCCTCGCTGCAGACCCGCTCCTTCATCTCGGCGGCGTCGTTCCAGGAGACCACCCGCGTGCTCACCGAGGCTGCCGTCAACGGCAAGTCGGACACGCTCGATGGTCTGAAGGAAAACGTCATTGTCGGCCGGCTGATTCCGGCAGGCACCGGCGCGATGATGAGCTCGCTGCGCGAAATCGCCAGCAAGCGCGACACGCTGATTCTCGAGGAGCGCGAGAAGGAAGCGGCGGCGAAAGCGGCCGAACCGCCGGCAGCTTTGCCGGTCCCGGCTGCGGAATAGGCCGTTTCGGACCCTTTCGGGCGCGAAATTTGATGCAGAAGGCCGCCTTCGGGCGGCCTTCTTGCTTGTAGGCACCGGCAGCGGGCAAAAAGTCGCCAGCCTGGGGGTGTTTTGCCACGGCGCCGGCATCGAAATGCCGATAAATATTGGACTTCTTTGCTTGACTTCACTTCCGCCCGCCGATACATACGCGCCACTTTTCGGCAGGCGGTGAGCATCACCCTCGTCGGCACGGCATCCCGAAAGCGGCGCCTAAGTCATTGAGCCAAAAGCTCTTTGCGGTGCTGCGATCGGCGGACCAGGACCTCGACGGACGATTCTCAAACGCTGCCGCTGACGGCAAGAAAGTCAGTTGGAAAGTCATGACCGCGGGGCGCTTCGCCACGTGGTCCTCTGCATCGCAAGCGCCAATCCGCAAAAGCCGGAGCGGATGGCGTGTTTTCGTTTTGCGCGTGTGAACGCGTGCTCTGGCGAGGGGTCGCAAGCGACGGCGATCCCGCACGGTGAGGATGAAGGCTTAAATCGGATGCCGACGATCAACCAGTTGATCCGCAAGGGCCGGGTGAAACCGACCTACCGCAACACGGTGCCGGCGTTGCAGGCCGCTCCGCAGAAGCGTGGCGTTTGCACGAGGGTCTACACGACCACCCCGAAGAAGCCGAACTCGGCGCTTCGCAAGGTCGCCAAGGTGCGGCTGACCAACCAGTTCGAGGTCATCGGCTACATTCCGGGTGAGGGGCACAACCTCCAGGAACACTCGGTGGTGATGATCCGCGGCGGCCGCGTGAAGGATCTTCCGGGCGTCCGTTATCACATCCTGCGCGGCGTGCTGGACACCCAGGGCGTCAAGAACCGCAAGCAGCGCCGCTCCAAATACGGCGCGAAACGGCCGAAGTGAGGTAGCGCGTCATGTCCCGTCGTCACTCTGCCGAGAAGCGCGAGATCAATCCGGATCCGAAATTCGGCAATCTGGTCGTCTCCAAATTCATGAATTCGCTGATGTATGACGGCAAGAAGTCGGCCGCCGAGCGGATCGTCTATGGCGCCTTCGACATCATCGAGGGCAAGACCAAGTCCAATCCGCTGCAGGTCTTCCAGCAGGCGCTCGACAACGTGATGCCCTCGATCGAGGTGCGCTCCCGTCGCGTCGGCGGCGCGACCTATCAGGTGCCGGTCGAAGTCCGTTCGACCCGCCGCCAGGCGCTCGGCATTCGCTGGATCATCTCGGCCGCTCGCGAGCGCAATGAGAAGACGATGATGGACCGGCTCTCGGCCGAGCTCCTCGACGCATCGAATAACCGGGGGAATGCCGTGAAGAAGCGCGAAGACGTGCACCGGATGGCGGAAGCCAACCGCGCCTTCTCGCATTACCGCTGGTAAAGGACCGCCAATGCCCCGCAGTCATAAAATCGAGGACTACCGCAATTTCGGCATCATGGCGCACATCGATGCCGGAAAGACCACGACCACGGAGCGGATCCTCTATTACACCGGCAAGAGCCACAAGATCGGCGAGGTGCATGAAGGCGCCGCGACGATGGACTGGATGGAGCAGGAGCAGGAGCGCGGCATCACCATCACGTCCGCCGCGACGACCGCTTTCTGGAAAGAGAAGCGTCTCAACATCATCGACACCCCGGGTCACGTCGACTTCACCATCGAGGTCGAACGTTCGTTGCGCGTGCTCGACGGTGCGGTTGTCGTGCTCGATGGCAATCAGGGCGTGGAGCCGCAGACCGAAACGGTGTGGCGCCAGGGCGACAAATATCGCGTTCCGCGGATCGTCTTCGCGAACAAGATGGACAAAATCGGCGCCGACTTCTTCAAGTGCCTCGACGACATTGTGAAGCGTCTGGGCGCGAAGCCTGTCGCCATCCAGCTTCCGATCGGAGCGGAGAGCCAGTTCAAGGGCGTGGTCGATCTCGTCCGGATGAAGGCTGTGATCTGGGAGGACGAGGCTCTCGGCGCGAAATTCAGCGACATCGAGATTCCTGCCGACCTGCTCGATCAGGCCAAGGAATATCGCGAGAAGATGATCGAAGCCGCGGTCGAGCTCGATGACGAGGTCATGGGCGCGTATCTCGAAGGCAATGAGCCCGACGAGGCGACACTGAAGCGGCTGCTCCGCAAGGCCGTGCTGACCGGAGCCTTCTATCCGGTGCTGTGCGGCTCGGCCTTCAAGAACAAGGGCGTGCAGCCGCTGCTCGACGCAGTGGTGGACTATCTGCCGAGCCCGGTGGACGTTCCGGCGATCAAGGGCGTCGACGACAAGGGCAACGAAGTCGTGCGCAAGCCGGACGACAGCGAGCCGATGGCGCTGCTGGCCTTCAAGATCATGGACGACCCGTTCGTCGGCACCATCACCTTCTGCCGCATCTATTCGGGCATCCTGCAGAGCGGCACCGGCGTGATCAACTCCACGCGCGACCGCAAGGAACGGGTGGGGCGCATGCTGCTGATGCACGCGAACAACCGCGAGGACATCAAGGAGGCCTATGCCGGCGACATCGTCGCTCTGGCCGGTCTGAAGGAAACCCGCACCGGCGACACCCTTTGCGATCCCAACCATCCGGTCATCCTCGAGAAGATGGAATTCCCGGAGCCGGTCATCGAGATCGCGATCGAGCCGAAGTCGAAGGCCGACCAGGAAAAGCTCGGTGTGGCGCTCGCCAAGCTCGCGGCCGAGGATCCGTCCTTCCGCGTCTCGACCGATACCGAAAGCGGCCAGACCATCCTCAAGGGGATGGGCGAACTGCATCTCGACATCAAGGTCGACATCCTGAAGCGCACCTACAAGGTCGACGCCAATATCGGCGCGCCGCAGGTGGCGTTCCGTGAGCGCATCACGCGGCCGGCCGAGGTCGACTACACCCACAAGAAGCAGACCGGCGGTACCGGTCAGTATGCGCGGGTGAAGTTCATCGTCGAGCCGAACGAGCCGGGCAAGGGCTTCGAATTCGAGTCCAAGATCGTCGGCGGCGCGGTTCCGAAGGAATACATCCCGGGCGTCGAGAAGGGCCTCGAGTCGGTCCTTGGTTCGGGCGTGGTCGCAGGCTTCCCGGTCGTTGACGTCAAGGTTCAACTGGTCGACGGCGCCTATCACGAAGTCGACTCGTCGGCGCTTGCCTTCGAGATCGCGGCCCGCGCGGCGTTCCGCGAGGCGCTGCAGAAGGGCAAGTCCGTTCTGCTCGAGCCGATCATGAAGGTCGAAGTCGTGACCCCGGAGGACTATACCGGCTCGGTCATCGGCGACCTGAATTCGCGGCGCGGCCAGATCCAGGGCCAGGACATGCGCGGCAACGCGACCGTCATTAACGCGATGGTCCCGCTGATGAACATGTTCGGCTACGTGAACACGCTCCGCTCGATGTCTCAGGGGCGTGCGACCTTCACCATGCAGTTCGACCACTACGCCGAAGCGCCACGCAACGTTTCGGAAGAAGTGCAGAAGAAATTCGCCTGATCTGAAGAGTTAAACCGTCAGAAAGACCCGGAAGGGAGAGTTTTATGGCTAAAGAGAAATTCAACCGCAGCAAGCCGCACTGCAATATCGGCACGATCGGCCATGTCGACCATGGCAAGACGTCGCTGACGGCTGCGATCACCAAGATTCTGGCGGAGACCGGTGGCGCGACCTTCACCGCCTACGATCAGATCGACAAGGCTCCGGAAGAGAAGGCGCGCGGCATCACCATCTCGACCGCGCACGTCGAATACGAGACCGACAAGCGCCACTATGCGCACGTCGACTGCCCGGGCCACGCCGACTATGTGAAGAACATGATCACCGGCGCCGCCCAGATGGACGGTGCGATCCTCGTCGTGTCGGCCGCTGACGGCCCGATGCCGCAGACCCGCGAACACATCCTGCTCGCCCGCCAGGTCGGCGTGCCGGCGCTGGTCGTGTTCCTGAACAAGGTCGACATGGTCGACGATCCGGAGCTGCTTGAGCTCGTCGAGCTCGAAGTCCGCGAGCTCCTGTCGAAGTACAACTTCCCGGGCGACAAGATCCCGATCATCAAGGGCTCGGCCCTGATGGCGCTGGAAGACAAGGATCCGAAGCTCGGCAAGGACGCGATCCTCGAGCTGATGCGCGCTGTTGACGAATACATCCCGCAGCCGGAGCGTCCGAAGGACCTGCCGTTCCTGATGCCGGTCGAAGACGTGTTCTCGATCTCGGGCCGCGGCACCGTGTGCACCGGTCGTGTCGAACGCGGCATCATCAAGGTCGGCGAGGAAGTCGAGATCGTCGGTCTGAAGCCGACGCAGAAGACCACCGTCACCGGCGTTGAAATGTTCCGCAAGCTGCTCGATCAGGGCGAGGCCGGTGACAACATCGGCGCGCTGCTGCGCGGCACCAAGCGCGAGGAAGTCGAGCGCGGTCAGGTGCTCTGCAAGCCGGGTTCGGTGAAGCCGCACACCAAGTTCAAGGCCGAAGCCTACATCCTGACCAAGGACGAGGGTGGCCGCCACACGCCGTTCATGACCAACTATCGTCCGCAATTCTATTTCCGGACGACGGACGTGACCGGCATCGTGCATCTGCCGGAAGGCACCGAGATGGTGATCCCCGGCGATACCGTGAACATGACGGTCGAACTGATCGTTCCGATCGCGATGGAAGAGAAGCTCCGCTTCGCCATCCGTGAAGGCGGTCGCACCGTCGGCGCTGGCGTCGTCACCAGCATCATCGAGTAAGCGGATAGAGAAATCGCGGGTGACGGACAGGTCACTTTTCGTCACCCGCTCTCACTATTCGCGTTCACCAGTCGCTGCTGCGATCAAGAAAGACTGACAATGAACGGCCAGAATATCCGGATCCGGCTCAAGGCGTTCGATCACCGCATCCTCGATGCGTCGACCCGCGAGATCGTCAACACCGCCAAGCGCACGGGTGCGCAGGTGCGGGGACCGATTCCGCTGCCGACGAAGATCGAGAAGTTCACGGTGAACCGCTCGCCTCACATCGACAAGAAGAGCCGCGAACAGTTCGAGATGCGCACGCACAAGCGCCTCCTGGACATTGTCGATCCGACGCCGCAGACGGTGGACGCGCTGATGAAGCTCGACCTCGCCGCTGGCGTCGACGTCGAGATCAAGCTCTGAGCCGCAACGGGGTATTAAGCCATGCGCACCGGAGTGGTCGCACAGAAAGTCGGAATGACGCGGGTCTTCACTGACGCCGGTGAGCATGTGCCGGTGACGGTGCTCAAGCTCGCAGGCTGTCAGGTCCTCGGTCATCGCACCAAGGACAAGAACGGCTATGTCGCGCTGCAACTCGGCGCCGGCAGCCGCAAGGTGAAGAATGTCAGCAAGGCCGAGCGCGGCAACTTTGCCGTCGCCAAGGTCGAGCCAAAGCAAACGATCGTGGAATTTCGCGTCAGCGACGATGCGATGATTCCGGTCGGTGCGGAGATCACGGCCGATCATTTCGTCGTCGGCCAGTTCGTCGACGTCACCGGCACCTCGATCGGCAAGGGCTTCGCCGGCGGCATGAAGCGCTGGAATTTCCGCGGCTTGCGCGCCACCCACGGCGTGTCGATCTCGCACCGTTCGATCGGTTCGACCGGCGGACGTCAGGATCCGGGCAAGACCTTCAAGAACAAGAAGATGCCCGGCCATCTCGGTGTCGAGCGCGTCACGACGCTCAACCTGAAGGTCGTGCAGACCGATATCGAGCGCGGGCTGATCCTCGTCGAGGGCGCTGTGCCTGGTCACAAGGGTGGCTGGATCACCGTGCGCGACGCGGTGAAGAAGGCTCTTCCGAAGGAAGCGCCCAAGCCCGGCAAGTTCCGGGAGGCGGGTGCCTCGAACGGCGCGGCTGACAAGCCGGCTGAGGCCGCACCGGCTGCCGAAGCCGAGACGAAAGAGGGCGCGTAATGGAACTCAAGATGCTCTCGCTTGACGGCACCGAAGCCGGCGCCGTCACCTTGAACAAGGATATCTTCGGGCTCGAGCCGCGCGCCGATCTCATCCATCGTTGCGTGGTGTGGCAGCTCGCCAAGCGCCGGGCCGGCACCCACAAGGTGAAGAACCGGGGCGAGGTTGCCCGCACCGGCAAGAAGCTCGCGGCGCAAAAGGGCACCGGCGGCGCCCGCCATGGTTCGCATCGCGTGAACCTGTTCCGCGGCGGCGGCCGTTCGTTCGGTCCGGTCGTGCGCAGCCACGAGATCGGCCTGCCGAAGAAGGTTCGTGCGCTTGCGCTTCGCCATGCGCTGTCGGCCAAGGCGAAGGACGGCGGCATCGTGGTGCTGAACGAAGCGAAGCTGCAGGAAGCCAAGACCAAGGCTTTGACCGAGCGCTTTGCCAAGCTCGACATCGCCAATGCGCTGATCATCGACGGCGCGGAAATCGATACGAATTTCCGCAACGCCGCGCGCAACATCCCGCATGTGGACGTGCTGCCGGTCGCCGGCATCAACGTCTACGACATTCTGCGCCATGGAAAGCTGGTGCTGACCAAGGCCGCTCTCGATGCGCTGGAGGCGCGCTTCAAATGAGCACGAAGGACCCGCGGCATTACGACGTGATCCTGTCTCCGGTGATCACCGAAAAGTCCACCAACGCGTCCGAGTACAACAAGGTCGTGTTCAAGGTGCGTCTCGATGCGACCAAGCCGCAGATCAAGGACGCGGTCGAGAAGCTGTTCGACGTGAAGGTCAAGGGCGTCAACACCATTGTCCGCAAGGGCAAGGTCAAGGCGTTTCGCGGGGTTGCCGGACGGCAATCCGACTCCAAGCGTGCTGTCGTGACCCTCGCTGAAGGTCACCGCATCGACGTGACGACTGGCCTCTGAGAAGCGTGGCAAGGAACGCGTTATGGCACTGAAACAATACAAGCCAACCACGCCGGGCCAGCGCCAGCTGGTGTTGGTCGACCGCTCTGCGCTGTATCGTGGCGCGCCGGTCAAGACCCTCACCGAGGGCAAGCCTTCGAGCGGTGGCCGCAACAACAACGGACGCATCACGACGCGCTTCCGCGGCGGCGGCCACAAGAAGTCGTACCGCGTGATCGATTTCAAGCGCCGGAAGTTCGACGCTCCGGCGACTGTCGAGCGGCTGGAATACGATCCGAACCGCACCGCGTTCATCGCGCTGGTGAAGTACGAGGACGGTGAGCTCGCCTATATCCTGGCGCCGCAGCGTCTGGCAGTCGGTGATTCCGTTGTCGCCGGCGAGCATGTCGACGTGAAGCCGGGCAATGCGATGCCGGCTGGGAATATTCCGGTCGGCACGATCGTGCACAACATCGAGCTGAAGATCGGGAAGGGCGGTCAGATCGCGCGGTCTGCCGGTTCCTATGCGCAGATCGTCGGTCGCGATGGCGAATACGTCATCCTGCGGCTCAATTCGGGCGAGCAGCGCCTGGTCCATGGCCGCTGCATGGCCAGCATCGGTGCGGTGTCCAATCCCGATCACATGAACACCTCGATCGGCAAGGCCGGTCGTACGCGCTGGCTCGGCCGTCGTCCGCATAACCGCGGCGTCGCAATGAACCCGGTCGATCACCCGCATGGTGGCGGTGAAGGCCGCACCTCGGGCGGCCGGCATCCGGTCAGCCCGTGGGGCTTCCCCACCAAGGGCAAGAAGACCCGCAAGAACAAGTCCACCACCAAGTTCATCGTTTCGAGCCGCCACGCTCGAAAGAAGAAGAAATAAGGAACGATCGTCATGGCGCGTTCGGTCTGGAAGGGTCCATTCGTCGACGGCTATCTGCTGAAGAAGGCAGAGAAGGCGCGCGGGTCGGGGCGGCACGAGGTCATCAAGATCTGGAGCCGCCGCTCGACGATATTGCCGCAATTCGTGGGCCTGACCTTCGGCGTTTACAACGGTCAGAAGCATGTGCCGGTGCAGGTCACCGAGGAGATGGTCGGCCACAAGTTCGGCGAGTTCTCGCCGACCCGCACCTTCCACGGGCATGCGTCCGATCGCAAAGCCAAGCGCGCGTGAGATTGAGAGGGTAAAGTCATGGGCAAACCGGCGCGCGAGCGTACGCTCCCCGATAACGAGGCCAAGGCGGTCGCCCGCAATATTCGGGTGTCGCCGCAGAAGCTGAACCTGGTCGCGCAACTCATTCGCGGCAAGAAGGTCGCGATCGCGCTGAACGATCTGCAATTCTCGCGCAAGCGCATCGCTGTTGACGTGAGGAAGTGCCTGGAATCGGCGATTGCCAATGCCGAGAACAATCACGACCTGGACGTCGACGATCTCGTGGTGGCGGAAGCCCATGTCGGCAAGGGCCTCGTCATGAAGCGCTGGGCGTCGCGCGGTCGCGGTCGTTCGGGACGCATTTTGAAGCCGTTCTCGCATCTGACGATCGTGGTTCGTCAGGTCGAGCAGCAAGCGGCCTAAGGAGAGTTTGGGATGGGTCAGAAGATCAACCCGATCGGGCTGCGGCTCGGCATCAACCGGACCTGGGACTCGCGCTGGTATGCCGGCAAGAACGAGTATGGTTCGCTGCTGCACGAGGACATGAAGATCCGCGAGGAGCTGATGAAGCAGCTCAAGCAGGCGGCGGTGTCCAAGATCGTGATCGAGCGCCCGCACAAGAAGTGCCGGGTGACGATCTACTCGGCGCGCCCGGGCGTTGTGATCGGCAAGAAGGGCTCCGACATCGAGAAGCTGCGCAAGTCGGTTGCGAAGCTCACGCAGTCGGACGTGGTCATCAACATCGTCGAGATCCGCAAGCCTGAGCTCGACGCGCAGCTTGTCGCCGAATCGATCGCCCAGCAGCTCGAGCGTCGCGTGGCGTTCCGCCGCGCCATGAAGCGCGCGGTGCAGACCGCGATGCGGCTCGGCGCCGAAGGCATCCGCATCAACTGCTCCGGCCGCCTGGGCGGCGCCGAAATCGCGCGTCTCGAATGGTATCGCGAGGGGCGGGTGCCTCTGCACACGCTGCGCGCCGATGTCGATTACGGCGTGGCGACGGCCTTCACCACCTACGGCACCTGCGGCGTCAAGGTCTGGATCTTCAAGGGCGAGATCCTCGAGCACGATTCGATGGCGCAGGACAAAAGGATGAACGAGGCCGAGGCCGGCCGTCCGCGGCGCGAACTGACCGCGGGATAACGGGTAAACGTCATGCTGCAACCGAAGCGCACCAAATATCGCAAGGCCTTCAAGGGCCGTATTCACGGCGTTGCATCGTCCGGCAACGCGCTCGACTTCGGCCAGTACGGGTTGAAGGCGATGGAGCCGGAACGCGTCACCGCGCGCCAGATCGAGGCCGCGCGTCGCGCCCTGACGCGCCACATGAAGCGCGCCGGCCGCGTCTGGATCCGCATCTTCCCGGATGTGCCGGTGTCCAAGAAGCCGATCGAAGTGCGTATGGGCAAGGGCAAGGGTACGCCTGAACTCTGGGTGGCGCGCGTCAAGCCGGGCCGCGTCATTCTCGAGATCGACGGTGTGCCGATGGATATCGCGAAAGAAGCGCTGACGCTGGCGGCGTCGAAGCTTCCGATCAAGACGCGCTTCATCCAGCGCATTGTGGAGTGAAGGCGATGAAGGCCGCAGACATCAAGGTGATGACCGTCGACCAGATCGACGACGAGGTGCTGAAGCTGAAGAAGGAGCAGTTCAATCTCCGCTTCCAGCGTGCCACCGGTCAGCTCGAGAACACCGCACGCGTCCGCCAGGTGCGCCGCGACATCGCGCGCCTGAAGACCATCGCGCGCCAGAAGAAAGCCAAGTAAGGGGCCCGTTATGCCGAAGCGTCAATTGCATGGCCTCGTGGTCAGCGACAAGCAGGACAAGACCGTCGTTGTCGCCGTCGAACGTCGTTTCACGCACCCGGTTCTGAAGAAGACGGTGCGGCGGACCACCAAGTTCCACGCCCATGACGAGACCAACGAATATGCGGTCGGCGACATGGTCTGGATCGAGGAACACAAGCCGATCTCGCGACTGAAGCGCTGGACTGTGATTCAGGGCGAGAAGAAGAAAAGGGTGCTGTAGGCGCGCTTTTGCGCCGACGGCTGATCAAGGATTGGGTGCCCCATGATTCAGATGCAGACTAACCTGGACGTCGCCGACAATTCCGGCGCGCGCCGCGTGATGTGCATCAAGGTGCTGGGCGGATCGAAGCGGAAATACGCCACGATCGGCGACGTCATCGTCGTGTCGGTGAAGGAGGCGATCCCGCGCGGCCGCGTCAAGAAGGGCGATGTCATGAAGGCGGTCGTCGTTCGCATTTCGAAGGACATCAAGCGCTCCGATGGTTCGGTGATCCGCTTCGACCGCAATGCCGCGGTGCTGATCAACAATCAGCAGGAGCCGGTCGGCACGCGTATCTTCGGACCGGTGCCGCGCGAACTGCGCGCCAAGAACCACATGAAGATTATCTCGCTCGCGCCGGAGGTTCTGTAATGGCTGCGAAAATCCGCAAGGGCGACAAGGTCGTTGTACTGACCGGCCGCGACAAGGGACGCACCGGCGAAGTGATCGCCGTGCATCCGTCGGACAACCGCGCGCTGGTTCGCGGCGTGAACATGGTCAAGCGCCATCAGCGCCAGACCGCGCAGCAGGAGGGTGGCATCATCTCGAAAGAGGCGCCGATCCAGCTGTCCAATATCGCAATCGCCGATCCGAAGGACGGCAAGCCGACCCGCGTCGGCTTCAAGATCATGAATGACGGCCGCAAGATTCGCGTCGCCCGGCGTTCGGGAGTTGAGATCGATGGCTGACACAGAGACGCCGAAGGCCGGTAAGGCCGCCACGAAGGGTGCGCCGGCTGGGGGATATGTTCCCCGGCTTAAGGCTCAATTCGAGAAGGACATCCGCGCCAAGCTCACCAAGGATTTCGGTTACACGAATCCGATGCAGGTGCCGGTCATCACCAAGGTCGTGCTCAACATGGGCATCGGCGAGGGCGTGAACGACCGCAAGAAGGTTGAGAATGCCGCGAACGATCTGACCCTGATTGCCGGTCAGAAGGCGGTCATCACCAAGTCGCGCAAGTCGATCGCGACCTTCAAGCTGCGCGACGGACAGTCGATCGGCGCCAAGGTCACTCTGCGCAAGGCGCGCATGTACGACTTCATTGACCGGCTGGTGAATATCGCGCTGCCGCGCGTGCGCGACTTCCGCGGGCTCAATCCGAAGAGCTTCGACGGCATGGGCAATTATTCGCTCGGTCTGAAGGAGCACATCGTGTTCCCGGAGATCGACTACGACAAGACCCAGGAAAGCTGGGGCATGGACATCACGATTTGCACGACGGCGCGCACCGACGAAGAAGCGCGCGCGCTGCTCGCTGCGTTCAACTTCCCCTTCCGGCAGTGAGGGCCGCGGGCCCTCAGACGCGGATAGTCAGGAGACTTTGATGGCGAAGAAGAGTTCTGTCGAAAAGAACAAGCGGCGACGCAAGATGGCCAAGACCTTCAGCGGCCGTCGCGCGCGGCTGAAGGCGATCGTCAACGACAAGACGAGGCCGCTGGAAGACCGTTTCGAAGCCTCGCTGAAGCTCGCCGAGCTGCCGCGCAATTCGGCGCCGTCGCGCATTCGCAATCGGTGCGAAATCACCGGCCGTCCGCGCGCGTATTATCGCAAGCACAAGCTGTCGCGTATCGCGCTGCGCGAACTCGGCAACAAGGGCCTGATTCCGGGCCTCGTGAAGTCGAGCTGGTGAGGAGGGGCGCATGAACGATCCGATCGGCGATCTCATCACCCGCATCCGCAACGCGCAGGAGCGCCACAAGCAGAAGGTGTCGTCTCCGGGTTCGAAGCTGCGCGAGCGCGTGCTCGAAGTGCTCAAGTCGGAGGGCTATATCCGCGGCTATTCGACCGTCGAGCACAAGGACGGCCGCAACGAGCTGGAAATCGAGCTGAAATATTTCGACGGCTCGCCGGTGATCCGCGAGATCTCTCGCGTCTCCAAGCCTGGCCGCCGCGTCTATGTGGCGGTGAAGAACCTGCCGCGGGTCAATAACGGCCTCGGCATTTCGATCCTTTCGACCCCGAAGGGCGTGATGGCGGACCACTCCGCCCGCGACGCCAATGTCGGCGGCGAACTGCTTTGCACGGTGTTCTGATGTCGCGCGTCGGCAAGAAACCAGTCTCCGTCCCGTCCGGCGTCACCGCCAACGTTTCGGGCAAGACCATCAACGTGAAGGGGCCGAAGGGCACCCTGTCGCTTGTTGTCGATGAACGCGTCGTCGTCGCGATGGACAAGGGCGAGATCAAGGTGGACCCGAAGGACGAGTCCAAGGAGGCGCGCGCGCTGTGGGGCACCACGCGGGCGAACCTGAACAACATCATGACCGGCGTCACCAAGGGTTTCGAGCGTCGTCTCGAAATCACCGGCGTCGGTTATCGCGCCGCGGTCCAGGGCAAGAACCTGCAGCTCGCGCTCGGCTACAGCCATGACGTGCTGTATCCGATCCCCGAGGGCATTGCGGTCGCAACGCCGAAGCCGACCGAAATCGTAGTGTCCGGCATCGACAAGAAGAAGGTCGGTCAGGTCGCTTCGGAGATCCGCGCCTATCGTCCGCCGGAACCCTACAAGGGCAAGGGCGTGCGGTATGCCGACGAATTCATCTTCCGCAAGGAAGGCAAGAAGAAGTAACGACGATGGCACACAAGACCCCGACAGAGCGCCGCAAGGCGCGTGTTCGCCGCGCTCTCAAGAAGGCGGCGAACGGCCGGATGCGGCTTTCGGTTCACCGCTCGTCGAAGCACATCTACGCGCAGGTGATCGACGACAAGAATGGCGTGACGCTGGTTTCGGCGTCGACGCTCGAAAAGGCGCAGCGCGAGTCCGGCAAGACCGGCGCCGACGTCGAGGCGGCGAAGGTCATCGGCAAGCTGGTCGCCGAACGCGCGACGCAGAAGGGTATCAAGAACGTGATCTTCGACCGCGGCAGCTACATTTATCACGGACGCATCAAGGCGCTCGCTGATGCCGCACGCGAAGCCGGTCTGAGCTTCTAAAGGAACGACAAATGGCACGTGAACCCAGACGCGAACGCGAGCGCAGTGAGCGAGAAGAGTCGGAATTCATCGACAAGCTCGTCCACATCAATCGCGTCGCGAAGGTGGTGAAGGGCGGCCGGCGGTTCGGCTTTGCCGCGCTCGTGGTGGTCGGCGATCAGAAGGGCCGGGTCGGGTTTGGCCATGGCAAGGCGCGCGAAGTGCCGGAGGCGATCCGCAAGGCAACCGATGCGGCGAAGCGCTCGCTGATCCGCGTTCCGCTGCGCGAGGGCCGTACGCTGCATCACGACGTCGCGGGCCGTCACGGCGCCGGCAAGGTGCAGCTCCGCGCTGCTCCTGCGGGTACCGGCATCATCGCCGGCGGTCCGATGCGTGCGGTGTTCGAATCGCTCGGCATGCAGGACGTCGTGGCGAAGTCGCTCGGCTCGTCCAACCCGTACAACATGGTGCGCGCGACCTTCGACGCACTGAAGAACCAGGACTCGCCGCGTTCGGTCGCGGCGCGCCGCTCGATGAAGGTCTCGACTCTCCAGGCTCGCCGCCGGGAAGAGGGTGTCGAGGCAACGGCCGAGTAAACGGCTCAAGCGATCCGGAAGGCATGCGTCATGGCAGCGAATAAGACAATCAAGATCGAGCAGACCGGCAGCCCGATCCGCCGCGACGGTACTCAGCGCGCGACCCTGATCGGGCTCGGGCTGAACAAGATCGGCCGCGTGAAGGAATTGCCGGACAATCCGTCGACCCGCGGCATGATCGCGAAGGTGGCGCATCTCGTCCGCGTCGTGGAAGGAAAGTAATCGATGAAGCTCAATCAGCTGGCCGGCCGGCCCGGCTCATCCAAGGCGCGCACCCGCATCGGCCGCGGTATCGGCTCGGGCAAGGGCAAGACAGGCGGACGCGGCGGCAAGGGCCAGACCGCGCGAACCGGCGTGCGCATCAAGGGCTTCGAGGGCGGCCAGATGCCGCTCCACAGGCGCTTGCCGAAGCGCGGTTTCCGCAACACCGCGTTCCAGCTCGACCTCAACGAGATCAATCTTGGCCGCGTGCAGGCGGCGATCGATTCCGGCGCGCTCGATGCGGGCAAGCCGGTCGACGTCGATACGCTGGTCAATGCCGGGATCCTCAGCCGCGCCCGCGGTGGCGTGAAGCTGCTCGGCGGTGGCGAAATCAAGGCAAAGGTCGAGTTCACGGTGTGGCGTGCCTCCAAGTCGGCGGTCGCTGCCGTCGAGAAGGCGGGCGGCTCGGTGAAGATTCTCGCCCCGGCCAAGGAGGCTCCGAAGGAGCCGCGTGGCAAGAACGCGCGCTTCGCGGCCGGTCTCGACAAGCCAAAGGTCGTCGAAGCGGCTGCCGCTCCCGCCAAGAAGAAGGCGGATGGCGACGCCAAGGCGGAAAAGTCTGCCAAGCCCGCGGGCAAAAAACCTGCGTGATGCCTACATGACGCTGGGGTCGTCATAAGGGCTAGCGCGGGTCAGGAGCGAGCATGGTTTCAGCAGCGGAACAACTTGCGGCCAACATCAACTTCTCCGCGCTTGGCAAAGCCGAGGAGCTGAAAAAGCGAATCTGGTTCACGCTCGGCGCGCTGCTGGTCTATCGGCTGGGGACTTACATTCCGCTTCCGGGCATCGACCCGACCGCCTGGGAACAGATTTTCCGCACCCAGGCCGGCGGCATTCTCGGAATGTTCAATATGTTCGCCGGCGGCGGCATCCAGCGCATGGCGATCTTTGCGCTGAACATCATGCCGTACATTTCGGCGTCGATCATCATCCAGCTGATGACGACGGTGTCGCCGACGCTCGAGGCCCTCAAGAAGGAGGGCGAGTCCGGCCGCAAGACCATCAATCAATACACCCGCTACCTCACGGTGCTCCTGGCCGCCGTTCAGGCCTACGGCATTGCCATTGGCCTGGAAGGCGCGGGCAACGTCATCAGCGATCCGGGCTGGTTCTTCCGCATCTCCACGGTCATCACCCTGACCGGCGGCACCATGTTCCTGATGTGGCTCGGCGAGCAGATCACCTCGCGGGGCATCGGCAACGGCATTTCGCTGATCATCATGGCCGGCATCGTCGCGGAGCTGCCGTCGGCCATCGCCGGAACCCTCGAACTCGGCCGCCAGGGCGCGTTGTCGACTGGCCTGATCCTCGTCGTCATCGTGATGGCAGTCGTCGTCACGGCCTTCATCGTCTTCATGGAGCGTGCTCAGCGCCGCCTGTTGATCCAGTATCCGAAGCGCCAGGTCGGCAATCGCATGTTCGAGGGGCAGACCTCGCATCTGCCGCTCAAGCTCAACACCTCGGGCGTGATCCCGCCTATCTTCGCGTCGTCGCTGCTGCTGCTGCCGACCACGATCGCGAACTTCAACGCGGGGCAGGGGCCGAGCTGGCTCACCACCATCACGACGCAGCTCAGTCACGGCCGCCCGCTGTTCCTGATCCTGTATATCTCGCTGATCGTGTTCTTCGCGTTCTTCTATACCGCGATCGTGTTCAACCCGACCGAGACCGCGGACAACCTGAAGAAGCATGGCGGCTTCATACCGGGCATCCGGCCCGGCGAGCGGACCGCGGAATATATCGACTATGTGCTCACGCGCATTACGGTGATCGGCGCGATCTACCTGTCGATCGTCTGTATCATTCCGGAAATCCTGATCTCCTACGCAGCGGTGCCGTTCTATTTCGGCGGCACGTCCTTGCTGATCGTGGTGAGCGTCACAATGGACACGGTCGCGCAGGTGCAGGGCCATCTGCTGGCCCATCAATATGAAGGCTTGATCAAGAAATCCAAGTTGCGGGGGCGACGAAGATGAGGCTCATCCTGCTCGGACCGCCGGGAGCGGGAAAGGGCACTCAGGCGCAACGGCTCGTGGAGAAGCATGGCATCGTTCAGCTCTCCACCGGAGACATGTTGCGCGCGGCGGTGAAGGCGGAAACGCCGATCGGGCTGCGAGCCAAGGACATCATGGCGCGCGGCGAGCTGGTGCCCGATGAGGTCGTGGTCGGCATCATCGAAGAACGCATCGCTCAGCCGGACGCAAAGAAGGGGTTCATCCTCGACGGCTTCCCGCGCACGGTCGCCCAGGCCGAGGCGCTCGAGAAGCTGCTGGCCAAGAAAGGCCTGAAGCTCGACGCGGTCATCGAGCTCGAGGTCGATGACGACATTCTCCTGCAGCGAATCGAGAAGCGGGTGGCCGAGATGCAGGCGCGCGGCGAAGCCGTGCGGGCCGACGACAACGCCGAATCGCTGAAGAAGCGGCTCGACGCCTATCACGCCCAGACCGCGCCGCTGTCGCACTATTACCGCCGCAAGGGACTGCATAAGGCGACCGACGGCATGGCCTCCATCGACGAGGTCACGGAGGCTATCGGCAAGCTC
>Ga0180222_1001842_pt1 | contig 19687 bp, 20 predicted proteins | sample eDN5th37CKraftOP_FD_151336 | JGI IMG/M metagenome (GOLD analysis project Ga0180222, IMG submission 151336) | Enriched Organic Plus compost microbial communities from Emeryville, California, USA - eDNA 5th pass 37_C Kraft OP (version 2) (version 2) ... | reverse complement strand
AGGACCGTAGACGAGGGCGACAGGCCGGCGCGGGTCCGGGCGGGCCAGAAAGGAATCGATCTCGCCGCCCTTGAGCGCGACCATTGGCGAACGTGCTGCTCAGCCCGGCGCGACGAAGTAGGAGGCAAGCCGCGACTGGATCTGCTCGGCGATGACGCGCGCGGCGCGGTCCTCGGCGTCGCGCAGGCCGCGGGTCTGGGCGAAGCGCTGTTGCTGGCCGGGAATGTCGACCGACACGCGGGCGAAAGCCGTGCCCGTCAGCGTCGGCTTGTTGGTGGCGATGTCGACGAGCGTGTAGGCAACGTCGATGCCGTAGTTGGCGATCTCCGGCCGCGCCGTCTGGACGTCGACAATGACCTGGGAGGTGCTGGTCGACAATTTGATGTCGAGCCGGTGCGTGGTCGGTGTGCGCGGCCCGCCGCCGGTGAGGCGGAAGGCGAGCGCATTCTGCAGCTCGACCGCGAGCCGTGCCGCGCGCGAGCCGTTCGGTGCGCTGATCGGCACGATTTCGACGCCCGCCAAAGCGTCGCGCACGCCGGGTCCGCCGGCGACGGATTGCTCGCCATAGAGCGGCTGGAAGCAGGCGGCGACGGAAGCGGCGACCGCAAAAGCGGCCGCGAGGCGGAGCCAGCGCACGGCGATGTTTTCACGCGACCACATTGACGATCCTCTGCGGTACGACGATGACCTTCTTCGGCGCCTTGCCCTCGAGCGCACGCTGCACAGCCTCGAGCGCGAGAACAGCGGCCTCGACGGCGGCGGCGTCCGCGTCGCGCGCGACGGTGACGTCGCCGCGTTTGCGGCCGTTCACTTGTACGGGCAGCGTGACCGTATCCTCCACCAGCAAGGCGGGCTCGACTTCCGGCCAAGGGGCCAATGCCACCAGCGTGTCGTGCCCGAGCATCGCCCAGCATTCCTCGGCGAGATGCGGCATCATCGGGTGGAACAGTTGCACCATGATTTCGGCCGCTTCGCGCAGGGCCCAGGCGAGATCCGCCGGCGCGGCGCCGCTCTGGTTCGCAAGCGCGGCCTGCAAAGCGTTGGCGAATTCGTAGATGTGAGCGACGCAGCGGTTGAAACGCAGCCGCTCGATATCGTCCGACACCTTGGCGAGCGCGCCATGAGCGGCCTTGCGCACCGCGAGTGCGGCGTCGCCGAAGGAGGTCGGGCGCGGCGTGCCGGCCGCCGCGGCGAGCGCGGCCGCTTCGCCGATCAGGCGCCACAGACGCTGCACGAAAGTCCATCGCGCCTGCACGCCCTCCTCGGTCCATTCGATGTCCCGCTCGGGCGGCGAGTCGGACAGCATGAACCAGCGCGCCACGTCGGCCCCGTAGGTGCCGATGATCTCGTCGGGATCGACGGTGTTGCGCTTCGACTTCGACATCTTCTCGATCGGGCCGATCGTCACCGGCTCGCCGGTGGCGTCGAGGGTGGCGCGGCGATTGGCGCCGGATCCCTCGATCTTGATCTCGGCCGGCGAGGCAAAGGTGCCGTCAGCCTTGCGATAGGTCTCGTGCACGACCATGCCCTGGGTGAACAGGCCGGCGAAGGGCTCCTCGACGCCGATATGGCCGGTCGCTTTCATCGCGCGCGCGAAGAAGCGCGAATAGAGCAGGTGCAGGATCGCGTGTTCGATGCCGCCGATATATTGGTCCACCGGCATCCAAGAATCGGCGATGGCGCGGTCGGTCGGTGCGTCGGCATTGTCCGGATCGGTGAAGCGCGCGAAGTACCAGGACGAATCGACGAACGTGTCCATCGTGTCGGTTTCGCGCCGCGCCGGTTTGCCGCATTGCGGGCACGATACGTGCTTCCAGGTCGGATGGCGGTCGAGCGGATTGCCGGGACGATCGAAATCGATGTCTTCGGGCAGCACGACCGGCAAATCCGCAACCGGAACCGGGACGACGCCGCAGGCGTCGCAATGAATGACGGGGATCGGGCAGCCCCAGTAGCGCTGGCGCGAAATGCCCCAGTCGCGCAGGCGGTAATTGATCTGCCGCTGACCCACCGGGCGATTGCCGCGGGCCTCGCGCTCGAGCCGGCGCGCGACTTCCTCCTTCGCTTCCGCGATCGTCATGCCGTCGAGGAAGCGCGAATTGATCAGCCGGCCGTCGCCGTCATAGGCGGTGTCGGTGATGACGAAGGTCGCCGGGTCCTGATCCGGGGGGCACACGACCGGCGTGTTGCCGAGCCCGTACTTGTTGACGAAGTCGAGGTCGCGCTGATCGTGCGCCGGGCAGCCGAAAATGGCGCCGGTGCCGTATTCCATCAGGATGAAGTTGGCGACATAGACCGGCAGCGTCCAGCTCGCATCGAACGGATGGACGGCGCGGATGCCGGTGTCGTAGCCCTTCTTCTCAGCGGTCTCGATGACCGCTTCCGACGTGCCGGTGCGCTTGCACTCGGCGATGAATTCGGCCAGCGCCGGATCCTTTGCCGCGGCGGCGCGCGCGAGCGGATGGTCCGGCGCGACCGCCATGAACTTGGCGCCGAACAGCGTGTCGGGGCGCGTGGTGAAGATCTCCAGCTCGCTCTCGCCGCCGGGCGTGGTCGTCGGGTCGAGAGCGAAGCGGACCAGCAGGCCTTCCGACCGGCCGATCCAGTTCTTCTGCATCAGCCGGACCTTCTCGGGCCAGCGGTCGAGCGTGTCGATGGCCGCGAGCAGCTCCTCGGAGAACTTGGTGATCTTGAAGAACCATTGCGTCAGCTCGCGCTGCTCCACCAGCGCGCCGGAGCGCCAGCCGCGGCCGTCGATCACCTGCTCGTTGGCGAGCACGGTCTGATCGACCGGGTCCCAGTTCACCTTCGACTGCTTGCGCTCGACCAGGCCGGCGCGCAGGAAGTCGAGGAACATGCGCTGCTGATGCTTGTAGTAGGACGGATCGCAGGTGGCGATCTCGCGCGCCCAGTCGAGCGACAGACCCATCGACTTGAGCTGCGCCTTCATGGCGGCGATGTTGTCGTAGGTCCAGGACTTGGGGTGGACCTTGTTGGCCATGGCCGCGTTTTCGGCCGGCATGCCGAACGCGTCCCAGCCCATCGGATGCAGCACCGCGAAGCCCTTGGCGCGCTTGTAGCGCGCGACCACGTCGCCCATCGTGTAGTTGCGCACGTGGCCCATATGGATGCGCCCCGACGGATAGGGGAACATCTCGAGGACGTAGTATTTCGGGCGCGGGTCGTCGTTGCGCGTGGCGAAGATTCCGCGTTGGTCCCAAATCTTCTGCCAGCGCGGCTCCGCCTCGCGGGCGTTGTAGCGCTCGGTGCTCATGAACGTCGCCGGATTCCGTGAATGTCTCGCGAGTCGAGACGGATTTGCCGGCCCGACATAGGGCATGAAAGGCGAGGCCGGTCAACGGCCGGGCCTTGATCCGCGGCGGTTCTTGGCCAATGTGAGGCGCCGAAACGAGGGCGCCATGACCGAACGAGAGAACGCCGCCGACCGCCTCGCCGCCGTGAAGGCCGCGATCGCGCAAGCCTGCCGGGAGGCCAACCGCGACCCGGCGACGGTGACGCTGGTGGCGGTGTCGAAGACCTTCGATGCGGACGCGATCCGGCCGGTGATCGCGGCCGGGCAGAGGGTGTTCGGCGAAAACCGGGTGCAGGAGGCCAAAGGCAAATGGCCGGCCCTGAAGGCGGCGCATCCGGACCTCGTCCTGCACCTGATCGGGCCGCTGCAGACCAACAAGGCCAAGGACGCGGTGGAGTTGTTCGACGCCATCCATGCGCTCGACCGGCCGAGCCTGGCCGCGGCGCTCGCCAAGGAGATCGAGAAGCGCGGGCGGGCACCGGACCTGTTCGTGCAGGTCAATACCGGCGCGGAGCCGCAGAAGGCCGGCGTTCTGCCGGAGGCGGCCGACGACTTCATCGCCGCCTGCCGGCGCGACTACGGCCTTCCGGTGCAGGGGCTGATGTGCATTCCCCCGGTGGAGGAGGCGCCGGGGCCGCATTTCGCGCTGCTGGCGCAGATCGCCAAGCGCAACGGGCTCGACCGGCTGTCGATGGGCATGAGCGCGGATTTCGCCACCGCGATCGCGTTCGGCGCCACCCACGTGCGGGTCGGCAGCGCGATTTTCGGCACACGGCCGCCGGTTCAACGGTGAATCCGGATTCGTGTTTTTACGCCGAGATGGCGTAGCAGCCGCTTGAGATCGTTTCGGCGCAGGGCAACGCAGCCGGCGGTGGGCGCGTAATCCGGCCGGGCCAGATGGATAAAGACGGCGCTGCCGCGACGGGCGATGCGCGGGCGGCGGTTATGATCGAGCTCGATCACCAGGTCGTAGAGCGCATCCTGGCGCCACATTTCCTCGTGCGAAGCCGGAAAAGGGCGGGTCACCGGTCGGTTGTAGCGCGGATGAGCCGGATCGTCGCACCAGCCGTCATCCGGGCGGATCCGCCGCAGCGGCAATGCCGTGCGCGGGCGCGGGCCATGGTCCGGCCGCCACCACACCCGGACCGGGCGGAACGTGCCTCGGGGGGTGGCGCCGTCGCCCTCGCGCTTGTCGGCGCGAATGCCGGTCCGGCCAAGGGCCACCGGCAGCCGCCACGGCCCGGCAACGAGAAATCCGCGATGCGGGCAGCCGGGGCTTGGATGAACGGCAACGGCTTCCCATATGTCACGCCGCATCGCAGCACTCTCCTACCGTCACCCATTGGCGGAGACCTAACACCCGGTCGCCGCTTGCTCTTTGTCCCTCGCGTGCTCTACTTCACGCCATATTACAACCGCCGGCGGCGGTTCTGTTCGGGGCCTCTGACATGCCGAATGCCCGCAAGATCCTGATTGTCGACGACGACACCGAGTTGCGCGCCGCGCTGGTCGAGCAATTGGCGCTGCACGAGGAGTTCGAAGCGATCGCGGTCGACAATGGCACCAAGGCGGTGCAGGCCGCACGGGCGGAACACGTGGACGTGGTCATCATGGATGTCGGCCTGCCCGATGTCGACGGCCGCGAAGTGGTCCGCATGCTGCGCAAGAACGGCTTCAAATCGCCGATCATCATGCTGACCGGCCACGACACCGATTCGGACACGATTCTCGGTCTGGAGGCGGGCGCCAACGACTATGTCGCCAAGCCGTTCCGGTTTGCGGTGCTGCTGGCGCGGATCCGCGCGCAGCTGCGCCAGCACGAGGCGAGCGAGGATGCCGTGTTCTCGATCGGGCCGTACACGTTCCGGCCGAGCTCGAAGCTGCTGCTGAGCCCGAAGGGCAACAAGGTGCGGCTGACCGAGAAAGAGACCGCGATCCTGCGCTATCTCTACCGGGCCGGCGAACGGCCGGTGTCGCGCGAGGTGCTGCTGCAGGAGGTCTGGGGTTACAATTCCGGCGTGACGACGCACACGCTGGAAACGCACATTTACCGCCTGCGCCAGAAGGTGGAACAGGATGCCTCGGCGCCGAGCATCCTGGTCACCGAGGGCGGAGGCTACAAGCTCGTGCCTTGAGCCCGGCATGAGTGTCGACGACGACATCGTCTTTCTGGAACGGGTGCCGACCCTCGCGCTGCTCGGGCGCGACGCGCTGCGGATCCTGGCGATCAGCGCCGACAGCCGCTCGGTCTCGCCGGGCTGGGTGCTGTTCCGGGAGGGCGACCTGGCCGATTGCGGCTATGTGGTGCAGGACGGCAGCTTCGAGCTGACCGGCGCCGGAAATGGCGCAGCGGTCACGGTGGGACCGGCCACCCTGCTCGGCGAGCTCGCCTTGATCACGGAAACGACGCGTCCCGTGACGGCGACCGCGAGCGAGCGCGCCAGCGTGCTGCGGATCCCGCGCACCTTGTTCCTGCGGATGCTGGACGGATTTCCCGACGCGGCCGAACGGCTGCGGGCGATGTTGACGGCCCGGGTCGAGGAGGCGGCGCGCGATATCGGCGCGGTGCGGCAGCGCCTCGACACCGTCACGGGCCGCTGAGCCGATCTCAGAGTTCGAGCGTTGCCGTCACCGGGACGTGGTCGGACGGGCGGTCCCAGCCGCGCGCCTCGCGGGCGACGGCGATGCTGCTGACGCGATCGCCCAGTTCCGGCGACACCCAGACATGGTCGAGACGGCGACCCTTGTCGGCCACGGCCCAGTTCGGCGATCGATAGCTCCACCACGTATAGACCTTGGTCGGCTCGGGCACGAAGACCCGCATCGGATCGACCCAGGCGCCGGCCCGCTGCACGCGGGTCAGGCGTTCGCATTCCACCGGCGTATGCGAGACGACCTTGAGCAGCTGCTTGTGGCTCCAGACGTCGTGCTCCAGGGGCGCCACGTTGAGATCGCCGACCAGGATGGCGCGGCCGGCGCCGGGACGCAGCTCGTCGCAGGCTTCCATCTCGTCGAGGAAGGCGAGCTTGTGGGCGAATTTCGGATTGATCTCCGGGTCCGGCTCGTCGCCGCCGGCCGGGACGTAGAAATTGTGCAGCGTGACCGGGTCGCGCAGGCCCGCCTTGTCGCCCAGCGTGACGGCGATGTGGCGGGAATCGCCTTTGCCGCAGAAGCCGCGGATGCTGATGCCGTCGAACGGCAGGCGCGAGAGCACGGCGACGCCGTGGTAGCCCTTCTGCCCGTTGATGGCGAGGTGGTCATAGCCCAGCTTCTTCAGCGCCTTGGCCGGAAAGGCGTCGTCCGGGCACTTGGTTTCCTGCAGGCAGAGAACGTCCGGCTGCACGGTCTCGAGGAAGCGCGTGACGAGGTCGATGCGCAGCCGGACCGAGTTGATGTTCCAGGTGCTGAGCGTCAGCCGCGCGCGAGGCGTCAGCGGGGCGGTCAGGACGGCGGGGGTGGCGAGGGCGCCAGGGGGAATGGCAGAGCGCGAGGACATCGCTGCGAAGATAGGGTCGAAATGCGGCGATGGCCACGCCCGCCCGGCGGACGGCGAAAACCGTCCACAGTGCTGGCGGCGGTGCGCGGACCCTTACTGCAGCACGCGCTCGTAATTGATCTTGAACAGGCTCTGATCGAGCTTGCGGCCGGTCTCGAGATTGTAGACCGCGACGGTGGTGTCGTAGCCCTGCGGGTCGGTCACGGTCCACTGCTTCAGCTGCATGTCCTTGGCGCTGAACATCATCATCAGCCGGTGGGTGCCGCCGATCACCTGCTTCTCGTCGATCACCACCGTGACGAAGGTGTCGTCGGCATAGACCGCGGCGACGTTGGTGTCGCGCGCCAGGTCGATGCGGTCGGCAAGCAGGAAGCGCAGCGGCGTCTGCGACAGCGGATAGAGGTCCTGGGTGGCGAGCTTGCGGTCGCGCACGACCACGGACTGGCCGTCGGCGATGAGCTCGATCGGGCTCGGCGGATCGTATTCGAAGCGGACGCGGCCCGGCTTCTGCAGGTAGAGCTTGCCCTCGGTCTTGCGGCCGTCGGGCCCGACCTGGACGAAGTCGCCGACCATGGTGTTGACGCTGGTGAGATAGGCGTTGACCTTTTCGACCAAGGCGCGCTGGCCGGCATCGAGGCCGCGCGGTCCGACCGGGCCGCCGGTGACGCGCGCCTGTTCCGCAGCGGGCGTTGCGGCCGGGCCGGCGCCGCCGGGCACCAGCGAAAGCGGCGCGCCCGGTTTCTCAGCAGCGGCTTTCGGCGCGCCCTGTGCCGCGACGGGATGGTCGAGCGTCGTCAGCGACAATGCTGCGATCATCAGGCCAAGGCCGGCAAGGGCCGGCAGGCTCGGTTTGCGCATCCTTCTCCTCCGCGGCTGGCCGTGCGCTCTAGCGCCCCGGTGTGGCGAATTCGCGGCTGGCATGGCGCTGAAGGGGCGGCTCAAAACCGGTCTTCCCCTTCGCCGACCAGGATCTCGCGCTTGCCGGCGTGGTTGGCCGCTCCGACAATGCCTTCCTGTTCCATCCGTTCCATCAGCGTGGCGGCGCGGTTGTAGCCGATCTGCAGCCGCCGCTGGATGTAGCTGGTCGACGCCTTGCGGTCGCGGACCACGATCTGCACCGCCTGCTGGTAGAGGTCGTTGCCCTCGCCGCCGCCCATGCTGGTCGAATCGAACACGGCGCCGTCCTCGTCCTCGTCGTCGGCCTGGGTGACCGCCTCGAGATATTGCGGCGCGCCCTGCGCCTTGAGGTGGCGCACCACCTTCTCGACCTCGTCGTCGGAGCAGAACGGCCCGTGGACGCGGCTGATCCGGCCGCCGCCGGCCATGTACAGCATGTCGCCCTGGCCGAGCAGCTGCTCGGCACCCTGCTCGCCCAGGATGGTGCGGCTGTCGATCTTGGACGTCACCTGGAAGGAAATGCGGGTCGGGAAGTTGGCCTTGATCGTGCCGGTGATGACGTCGACCGACGGGCGCTGGGTGGCAAGGATGACGTGGATGCCGGCGGCGCGGGCCATCTGCGCGAGGCGCTGGATGGCGCCTTCGATGTCCTTGCCGGCGACCATCATCAGGTCGGCCATCTCGTCGACGATGACGACGACGTAGGGCAGCGGCTCGAGGTCGAGCGCCTCTTCCTCGTAAATCGCCTCGCCGGTGTCCTTGTCGTAGCCGGTATGGACGGTGCGGGTGAGATTCTCGCCGCGCTCCTTGGCTTCGGCAACGCGCGCATTGTAGCCGTCGATATTGCGCACGCCGAGCTTGGCCATCTTCTTGTAGCGTTCCTCCATCTCGCGCACCGCCCACTTCAGTGCCACCACCGCCTTCTTCGGATCGGTGACGACGGGCGTCAGCAGGTGCGGGATGCCGTCATAGACGGACAGTTCGAGCATCTTCGGGTCGACCATGATCAGCCGGCACTGTTCCGGCTTCAGCCGATAGACCAGGCTCAGGATCATCGTGTTGATGGCGACCGACTTGCCCGAACCGGTGGTGCCGGCGATGAGCAGGTGCGGCATGCGGGCGAGATCGACGATCACTGGTTCGCCACCGATCGTCTTGCCGAGGCAGAGCGGCAGCCGCGCCGCGGACTTGGTGTAATCCTCGGCGGAGAGCAGTTCGCGCAAGTAGACCTTCTCGCGCTTCGCATTGGGAAGCTCGATGCCGATCGCGTTGCGACCGGAGACGACGGCGACGCGCGCGGAGATCGCGCTCATCGAACGGGCGATATCGTCGGCGAGGCCGATCACGCGCGAGGACTTGATGCCCGGCGCGGGTTCGAGCTCGTAGAGCGTGACCACGGGGCCGGGGCGCGCATTGATGATCTCGCCGCGGACGCCGAAATCCTGCAGCACGTTTTCCAGTGCGCGGGCATTCTCCTCGATCACCGAGACGCTCGGCGCATGGCGTTCGTTGGCCTTCGGGGCGGCGAGGAGGTTCACCGGCGGAAGTTCGAAGCGCACCTTGCGGCCCGCGACCTTCAGGCGCGAGCCGGTCCGTTCCGTCGCGCGGCCGCGCCGCGCCGGCGGCGCCTCTTCTTCCTCTTCCTCCTCCTCTTCTTCTTCCGCGTCCTCTTCCTCGTACTCTTCCTCTTCCGCCTCTTCGTCGTCGCTCTCCGCGGATGCGCCGGCATCGCCGAAGCGCGGCTCGCGCCGCTCGCCCGGTGCCAGCCGCGGCGCTGGCTCGCGATGCAGCAGCAACAGGGGCAGCGCGACGAGGCGGGCCAGCTTGGTGCGCAGGCTCAGCAGCGCATGCATCAGCCAACCGAGCGACACGAAGCTGCGCCGCTCCTCGATCTCCTCCTCGTCGTCCTCGTCCTCGATCTCCTCGTCCGCGTCGACATCGTGCCAGCCGAAGCCGGAGGCGATGAACAGGGCGATCGCTGCGGCGAGACCGATCGCGCCGGCGACGGCAAGGCGGGTCAGTCCCGACAGGGGGCCGCCCACCACGGCCGCCGGCACGCGCAGCACCGCATCGCCGATCACGCCGCCGAGCCCGGTGGGCAGCGGCCAGGTGGCGGTGGTGGTCAGGCACGAGGCGAAGCCGGCAGCAGCGACAGCGCCGACGATCCAGAGCACGAGGCGCAGCCGCTCGCGATCGAGCGGGCGATGAGTGACGAGACGCCAGCCCCACACCGCCACCGGCAGCACGAAAGCGATGGCGGCAAGGCCGAGCAATTGCATCAGCAGGTCGGCGGCGATGGCGCCCTGGATGCCAAGCAGATTGCGCACCGGTGCGTTGGTGGCGTGGCTGAGGCTCGGATCCTGAACCGACCAGGTGGCGAGCGCGATAGCGACCGCCGCGGCCAAGGCGATCAGTGCCAGGCCGCCGATCTCGCGCAGGCGCCGCCGGAGGGCGAGGCGGAGCTCGTCCGGGAGGAGGGCGGCGGTGTCGAGGCCGGAGCGCATCGCGGATCCTGTCTCCTGTTCAGCCGAGCACGGCTACGAGGCGGTGCAGCGCCTCGGCGGTGGTGTCACGGTCTTGGACCATGGCGACGCGGATGAAACCGCGCCCCGGATTGCGGCCGTCGGCGCCGTCACGGGCGAGATAGCGCCCCGGCACGACGCGCAGGCCCGCCTCGCGCCACAACCGCAGCGCCGCCTCTTCGTCGCCGCCATGACCCGAGACGTCGAGCCACAAAAAGAAGCCGCCGGCGGGACGGCGATAGCCGTAGCGGTTGCCGAGGATCTGATCGGCGAGATCGAACTTGGCGGCATAGAGCCGGCGGTTCTCGACCACGTGGTCCTCGTCGCCATAGGCGGCGACGGCAACCTCCTGGGCGGGGCCCGGCACCTGCGGCGCGGCGACATTGCGCAATTCGAGGAAGCGGGTGAGGAAGCGCGGGTCGCCGGCGGCGAAGCCGACGCGCAGGCCGGGCAGGTTGGAGCGCTTCGACAGCGAGTGGAAGGCGACGATGTTGGCGAAATCGCCTGCGGCGACTTCGAGGATCCCGGGCGGCGGCGTGGTGCTGTAGATCTCGGAATAGCACTCGTCGGCGAAGACGAGGAAGCCGTGGCGGCGCGCCAGCGCGATGACGCGGGCGAGATAATCGGGCTCCGCCACCGCGCCTTGCGGATTGGCGGGGGAGGCGAGATAGAGCGCGACGGTGCGGGCAAGCAAATTCTCGTCGAGCTCGTCGAGGCGCGGCAGAAAGCCGGTCTCGGGCGTCGCGGGCAGATAGACCGGCTCGCATTCGGCGCCGAAGGCGCCGGCGGCATAGGCCGCATAGAACGGATTGGGAATGAGAATCGCCGGGCGCTCGCCACGGCCGACATGGTGCTTGGCGGCGATGGCGGCGAGGAACAGGCCTTCGCGGGTGCCGTTCAGAACCAGCACCTCGCTGTCGGGATCGACGGGCCGCGCGAGTCGATAGCGGCGCGCCAGCCAGTCGGCGGCGGCGTGGCGGAAACGGTCGGTGCCCTTGTTGGCGGGGTAGCGGCCGAACTCGGCGACGTGCGCCGCCAGCACGGGACCGACGAAAGGCGGCACCGGGTGCTGCGGCTCGCCGACCGACAGGTTGATCGGCGGCTTGCCCGGCGAAACGTCGGCCAGCAGATCGGCCAGCCGCACGAAGGGCGAGCGCGTGTCGACGTTCCGAACAGTCGAGGATGAAGTCTCGCGGCCGGCCAAGATCATGGACATCTTACTGCGCGGCCTGAACGCCGCCTCCCGGGACCATAGGGGGGCGAGGTTAAGCCACGATTAACCATCGAAGCCAAGCGGGCCGCCGCGGCGGATGGGGGCCGGCCAAAACGAAGGAGGCCCCGGCGCGAGCCGGGGCCTCCCAACGGCAGGGTCGGTGCCGGGTCTTCCTTCCCTGCCGCGTCCCGATCACATGTTGTAGGCGCGCTCGCCGTGGTCGGCGAGGTCGAGACCTTCGCGCTCCGCCTCGATGGTGACGCGCAGCCCGACGATCATGTCGACGATCTTGAAGAGGATGAACGAGCCGATGCCGGACCAGGCGATAGCGATCGCCACGGCGACGATCTGGGTCCAGACTTGGCCGCCCATCGCGTAATCGTCGACGCCGACGCCGCCGAGGGCCGGGCTCACGAAGATGCCCGTGCCGATCGAGCCAAGGATGCCGGCGACGCCGTGGATGCCGAACACGTCGAGCGAGTCGTCGTAGCCGAGCGCGTTCTTCACGCTGGTGCAGGCGATGAAGCAGACGATGCCGGCGGCGATGCCGAGGATGATGCCGCCGATCGGTCCGACCAGACCGGCCGCGGGGGTGATCGCAACGAGTCCCGCGATGACGCCGGAGATCGTGCCGAGCAGCGAGGGCTTACCCTTGACCATCCACTCGACGAGCATCCAGGCGAGGCCCGCCGCCGCGGTGGCGACGAAGGTGTTGATCACGGCGAGGGCCGCCGTGGCATTCGCCTCGAGCGCCGAACCGGCATTGAAGCCGAACCAGCCGACCCAGAGCAGCGCGCCACCGATCAGGGTCATGGTCAGGGAGTGGGGCGGCATCAGCTCCTTGCCGTAGCCGGTGCGCTTGCCGACCATGATGGCACCGACCAGCGCGGCAATGCCGGCATTGATGTGCACCACCGTGCCGCCGGCGAAGTCCAGCGCGCCGAGGCCGAACAGATAGCCTTCGCTGAACCAGACCATGTGGGCCATCGGGAAGTAGACGAAGGTCACCCACAGCGCGACGAACAGCATGACCGCCGAGAAGCGCATGCGTTCGGCGAAGCCGCCGACGATGAGCGCCGGGGTGATGCAGGCGAAGGTGAGCTGGAAGGAGACGAACGCGTATTCGGGGATCGCCACGCCGGCCGTAAAAGTGTCGGCGGTGGTGTCGACCGAGACGCCGGAGAGGAACAGCTTGGAGAAGCCGCCGACAAAGGCGTTGGCGCTCGTGAAGGCGAGGCTGTAGCCGTAGACGACCCAGATGATCGCCACCATGCACAGGATGCCGAGCACCTGGGTGAGGATCGACAGCATGTTCTTGGTGCGCACGAGGCCGCCATAGAACAGAGCGAGACCCGGTACGATCATGGTCAGGACGAGGATCGCCGCCACCATCATCCAGGCGGTGTCGCCCTTGTTGACGGTCGGGGCCGCCGCGGCGGCGTCCTGAGCGAAGGCCGGTGCCGCGGCGAGCATGGCGAGTGCCAGGGCGCCCAGTCCCGCGCGGATGGAAGTCTTGAAAGTCATGTTGAACTCCTGTGCGGAAGCCGTGCGCGTCAGAGCGCCGCCGCGTCGGTTTCGCCGGTGCGGATGCGGACGGCGTGATCGATGCCGAAGACGAAAATCTTGCCGTCGCCGATCTGGCCGGTCTTCGCCGCGCCGGAGATGGCGTCGATGACCTTGTCGACCTGGTCGGAGCCGACGGCGACCTCGATCTTCAGTTTCGGCAGGAAGCTGACGGCGTATTCGGTGCCGCGATAGATCTCGGTGTGGCCCTTCTGGCGCCCGTAGCCCTTGACTTCGGTCACGGTCAGACCGTGCACCCCGATCCCGGTGAGCGCGTCGCGGACCTCGTCGAGCTTGAACGGCTTGATGATGGCCATGACAATTTTCATGGGTTGCAAATCCCCTTTGAGCCCCGCCCGTGCGCATCATGCGTGGGCAAGTACGGTTCGGTCCCCACCCGGCAGCCTTGATGGCGGGCAGTCCCGCGGTGGCCTGACTCAAAACCCGTGCCAAGCCGCTAATCGGGGCCTAGTGCTTTGAATTTTCGGGGGATTTGGCGGAGCGCCGCAAACGTGGGCAGGGCGGCCCGGGGAGCGTCGCACAAAAAACGGGCAAAATGCCTAGTGGATCAGCGGGCGGGAGCGGCGAGCGAACCGGTGCCCAAAAAGAGTGCAGATGCGCGGCCAGGCGGGCGGGTCAGAGCGCGTCCGCGTCGGTCTCGCCGGTGCGGATCCGGCGGGCGTGATCGAGCGGCAGGACGAAGATCTTGCCGTCGCCGATCTGGCCGGTGCGGGCGGCGGCGGCGAGCAGCGCCACCACCGCCTCGGCGCGGTCGGAGCTGACGGCAACTTCGATCTTGAGCTTGGGCAGAAAGGTTACGGCGTATTCGGCGCCGCGATAGATCTCGGTATGGCCCTTCTGCCGGCCGTAGCCCTTCACCTCGGTGACGGTGAGGCCGTGAATGCCGGCGGCGGTGAGCGCCTCGCGCACCTCGTCGAGCTTGAACGGCTTGATGATGGCGGTAACGAGCTTCATCGACGAACTCCGAGGCGCGATCAGGGACGGCGCTCGCGCAGCAGCCCCTCCTGGGCGACCGACGCGACGAGGGTGCCGTCACGGGCAAAGATCAAGCCGCGCGAGAGACCGCGCGCGCCCGAGAGATTGGGGCTGTCCTGGGCGTAGAGCAACCAGTCGTCGGCCCGGAACGGGCGGTGGAACCACAAAGCGTGGTCGAGGCTCGCCGCCATGATGGTCTTCTCGAACACGGTGCGGCCGTGCGGGATCAAGGCGGTGTCGAGCAGCGTCATGTCGGAGGCGTAGGCCAGCACGCATTGATGCACGGCCGGATCATCCGGCAGGCGCCCGGTGGCGCGGATCCAGACGTGGAAGCGGGCTTCCTCCGGCTTGATGCCGAGATAGCGGCCGTATTCGACCGGGCGCAGCTCGATCGGGCGCTCGCGCTCGTAATAGCGCCGCACCGGCTCCGGCATCATCGGCAGGATGCGCACCTTGATGTCGGCCTCTGTGGGGAGGTCCTCGGGCATCGGCACCGCCGGCATCGGCGCCTGGTGGGCGAGACCCGGCTCGTCGACCTGGAACGAGCAGGACAGCGAGAAGATGGCCTGGCCGTGCTGGATCGCGACGACGCGGCGCGTGGTGAAGCTCTTGCCGTCGCGGATGCGGTCGACCTCGTAGATGATCGGGACCTTCGGATCGCCGCCGAGCATGAAATAGGCATGCAGCGAATGCGGCCGGCGGCCTTCGACGGTGCGACACGCGGCGACCAGCGCCTGGCCGATGACCTGGCCGCCGAACACCCGTTGCCAGCCAACCTGCGGCGAGCGGCCACGAAAAAGATTGACCTCGAGCTGTTCGAGGTCGAGCACGTCGAGCAGATCCTTGACGGCTGACATGGAGCGATCCGGCGATGGCGACGCGGCAGTGACGCCGCGCCGCCTGTCAATGTCAAGCCGCCGCGCCGGTCAGCGCTTGGCGCAGACCACCGTCACCTGCAGCTGGGTCGCAGCAGGATCGTCGCCGCAGCGGGCGCCGTTGCCGCTCGGCCGCAGCGGATAGCCGTTGGTGAAGGTGCCGGTGCAATAGGCGCTGATCATCACCTCGTCGCTCTCGCAGCTCGCGCTGCTGGTGCCCGGCGCGACGACGCGCAGCGCGGTGCCGGCGGGACCCTGCGGACCGGGCGGGCCGGGAGGACCGGCGGGCCCAGCCTCGCCGCGATCGCCCTTGTCCCCCTTGTCACCTTTGTCTCCTTTGTCGCCCTTTTCACCCTTCTCGCCCTGCACGCCGCGGTCGCCCTTGTCGCCCTTCGGGCCCGCGGGGCCGGCCGGGCCAGCCTCGCCCGCCGCGCCGCGCGGACCCGCGGGCCCGGCGGGACCCGCCGGTCCCTGCGGTCCTTCGAAGCAGCCCGCCAGGCTCACGGCGAGCGCGAGCAACAACGGAATCGCCAATGGTCGCATGCTGAATTCCCCCCAATAGACGTGACGACGCCGCAATCCCCCACGACGTTGCCATCGCCGCAAGCTTGCGCCGACGGTGGTATCCCGGTCAACCTGAAGGGCAGCGTCATGGACAGGCCGCCTCGGCAGCGCTAGAGCCCGCCAACGTGGCGGCAACAGGAGCCGATCGAACATGCAGGATGGTCCGGTGACGGAAGCGGTCCGCGGCGGCGCGGACGAGACGGCCCAGACGGTCGATGTGCTGATCGGCGGCGGCGGCTTCGCCGGTCTCGCTCTGGCGCTGGCGCTGAAGCAGGGTCTCGGCGAGGCCTTCAGCGTCGCGGTGGCCGATCCCGCCTTCGCCAAGAACGGCACCGACATGCGCGCGACGGCGATCGCCGCAGCGGCGCGGCGGCTGTTCGAGACGCTCGGCGTGTGGGATGCCGCCGCCGCGCAGGCGCAGCCGATCCTCGACATGGTGATCACCGACAGCCGACTGAGCGACCGGGTGCGGCCGACCTTCCTCACCTTTGCCGGCGATGTCGCGCCGGGCGAGCCGTTTGCGCACATGATCGAGAACCGCGTGCTGCTGGCGGCGCTGGTGGAGCAGGCGCGCGCGGCCGGCGTCGCCCTGCTTGCCACGACGATCGAGCGGTTCGAGCCGGCGGGAAGCGCGATCGCTCTCACGCGCGGCGACGGCGCGCGCATGAAAGCCCGGCTGCTGGTCGCCGCCGACGGCGCGCGTTCGCGGCTGCGCGCGCATGCCGGCATCGCCACCCATGGCTGGTCGTATGGGCAATCCGGGATCGTCACCACGGTCGCGCATGAACGCGATCACCACGGTCGTGCCGAGGAGCATTTCCTGCCGGCGGGTCCGTTCGCGATCCTGCCGCTCACCGGGCGGCGCTCGTCGATCGTGTGGACCGAGGAGAGCGCTGCTGCCGAGCGGCTGGTGGCGCTGCCGGACGAGTTGTTCCTCGACGAGCTCGAGCGGCGCTTCGGCCTCAAGCTCGGCGCCCTGTCGCTGGCGGGACCGCGTCGCGCCTTTCCGCTGGGCTTCTTCGTCGCGCGCAGCTTCATCGGCGCGCGGCTCGCGCTGGTCGGCGACGCGGCGCACGTGATCCACCCGATCGCGGGACAAGGCTTGAATATGGGGCTGCGCGACGTCGCCGCCCTGGCAGAGGTGATCGTCGATGCGGCGCGGCTCGGCCTCGACATCGGCGGTGCCGACGTGCTCACGCGCTATCAGCGCTGGCGCCGCTTCGACACGATGGCGATGGGCCTCGCCACCGACGGGCTGAACCGGCTGTTCTCGAACCGCTCCGACGTGCTGCGGTTGGCGCGCGACTTCGGCCTCGGCATGGTCGATCGTCTGCCGGGGCTGAAGCGCCTGTTCATCCGCGAGGCGGCCGGCCTCGTGGGCGAGGTGCCGAAGCTGATGCGCGGCGAAGCGCTGTGAGCGCGCTCAGGTCAGCGGAATGCCGCTGACGTGCTCGCGGAACGCCGGGCGCTGCTCGAGGGTGGCGTACCAGCGGCGCAGATGCGGCAGATCGGGCCCGTCGGTCACCAGCTTGAAGTAGCGATAGGTGAGGACGCCGACGGGAATGTCGCCCATGGAAAAGGCGTCGCCGGCCACGTAGGCGCTGTTGGCGAGTGCGGCATCGAGCATGGTGATGAGCCGGATATATTCGGCCTTGCCCTTGGCAATGGCGGCGTGATCGCGCTGCTCCGGCGGGGTGCGGATCAGGCCCCAGAAGACCGGCGTCGAGGCGGCGCCTAGCGCGATCTGCCAGTCCATCCACTGATTGGCACGGGCGCGTGTCTTGATATCGGCCGGCTCGAGCGTGCCGGCACCGTAGCGCGCCGCGAGGTAGCGGACGATCGCATTCGATTCCCACAGAATGAAGCCGTCGTCGTCGAGGGTCGGCACCAGGCCGGTGGGATTGAGCGCGAGATAGGCCGGCTCCTTGTTGCCGCCGAAGGGGCCGCCGACATCGACGCGCTGGTGCGGCAGACCGAGCTCGCCGATGGCCCACATCACCTTTTGAACGTTGGACGAGTTGTTGCGGCCGAGAACTTTCAGCATCGGAGGGTCCTGAATGGCGGGAGACGAGTGGCGGTGCGGCGCGTCAATCGATCTGGCGCGCTTCCTCCGGCAGCATGATCGGAATGCCGTCGCGAATCGGATAGGCGAGCTTGGCGGCCCGGGAAATCAGTTCCTGCTTCTCGGCATCGTATTCGAGCGTGCCCTTGGTGAGCGGGCAGACCAGGATCTCGAGCAGCTTCGGGTCGATGGCGGCGGCGGCCGGGCGTTCGGCGGTCATGACAACCTCCTGAGGAAAACGTTCTATAGCACGGTCGACGCCGTTACGGCATGTCGTGCGCGAATGGCTGTCACTGAATCGGCGTCTCGTCGGGGGCGTTCGCCTTGGCGAGCTCGATTTCCGTTACCGCGATGAGGATCTCGGCGCGGGTCTTGAGGTCGGGCGCTTCGAGCAGGGCCTGCTTCTCGGCCGGTCCGTACGGCGACATCATCGCCAGCGCATTGACCAGCGCTTCGTTGGGAGCCTTTTCAATGCCCTCCCAGTCCGCCTGGAGATTGTTGGCGTTCAGAAACGCGGTGAGGGCAGCGAGAACTCCCTCGCGATCGACCGCGTCCTCGCCCTTGCGGGCGATGAAGTCGTCGGCATAGGGGGTGAAGTCGACCCGGCACTGACGATAGGCCGTGGTCACCGTCAGTTCCTCGACGACGCGGAAGCGCGCGACCCCGGTCAGCTGGATGAGATAGCGGCCGTCGCCGGACTCGGCGAATTGCGTGATGCGGCCGACGCAGCCGACCGAATAGAGGTGCGGATGGGCCACCTCGGGATTGGTCGCGTCCGGCTGGATCATGCCGATCAGGCGCGCACCGGCCAGGGCGTCGTCGACCATGGCGAGATAACGCGGCTCGAACACGTTCAGCGGCATTTGTCCACGCGGCAGGAGCAGGGCGCCGGGAAGCGGAAATACCGGAATCACGTCCGGCAGGTCGTCCGGTCCACGATAGACCGCATTCATCGCCATCCCGGCCTCCGATGTGATGCCCCCGCCGGCGCCGCCGCGGCGCCGGGCCGTCTCACGAAAACAGAATGGACGACAATTTCCGCCGACCGGCGACGGTCGCGTCGTCGGCATGGCCCCAGGCTTCAAACAATTGCAGCAGCTGCCGGCGGGCGCCGTCATCGTTCCAGGCGCGGTCGCGGCGCACGATCTCCAGCAGGTGGTCGACGGCCTCGTCGCGGCGGCCCGCCGCGCTCAGCGCCAGCGCCAGATCGACGCGGGCCTGGTGATCGCCCGGATTGGCGGCGACCTTTTGCTCCAGCTCGGCGAGCGGGCCGACCGAGGCCGCCTGCTCGGCGAGTTCCAGCGCCGCGCGCGCGGCGGCGACGGGAGCCTCGTTGCGCTTGGCTTCCGGCACAAGGGCCAGGGTCTGCTTGGCCTGTTCGATGGCGCCGGTTTCGAGATAGCTGCGGGCGAGCCCGGCAAGCGCGACAATGTTGCCAGAGTCGGTGGCGAGAATCTGGGCGTAGATCTCGGCGGCGCCGGCCGGATCCCCGGCCGCCAAGGCCGCCTCGGCCGCCGCCAGTGCGTCCTGTTCCTCGCCCCCGACGCGGGTCTTGGTCAGCCGCTCGATGAAGGCGACGACCTGGCTCTCGGGCAGCGCGCCCATGAATCCGTCGGCGGGCTGGCCGTTGACGAAGGCAATGACCGCCGGGATCGACTGGATGCCGAGCTGGCCGGCAACGGCGGGATGCTCGTCGATGTTCATCTTGACGAGACGGACCGCGCCCTTGGCGGCGCGCACGACCTTTTCGAGAACCGGGGTCAGCTGCCGGCACGGTCCGCACCACGGCGCCCAGAAATCGACCAGCACCGGCTGACGCCGCGATTCCTCGATCACGTCGGCCATGAAGGTCTGCGTGGTGGTGTCCTTGACGTAGTCCGCCGCGGCCGCCGTTCCGCCGTTCTGCAGCATTTGACTCAATCCTCCTGGGGTGCCGCTGCCGTTGCGGCCCAAACAGGGCCTAAAGATGGGCAGCGCTGTGGCGAATGCAATCAGTCCGTCAGGGCCCGCACCGCGTCGAGCGCGACGATCCGCGGCTCGTGGCCGGTGGCGCGGAGAAAGGTGACGAGGTCGTCGCGGGCCACGGACGTCGTCATGGTGTTGACCAGCGGATGATAGTTCAGCGTGTCGTGCGCCATCATCGCAGCGTCGAGAACGACCGTAACCCGGCCGGCCGCGTCGTTGAT
>Ga0180222_1001841_pt1 | contig 19690 bp, 17 predicted proteins | sample eDN5th37CKraftOP_FD_151336 | JGI IMG/M metagenome (GOLD analysis project Ga0180222, IMG submission 151336) | Enriched Organic Plus compost microbial communities from Emeryville, California, USA - eDNA 5th pass 37_C Kraft OP (version 2) (version 2) ... | reverse complement strand
CAATTTGCCAGGATTCGCCTTCGCCATTTGCACCAGCTCGGCGACTGAATTGACCCCCAGGTCGGAACGCACGACCAGGAGATGATCATAAGTCACGACATGATTGACCGTCGCCAGATCGCGCTCGGGCTTGTAGGAAAGATTGGGATCCATCAGGGGGCGCAGTGTCACGTTGCCTGCGCCTCCGAACAGCAGGGTATACCCATCCGCGGGCTGGCCGGCCACATATGCGGCGCCAATGGCGCCCGCCACACCGGGCTTGTTCTCGACCACGACCTGCTGGCCCAGCTTGGCCGACATTTCGTTGGCAAGCACGCGCGCCGTGACGTCGGTGGCGCCGCCCGTGGCATAGGGCACGATGAGGCGTATGGGCTTGTCTGGATATGCAGCCGACGCGGCAGCAGCCTGGGACAGGCAGGACATGCCAAGCGCCGCAGCGGAAACTCCCGTTATTGCCCAGCGCGAACCGTTGTGGACCAAGCCTAGCGCTTTGCTAAGCAAGCTGCTGATCGTCATGTCTTCTCCTGTATGAATTATGTTGATACGGTGAAGAATAGACAAGAGCAGTCCATTATGTCAATACTTATTTCAATTTGCATTTCAGATATCTTTGTCTAAAACCTGAATTGATTACTAGGAGTATTGATAACTCAGTCAATCTAGTTTGTAATTTCAGATTATATTTCATTTTATTATAACTTTTTCGATTAAACCGACTCCTCAAGGCGTAGGGTCCCCCGTCAAGTAGACGACGGCTGATAGAGATTCGGAGCAAGGGTTAGCCGAGGCATAAACTGCACCGGCGGGACGTCGCCCAGTGATTCATGTGGGCGGTATTCGTTGTAATCGATTAGCCATTGTTCGGTGATGGCCTGCACCTGCTGCAGATTAGCGAACAGATGAGCGTCGAGCACCTCCGTGCGATACGTCTTGTTGAAGCGCTCGATGAACGCATTCTGATTCGGTTTTCCGGGCTGGATATAACGCACGGCGATGCCTCTGGCAGCAGCCCATTCGGTGAACGCCAGCGAGACCATCTCCGGCCCGTTGTCCAGCCGTATGGCCTCAGGAGCCCCATAGCAATTGATCAGGCGGTTGAGCACACGGATCAGGCGTGCCGACGGGATGGATGTGCCTACCTCGATGGCCAGGCACTCCCGGTTGGCCTCGTCGATCACGTTCAACGTCCGGAAGCGTCGGCCACAGTACAAGGCATCATGCATGAAATCTAATGCCCAGCAGCGATTTGGCTCCAGGAAATGGTCCAGCGGCTGACGGGGCCGGTCAGTCAGCCGTTTCTTGCAGCGTCGAGGCAAATTCAATCCCATCTCGCAGTACACCCGGTGAACCCGCTTTTTGTTCCAGCAATGGCCATCGAGCCGCAGCCGTGTGAAGCACTTCCAGAATCCCCAACGCCCATGCCGGGTCACGATGGCATTGAGCGCATCAATGACCTCGGCATCGCGCTGCTCTGCCGGAGTTGGCCTCTTGTAGTACGCCGCCCGCGACAGGCCAGCAATCTGACAGGCACGTGTGATCGAGAGCTTCGATTCCACCAACTGCTCGACGACCCCGCGCCTGGCTGACGGCGTCAGGATTTTCGGTTCAGCACATCCTTGATCGCTGAGTTCTCCAGGGCCAGATCCGCGTACATGCGTTTGAGCTTGGCGTTCTCCGCTTCAAGCTCACGCAGGCGCTGCAACTCGGACACCTGCACGCCCGAGTATTTGCTCTTCCACTGGTAGTACGTGGCGCTGCTGATGCCGTGCTTGCGGCACAACTCGACGACCGGGATGCCGGCTTCGCCTTCTTTGAGCACCGCAACGATCTGGCTTTCGGTAAATCTGCTTTTCTTCAAGGGAGTCTCCGATGGAAAGGAGGCTCCGAAATTCTACTGGCTGACGTCTACTCTGAGGGGGATCCTACGATTCCTTTCTTTGCGTTCCCGCCCGGGGTGCGCAAGGTCATTTACACGACCAACGCCATCGAGAACGTCAACGCACAACTGCGCAAGATCATCAAGACCCGGGGGCACTTCCCTTCTGACCAGGCCGCTACCAAGCTGATCTGGCTGGCGTTGCGCAATATCACCGCCAATTGGAGCCGCCCCGCTCACGACTGGAAGACAGCCATGAACCAGTTCGCTATCCTTTACGAAGACCGATTCGTTCGGCCTGCACACTGATGTTCAACCCGCCTTGAACACGGAATTTCTGACATCCCCCTGGAATGGGTCTCGTGGTTCAACCACCAACGCCTGCTCGAATCCATCGGCGACATTCCGCCCGCTGAGGCCGAAGCGCGATACTATCGGCAACTTGCAGCGCCGACTGTGGAACCTGTTTTACTTTAACCAAAAAGCCTCCGCGATCCCCGGTGCGATTCAAAGCCGAGTATTCGTAAGCAATGCATGGCATTGTGAGTTGACGCAGTGCCGGCGTTTTCTTGTTTGTTTGAAGCGTATCGGCGCGTAGCGTGATTAAACAGAGTCTCCATCAACGTCCTCTCTCTTTGTGAGTGAATAGGTTTTCTTTTTGGGACTGCTCCTGCAAACTTTTCTTTTAGGACTGCTCTTGCAAACTACAGGACGTTCGAGATGGAGGCAACTATATTTGGATCTCAATGGACTGCTTAGCTTTGCACCGCTACAGGCGATATCGTTTCTTTCAGCCAGCCCGCGATCGCACACAATTTGGCGTCCTCATGTTGCTGTCCAATGATTTGAACGCCTAAGGGCAAGCCGTCGACTGCCATGATGGGAATACTGATAGCGGGCGCGCCGAGCAGGGACGCAGGGACATTGAAGGAGGAGTCACCGGTGGGCGTCGGATTCAACGGCTGCCCGGGTGTATCGCCTGACCATCTCGGGGCGGGCCCTCGCGATGAAAGCGTCAACACCACATCGGCGACCGCTGCAAGCTGCGCGTGCTGCGCTCTCGCTGCCGCCCGCCGCTTCAGCAAATCTCTATACTCATCGTGCGAAATATTTTTCGCCTTTTCGAAGCGGACACGCAGGCGTTCGCTAAACTTGTCCGATTGTCTCTCGAATAGATGTCGCACACTGCGCCACAGTTCGTACGAGTTAATTTGATCGGTGATCTCTTTTGCGTCCGCCATGCAGGCCTCGAAGGCCTCGACTCGCTGATCATCCCCCCAGCGGATGACCTCAATGTCATGCGCGGCTAACTGTTTGACGACACGCTCAAATGCCATGCTGCTGGCGGTGTCTAAGCGGCGCCATGCTGGCGTTTCGAGCACGACAACACGCTGTGGCTTAAGGGGCGCCGGCGGCTCCACCTCTCCATATAGCCCGGGATATCCAGGGTCTCCGCCGGTCCGTGATGCAATTTCTGCCGCGACCTTCCACATATCTTCAAGGCAGCCCGCATGTACGCCATAGACCTCTTGGCTGAGCCCCAACGTGCTTTCCCGATTCAACGCGCCCAAGGTCGGCTTAAAGCCGAAAGTGGCGCAAAAACTGGACGGCCGAATGATGGAGCCGCCCACTTGCGTGCCCAGCGCGGCGGGCACCATCCCGGCGCCCACGGCCGCCGCAGAGCCGCTCGACGAACCGCCAGGTGTGTGGGAATAGTTGAAAGGATTGACCGTCGGGCCAGGCTCATTCATACCGAGCTCTGCCGTCACAGTTTTGCCCAAGATGATGGCTCCGGCTTCACGCAGCGCGCGTACCACTGGCGCATCGCGGTCGGGACGATAGCCCGTGAAGGCCTGACAACCCATCTCGGTCGCCATTGTCTTTGTCGCGATCAAATCTTTAACGCCTATGGGCATTCCATCAATGCGCGACAGTGGCCGGCCCGCGCGATAACGAAGTGTCGCGAGTCTTGCCGCTTCACGGGCGCCGATTACATCCAGTACAACCCAAGCTCGAACGGCCGGCTCGCGCTCAGTGATCGTGTGCAGGCATCGTTCCAAGAACGCCGAAGGCGTATCCGATTCAGTAAAGAAGGCAGGACGCGCCATGGAGAAACTGACTCCGACAGCGCGCGCAGGATGATAAGGCGACGGCGGAACGATGGCTTCACGTTCCGCAGCGCTTGTCTGTGTAGCCATGGATACACCGGGCTCAGCATTCATCATTTAACTCGCCTAAGCAATCAAAACCGACACACTTACCGAGACAACACTGGTCGAGACAGCCCTAGTTCTTTCGCGACAACCCAATCTGGTCCAGGACGGTTTTCCATGTTTGGAACTCAGCGATTTGTCGCTTGTTCAGCGCGTCCGGACCATCGTCCATGATGAACATCCCAAGCTGACTAAACCGCTCTTGCACTTGGGGATCGCGCTTGGCATCGGCCACCGCCGCGTTGATTTTTTCAACTACGTCTGGCGGCGTTCCCGCGGGCGCGTAGAGCGCTACCCACATATCGTTCGAGAAGTCTGAAACGTATTCATTTAACGCCGGTACGTCGGGAAGCGACGGCAGCCGGTTCTCGCTCACCACCGCAAGGAGGCGCAACTTGCCCGCCTCAACCTGCGGATAAATCGCAGGTAGCGCACCAAACACAATTGGGACGCGGTTGCTGATGACATCCGACAGGGCGGCACTGATCCCCTTATATGGAACATGCTCCATCTTGGTGTTAAGCCGCTGAGCGAGCATTTCCGGTACAAGATGATTGAGCGTGCCAACGCCGGCAGACACATACTGGTACTTACCAGAGTTGTTCTCAACCTGTTTTAAAAACTCGGGCAACGTTTTGGCCGGGAAGTCAGGATGGACGGCAAGGATATAAGGAACTCGGGCCAGGCCAGCGATGGGGACGTAGTTCTTGATCGGGTCGAAATTCGCGTCGTCCAACATTTGCGGCACGATCAATTGATTGTTGTTCGCCGAGACAAAGAGACTGTATCCGTCGTTGGCTTCCCGCTGCATGGCCTGGTTTCCAATCAGACCGCCCGCCCCCGGCTTGTTAATGACTGCGATCGATTGGCCCAGCGTCTTGGCGAGTTGTTCGGCATATACCCGTGCCACCATATCCGTCCCGCCTCCGGCCGCCGTAGGTGTCGTGATAACGATCGGTCTTTCGGGATATGTGGACTCCGCGGAGACGGCATGCGGCGCGCTGATAAATGCCGCTAATAGAGACGCAAGAAGAATTTGACGGCGGCGACACATAAGGCTGATCTCCTCATCCTTGTGGTAGTAGCTTGCAATACTGCCTTTATCGCCCCTCGTCATCTATCAGGAATTACCACTACTTTGCGGCGCGGACTGATGCTTCGCTTTTACTGTTTCACCGGCGTGCCGTTCCGTGCTCCACCATAGAGCACTCAGTACACAACCCCGTTGCGCCACACACTGCTCCCCGACCACCGTTGCCGCTGGTTACTTTCTCGCGATTGTTTATGCCTTGTCCTCCCACCTAATTGCCGATAGACTTTCACAAAACAAAAGGTAGTATTAAACGCTACCCCCACATAAGCCTACAAGGAGACAAGCAATGAAACGACTTATTGGGCTGTTCCTCAGTGCAGCGCTGCTTGCAACAGCGGCCACAGTCAGCCACGCACAGGACACTATCCGGCTCGGCCTGCAGGCGGTGCCGACTGACGAGCTCTATCAGGCCAAGGATTGGGCAGCGCCCTACGACCTCAACACAGAAATCTCGACCTACAGCTCTGCGGGCGATTCGCTGAAAGCATTTTTGGCAGGACGTGTTGACGTGGTGTCCGGTGGCGCCGCGCGATTGGTGACGATGGCTGCTAAGCAGCCCGACGTATTTCATATCGTCGCGGCCAACCAGTACGGTGGAGATCGCTACGGCGTCATGGTGGGGCCGGACGCCGAGTACAAGTCTATTAAGGACTTAAAAGGCAAGAAGATCGGGATGGTCAGTGGATCGGGGGCGCATGGCACCTTGATGCTTTACCTGGAACGTAACGGCATGAGCCCGAAGGACTTTCAGTTCGTGAACATGAAAGTTGAAGACATTGCGGCGGCGGTCAACCGCGGCGTTGTCGATGCAGGCCTAGCCTGGGAGCCTCACGTGGCCTTGGCGGAAGTAAACGGGACGGTCAAACGCATCCAATCCATGAAGGGGGTGAACGAAAGCCCCAACTTCATTTTGGTGAATCGAGACTACGCCAAAAACAACCCTGAAGCCGTCGCGAAATACATCGCGTCCATGATGGATGTGTCGGCGCTCATCAGTGAGGATCCCAAAAAAGCGGGCGAAATGATTGCCGAGCAGTTGGGCAAATCCGGCGTGAACATACCGCCCAAGGCGATGGAGTTGGCCGTGTCACGTATCGTGGTCGACCCCAAAATTGAAGATCGCCTGCTGGCGGAGCTGCCGTCCATTGCAGAGTCCATGATCGCGGCGGGCCGCATCGATTCAATGCCCGATTTCGAGAAGCTCGTCGATACGCAGTACTACGACCGTGCCGTCGAACTTCACAAATCCAAGCAGTAAGCAGCGACGGGAGGTGATGATGAAGCAGGCCAGTGCGTCCGCTCAAACCGGTATCATCGCGCCTACTTCCCGCCCGGCATGGGGCGGGGGGCAAGCGCTAGTCCAGCTCGGACGTTTCCTTGTGCCGATTGCGGCCCTACTTTTGATATGGGAAGTGGCAGTCAGGGGAGGATGGATCGCAGCCAATATCTTTCCGGCGCCGTCCATGGTGTTCGCACGGGCCTCGGAACTGATATTTTCAACCGGGCCCGACCGCGGCATGTTGCTCACGCATATTGCCGCCAGCCTTTATCGGGCCATTGTTGCGTTTGGTCTTAGCGTCTTGATCGCCATCCCGCTCGGCTTTTTACTGGGGCTGCTGCCCCGGGTGTACAAATGGCTCAGCCCCATCCTGAGCCTGATGCTCCCCCTACCCGCAGTGGCATGGACACCCATTTTGCTGGTGGCCTTCGGCCAAGGCGATCGCACCATCATCACGGTCTGCTTCCTGGGTGCATTTTTTCCGGTGCTCTACAGCACGATACAGGGCGTGCGCTCGGTCAGCCGGCAGTCGATATGGGTCATACAGAGCATGGGCGGCACGCGGCGTCACGTTCTACTAAATGTTTTGCTGCCCGGCAGTTTGCCCGCACTGATTTCAGGCTTGAAGCTAGGCATGGCGCACTCTTGGCGCACACTGGTCGCGGCCGAAATGCTCGCTGCGTTAAGTGCCGGCCTGGGTTACATGATTTTCGCGGCGCGTAGCTATATGGACGTGTCGACCATGTTTGTCGGCATCGCACTATTGGCGCTCATCGGGATGGCAATCGAATACGGCATCTTTGGCGTACTCGAGCAGAATACCATCAGGAAATGGCATGGCAGCTCACGCATCGGAGGCGCCGCATGAGTGCAATCTCCCTACCCAAAGACGGGGCCGTCGATACCTTCGACCGGTTTATCGTTCCCCTGATTTCGATCGGCCTGCCGCTCGTCCTCTGGGAAATGCTGGCCCGTTCGGGCGCAATTAACAACTTTCTTTTCCCTGCCCCCTCGGAAATATTCGGCACCTTGTGGGCCAAGACGGGGACAGATATAGACGCGGGTGTCATGTACAGCCACGTCTACTACAGCATGTTCCGCTTGCTCGCCGGCTTAGGGTTGGCCACGGTACTAGGCACGCTCATCGGCATCCTTATCGGCTTAACGAAATGGGGCCGCTTTATTTTCAAGCCCTTGCTCAGCCTGTTTATGCCTGTCCCGACATTGGCATGGACGCCTATCCTGTTGCTGTTGATGGGGGTGGACAACAAAACCACGATATTCATCGTTTTCATCGCCGCAAGCTTTGAAGTGATATTGAACGTCATTGCCGGCATAGAGAACATGAACGTGAAAGTGTTTTGGGTGGCCCGCTCAATGGGGGCTTCCCGGCTGCAAATATTCTTCAAAGTGATTATTCCCGGCATCCTGCCCTATCTGATTACTGGCGTGAAACTAGGCAGCGGCTATGCATGGCGCGCCCTCATTGCAGCCGAAATGCTGGCAGCCAGTTCATATGGGCTGGGTTTCATGATCTACGAAGCCTCTGAGTTTATGGACATGACGACCATTTACGGCGGCCTCATCACGATCGCGCTGCTGGGTTACATCATTGAGAACGTCCTGATGGGCGCCTTAGAAAAACGCACCGTCGCCAAGTGGGGCGTACAGGTCGAACGGTGATGACGATAAGCAAGGAGACAGCATGTCGGTAGACAAAATCGTGGCGCAAAACGTCAGCATGCGGTTCGGCGATGTCCTCGCCATACGGGACGCCACCTGCACAATACGCGAGCGCGAGTTCGTGGCGATCATCGGGCCCAGCGGCTGTGGCAAGTCCACCTTTCTATACCTGATCGCGGGCTTTGAAGAAATCACAGGGGGCACGATCAAGGTGAATGACAAGCCTGTGACCGGCCCCGGCCCGGATCGGGGGATTGTCTTTCAGGAATTCGTGTTATTTCCTTGGCGCACGGTCATGGAGAACGTCACCCTGGGTCTCGACATACAGAAGGTGCCGGCCGAGGAAGCGCGTCGCCGGGCTCAGAAATGGATCACCCTGGCTGGCTTAGGCGGATTTGAGGACGCCTACCCTTCGACCTTGTCCGGCGGGATGAAGCAACGTGTGGCGATTGCCCGAGCGCTAACCTACGACCCGGAAGTCATTCTTCTTGATGAACCTTTCGGTGCGCTCGATGTGCAGACCAAGAACTATATGATTCGCGATCTGCAAAGCCTGTGGACCGAAGCCAACAAGACCATCGTCATGGTGACACATAGCGTGTCCGAAGCGGTGTTGTTAGCCGACAGAGTGCTGATTTTTGGTGCGCGGCCCTCGTCCATCATCGCGGACATCCACATCGATTTGCCGCATCCACGTAGCGCGGAAGACACCAGCGTGAAGGCGTACGAGCAAGAAGTTACCCGTATCCTGTCCGCTGAAGTCGACAAGTCTATGAGTATGGAACGCCGCGCAGCGGCTTAAGACATAGTCGCGGTCCGCTCACGGGCCGCGGCCACCTCCTCGAAATATGCCAATGCGGCCGTCATATTGATGACTTCGCCGTATTTTTGATGCATATCGAATAGGTTCATGGCGTGAGCCGCCTGAGTGCGATCAAAGCAGCACTCCTCCACAATGCCGACTTTTAGACGATTAGAGACCGCGTCCACCACCGCTGCACGCACGCAGCCGCTGGTCGTTTCTCCACACACAATGACCGTGTCGGCACGGATCATCTGCAGATATTGCAAAAGCGGCGTACCGGAAAACGCGCTGGGCGCAGCCTTGCCCAGCACCAGGTCACCGGGCTCAGGCGCAATTTCCTTGACGATCTCATTGCTTAGCTTACGGATGTCTGCTGGCAAACTGTCCTCTGCAGCGCCGGTGGCCCGCTGCCCACGTTCCGCCACGCGCGAAGCATCAGTGGGAAACCCCGGCAACGCTTTGATGTACACCACCGGGATGCCTGCACGCCGCGCCGCAGGGAGCAGCTGTTGCATGTGATCGATCGCCACCCAGCCGTCCTCACCACAGCTCATTGGCCATTGCTGAATGGACTCCAATAAAGGCTTGCGCTCATGGCCGACGGCTGAGTAATAAACGTCGATGACGAGCACAACGGGGCGCTGCCCCAGCGGATCGGACTGGCGCTTACCCCAATGCCTTAGATGCTCGCGATCGCGATCGGTCAAAAACTGATCCCATACTGGCACAGCGTCCTCCTTAACTTTGCACCATAACGTCGGCTGCATCGATTACCTTTTTCATGGTGGCGGTGCTCTTTTGCAAATGCTCGACGAAGGTCTGTTGGGATCCCCCGACGATCACATTACCGAGTTCCTCTAGCCGCTCCCGAACAGCAGGCTTTTCCAAGGCGGTATTCATCGCTTGGTTCAACCGGTCCAGCACATTGGCCGGCGTGCCCTTGGGTGCAAACAGCCCCACCCATGGCCCGGCATCATCGAAGCCTTGATAGCCCAGTTCCGCCATCGTGGGCGCATCGGGAAACTGATCCAGGCCCGAGGATGGGCCCACTGCCAACACCCGTAGACGCTTTCCTGCCACTTGTTCGGCTATACCGACGCTGGGATAAAACATAAAGCTGACGCGACCCGCTATCACTTCTGCGAGCGCCGGCGCGTTGCCCCGAAAAGGCACATGCATCATGTCTACATCGGCGCTCAAACCCAGTAGCTCAGCCGCCAGATGTGCCGAGCCACCATTGCCGGCAGAACCGAAACTAATCGTCCCGGGTTCCTTTTTTGCGGCCTCGATTAATGATTGCATGGAATCGTACGGTGAGTCGTAAGCGGTGACCACGACCAGCGGCTGAATGGCGACCAAGGTCACGGGTTCAAAGTCTGTCACAGGGTCATAATTCGCCTGCTCGGGCAGGATAAGCGGATTCACGTTGTGCCCAAGCGATGCGAACAGCAGCTTGTATCCATCCGGCGCGGACTGCAGTATCTCTTTGGTTGCGATCAGTGACGCGCCGCCGGTCTTATTGGAAACCACGACGGACTGCCCGAGGTCTTTACTCAGCTCGGTCGCTAACACCCGAGCCGTTACATCGGTCGGCCCGCCCGCGCTATAACCGACCACCATTTCAATGGGCTTCGTCGGGTAATCGCTCGCGGCCAACACGAGGGGAGCGGCTGAAGCGAGCAACACAGTTGCGCTAAGCCTGCTTATGAGCTTATTGATCATAATGTGCCTCCATATGGTTTGAAGTGCAGCTACTACCTTCCTTAAAAACCTGACGGACCGCCTTCGGGTCGGCATCGTTCTGCAACGCAAGCGCGAGCAAAATGCGCGACTTCCAGGCATCCAAGGCGCCGCTTAAAATCGCCCCCGCCTGTTCCAGCTGACGGGAAGACCCGATAAATCCGTAGCCAGCCCGCGTGCCACCCTGGGGGATGCGGGTCGAGACTACGACTACCGTCCCCGCGCCGATGATGTCCGCAACTGCACCGTAGATTGCCGGATTCACATGTCCCGCGCCCACGGCTTGCACGACAATGCCTTCGGCCCACTGTGCCGCCGCACGCAGCAAGCGATCGCTCGCACCGGCATACATAGGCACGATTTCCACTGCCGGGAGATCTCGCCCCCGTAACGGGAGGTGCAACCGTTGTCCGCCATCCCGATAGAAAGTGACACCTTCCGGAGGCGTGTGGCCCATGAAGCCACGTTCGCCCGACTGGAAGGTTTCAACATTGAAGCTGTGGGTCTTGGTGACCTCACGTGCCGCAATAATACGTTGATTGAACACCACCAATACGCCCCGCTGACGGGCGTTCGGTGAGACAGCGACCCTCACTGCATCACGCACGTTTCTCGGTCCGTCGGTATCAGGCTCCGAGGCATTGCGCTGCGCGCCCGTCAAGACCACGGGCTTATCCGTGCACAAGGTCAAATCCAGGAACCAGGCAGTTTCTTCCAACACAGCTGTGCCGTGCGTAATGACGACGCCCGTAACATCGGGACGGCTGACCGCATTGGAAACAGCTGTGTGCAGTTGCAGCCATTCTTCCGCGCCAACATGAGGTGACGGGACACAGGCGCAATCGACGGTTTCTATCCATGCGAACTGCTCCAGACCCCTTGCCGCCTGCACCAACTCCGCACTGCCCACCTCCGGTCGGGCCACGCCCAGTGCATCGTAGCGAGAAGCAATTGTTCCTCCCGTTGAAATCACGACACACACGGGCTGTTGTGAGACCACGGCGGCGCCCCCTCATTTGATAGTTTCAAAAGATACTAATGGCGTGCACCACAGACCAGGTATAGGCAATTACCCGCATGCGGTGTATGTGTCGGACGGCCGTTTCTTTGGAACATTAGCTGCCGTTGACACTACCTATATAGAGTAGTAGTATTTGATACTCCTACACACGACTGTGAACACCGAGGTGACTGAGATGAGCATGAACGAGGAGACCGCTGCCAAGCTTGAGGGGCTGACCCGCCGCTATGCCAAGCTGGTGCATGAAATGAAATACGATGAGCTGCCTGAAGAAGTCATTCAAAAGGCTAAGCTCATCATCCGTGATGGCCTAGGCAATCAAATCGCGGCTTCTGCGATCAGCGAACCCGCCCGCCGTGTTGTGGAAATCGTTCGCGAATGGGGCGGTAAGCCCGAAGCCAGCGTCGTGGGCTACGGCTTTAAAGTGCCGGCGCCGCTGGCCGCCATGTGTAACGCCATGATGGGCCACGGCGTAGAGCTTGATGACGCGCATGGCTCCGGGCTCATCAAAGGCGGCTCCGTCATGATTCCCTCTATCATGGCGTTGGCAGAAGCCCATGGAAAGTCCGGCAAGGACGTTATCACTGCTATCGTGGCCGGATACGAGGTCGCGGTCCGCATTGCCAAGGCGATCAACCCCGGCCACCGTCAGCGCGGGTTCCACACAACGGGCACAGTGTCGGTCATCGGTGCCGCCGCAGGCGGCGCCAAACTATTAGGCTGCGATGCAGAGGGGATTGCCGCTGCCATTGGCCTGGCCGCCATGCAGTCCGCAGGCATTCAGTCTTACCTGGATGATCCCTGCATGGCCAAGCCCTTCAGCCCAGGTAAATCCGCGTTTAACGGCACCATGGCCGCAGTCATGGTTAGCAAAGGATTCGCCGGGCCGCGCAAAGCATTGGAATGCAACGAAGGCTTCTTCAATGCGTACTGCGAAGACATCCGCGTATCCGATTTGCTGGATGGGCTGGGCGAACGTTACGTCATCATGGAGGTCGGCTTCAAGCCACATGCCGCGTGCCGCTATGCGCACGGACCCATCGACTTGGCTCAATCCTTCTACGAAGATGGCGTGCGACTCGAAGACATCGAGCATATCGATGTACGCATGTGCGAACTATCGATTCGACAAGCATCCAAGCCTAAGGCACCCAACCTCAATGCGGCGATGGGCAGCACCGAGTTCGGCGTATCGCTGGCGCTGGCAACCGGACGCAATGGTCTACGCGAATACTGGGATGGATTTAACAACCAGGACGTGCACGAAGCGGCGGCCAACCGTACCCGCTTGATCATGGAGCCGGCTTACGGTGTCACGGGACGCCAAGCCGCCATCGAGATCAAGCTGAAAGACGGCCGGACTTTACAACGCAGCCAACCGGAACCTAAGGGCGAGCCGACCAACCCATTGACTGAGCAAGAGCTAGCAGACAAGTTCAGCGGCTTGGTCGACATGGTCGAGACCACGCCTGGATTGGGTGCTCAGTTGTCGGAGCGCTTGTTGAACCTGGAAAATGAAACCTCCGTGGCGGCCCTCATCGGTCTGCTCAAGGCGGCCGATAAAACGCCTAAGCTTCGAGCAGCCTGAGCACAGTCGCATCTCGCAAGGCTTATTGATAGGGTCCGGGCGCGGTACGGTGATTTGGTCTCCGTACCGCGCCTCCATCCACGCAATCGGCTGAGCGGTCGCGCTTGCACGGGGCGAGTACGGAAGCTAAAACCCGTGCAGCAATCAAAAGGGCACGCCTAGCGTGCCCTTGCTCTTTTCCGCCCGACTTATCCCCGGCCCCGCGCCCGGTCGATGAATTCAGGCTGCTTGCCTGCGACCGGCGCTGGCGTAGGCGGCGGCGTTCCCGCCTGCGATGCGACCGAATGCGGTGCCTATCGCCATACCAATGCCGCCGGTGTAACCCTGACCCAAGATGTTGCCTGCCATCATCTCCCCTGCTACGTATAAATTGGGGCTGGGACGGTCATCGAAGCGCACGGCAGCGGTGTCGTCCGTTTTCAAGCCGAGATAGGTAAAGGTGACCCCCGGCTTCAAGGGAAATCCGTAAAACGGCGGTTCCACTATCGGTGTCGCCCAGTGAGACTTACCCGGTGTTAAGCCGACGGTTCGGCAGTCATCCAAAATGGTGTGGTCGAATGTACCCTCGGCACAGGCGGCGTTATATTGCCGCACGGTGGCCAGGGTTTGCTCGATCGGCAATCCCAGGCGCTGGGCAAGTTCTCCAATACTATTGGCCTTCTCGCCCGGAAAGACCGGCGGCATAAAACGGCCAATAGACTTGCGATCAATGATGGACCAGGCGATCTGGCCGCGCTGCTGCGCGACCAACCGGCCCCATATGGCATATCGCTTTGGCCAAAAGTCCTCGCCTTCATCGTAAAACCGCTTACCCTCTCGGTTGACCACAATGCCGAGCGGCACACAGTCAATACGGGTGCAGATACCGCCATCGTATAGCGGCGAGCGCGCATCAATGGCAACCATATGGGCCTGGGTGGGGTCTCCAACCGCGTCCGCACCACTGTCCAGCATATGACGCAATAAGACCCCTTGGTTGAACCGGGTGCCGCGGATTAAAAATTCGCGCGCCGGACGTTCTCCATTCTCGTTTTCGCCCCACACCTCATCCAGCCATTCACGATTCGACTCGAATCCGCCGGCGGCAAGCACACAAGCCGCGGCTTCAATGCGACGGCCGTCTTCTAAGATGGCGGCGATGAAGCGGTCCCCGTCCCGCTCAATGGAGGCGACGGGGCTGTTGTAATGGATATCCACGCCCAGCGCTTCAGCGCTGTTGTAGTACGCATTCACCAGCGCCTTGCCGCCCCCCATAAAGAAGGCATTCGTTCTGGCCAGATGCAGGGTTCCGGATAATGAATGCTGGAAACGCACGCCGTACTTGCGCATCCACGGGCGACACGTGCCAGATCGCCGTATCACCAATCTGGCCAAGTGCTCATTGGTGATGCCGCCGGTTACCTTCAAGAGATCTTGCCAATATTCTTCTTCCGGATAGCTTCCAACCAACACGTCTTGCGGCTCATCGTGCATGCACCGCAAGTTGCGAGTGTGTTGAGAATTGCCGCCGCGCCACTCACGTGGCGAAGCTTCCAGCAACGCCACACTTGCGCCCGCTTCACGGGCAGACAGTGCAGCACACAATGCGGCATTGCCACCGCCAATGACGAGTACGTCTACCATGGTTATCTCTGGTTTGGGCTTGTTATTGTGAATCGGCCTAGGGCTCTCGAAGCGATCAGTCCGCCCCAAGGTTCAGATTATTTGGTGTGCGCTTCTCAAGCGCGTATTTCAGCAGCGCCGCAGACCGATAGATGCCGTGCGCAAATTTTCCGTAAGGCATCGTGGCAAAAAACGCCATGACAAAGCCAAGGTGTACGGCCAGTAGCACCGCCATCGCGCTGGTGTCACGGAACGCAAGCAAGGCGAGGCCCGTCAAGCTGACGAGAAATAGCTGGGCGAGGAAGGCCCTATCCATCGGCCGCTGCCGGGTATCACCGTGATCAGGATGTCGTCTGACATTCAACACCCATAAACCGGCAGGCCCGATCAACAGCCCGATCCCACCTAGCGTACCGAGGATGACGGGGAGGCTGAAGAACGGATAAGGCGCTGGCCAACTCAGTAGATAGTGATAAAACGTGCCGACCACCGTCGCCGCAAAGCACAGCATGAATCCATAAAAGGTCAGATGGTGAAAGCGCCGCCGCCAGAGCGTGAACCGCGAATCGGACTCATTGCAACCTTCCCCATGCCCCCCGTCGAGATACTTGAGCGTCAGCACATCGGCAGTGGCTTCACCGACTGCCCCCGCCGGCACCGCGCCGCTTTCCTCAACGCTAGCAGTCACCTTCCAGAAACGCGCGACGCCTATGCCCAGCGCGACGATGGCAAAGAGAAACACGGCTCCAAACATCGCCACCATCGTGTTGTGTGGAAAGATTGCGTAGAAGTCACCGGCCAGTGGTTGGTGCCATAGCGTTCCGTTAAGGAACAGCGCCAACATCAGGAACAGCGCAAGGCTGATGGCGATCGCCAAGGCCACCACTACCCCGTTCCTTGCATAGAGCGCGCCGAAAGCCGGGGGCCACGCGTAATCCGCGTAGGTCTGGGAGCGGACCTGCGCCATGGTACGCGGCACATTCACATCGAATTCGTGCGGGGCCGCGTACTGGCAAGCATGCAGACATGCTCCGCAGTTATGGCAGAGGTTGGCCAAATAGTGGATATCGTTCTTTAGAAACTCCAAGCGCCGTGTCATCGCGGGAAACACTGCGCAGAATCCTTCGCAGTATCGGCATGAATTGCATATGGTCAATATCCGCTGCGCTTCGGCCTCGTATTGCGCGAAGGTCGCGACGATATCGGTCTTAACGGTGTCCGCCGCGACAACGGCTTCGCGCTCTACAAACGGTGTACTCATCCAATCTCTCCGCATCGGCTGGGCTGCTGTCTTCTTATAGTGACGGGGCATTCATGGGATCCATGAGGGCGCGGATTTTGTGACGAGGCACAAATAGTTGCCCCGCCATGATCAGCCTAGCCGTGCGATTGACCGCCGCTTTGCGTATCTTTAAACCCTCTGGTGTGGTTTCAACCTCGGAATCGACCGACAGCACGCCGGAAGGATGGCCTAAACGAATATCTTGTTCGGTGGAGCCTCGCAACTGAGCGGCGACGACCGTGCCAGGGATGCGACAAGCGATGGAGGTGCACACCGCGCCTGTCACAGCCAAGGCCTTGTGCGGCTTTTGCATCGCCAGTTGCCGCACGCAGAGATTGACCTCATCGGCGCGTATGGCGGTTTCTCCCGCGAGATAGTCACGCGGGTCCGACACCATGATGACGCGCGGCACGTTGGGGGTGACTTCTTTGGCCTTGGCCGGATCATCGACCATACCCAGCACCATTGCTGCCCACCCGCGCACCTGTTCGAGACGCTCCATCAGAGCCAGATCGGCCTGAATCGCATCCGGGCTGGCGCCTGCATCCCCCTTGATGTCGTCAGCAACGACATAGACAAAAGGCGTCGCGGCATCAACCAAGGAGACATGAACTTCGCGACTATCTATCGTGATGACGTCAGCGGCATTTCCAGTCGGCAATAGCTTGCCGGAGACTGAGCCAGCACAATCGCCAAAGTCGATCGCCACCGTCGCGCCACTGCCCGGCACCCCCGGCACAAGCGTCGGCCCCTCCACCGTAGGCACACCGCCCTTCACGGTAAAGCTGACCTCCACCACTTGTTTCGTATTGGTCGTGTAAATACGGACCCGGTTTTCGCCCTCCTGCGTATCGATGAGACCGCGCCACACCGCGAAGGGTGCCACAGCCGCCAGCATATTGCCGCAATTGCCGCCAGTGGAAACCTTGGCGCGAGACAAATCGACCTGGCAAAACGTGTATTCCAGATCGGCGTCCGGGCGAGCCGAGCGCGCCACAATGGCGGCCTTGCTGGTTAGCGGATCTGCTCCACCTATTCCATCAATCTGGCGCATATCCGGCGAACCATAAGCGGCCAAAAGCAAAGCGTCGCGCTCCGTCGGATCGCCAGGCAGTTCGGACTCCAGGAAGAAGCCCCCTTTACTTGACCCGCCGCGCATAAACAAACACGGCAAGACAACTTGCTCCGGATCATGAGGCTGTACCAATAAAGGCGCGCTCTTCAATGCGGGGGTGGGCGACGACGGCAATGTGGCAATGTCCACGCGATGTCTCCTAACAAGCCAGGGGCCGCTAAACAGGCCGCAGCTTTACTTTGATTTGAAAGTAGTTAACAATACTACTACTCTCAACTTGTATGTCAAGGCGTGCAAATGGACATGGCAACCAACCCTGGTGAACGTTTACTGGCTCCGCTGAGCTTCAACGAAGACCATCGTTCCCAAAAACCGCGGCAAAAAGGGCTGACGTCCATCATTGACTTCGGGCCGGATAATTTCGGCTGGACCAGTCCGGCCAACTTGCGTGATTACCTGCGCTGCGTTGCCGACTACATCGACTACGCAAAAATCTATGCGATGAATGCTTTGCTCTTGCCGGAAGCAATCGTCAAAGAAACGGTCCACATCTACGAAGACGTCGGCATCAAGCCCTACGCAGGCGGCATATTGTTTGAGTACGCCTATCTGAAAAACGAGCTAGACGGCTACGTCCGGCACCTGAAAAAGCTTGGCATGCCGCGCTTGGAGGTCTCCGAAAATTATCTGGACTTTAGCGATGCGGAACGCCAACAACACATCGCCACCATGCAAGCGCACGGGTTCGAAGTGATCTACGAATTCGGGAGAAAGAACCCCACTGAACCATTTTCACTCGAACAGCTGGAGGCCATTATTCGGGCAAATCTCGATATGGGCGTGCACCACACCATCATCGAACAGTCCGAGATCGACTACGTCGCCGCAAACAATCCGGCTATACTGAAATCAATCATCGACCGGGACTGGTTCAGCAATATCTTTATCGAAGCTGACCCCTACACATTCCCGAAGGGGCATACTGCCCTGCTAGAGAAGTTCGGCACAGGCGTGAATCTGGCCAACATCACTCCCGATCAGGTGCTGCGATTACAAGGCTTTCGCCATGGAGTAGGACGCGCGGTCAACTACTCCATCCTTACGCACATCTGATCTTTTCGGCCATGGCCGCCGCGGGCGGCAGTTGACTATGAATAACACCCGATCGGCATACGAAAAAATAATCAAGGACCTGCAAGGCGTCGGCTTCAGTGATTACGAAGCGAAGACCTATCTTGCCTTATTACTGACACCGAACGCGACGGCCTACGAAATCAGCAAAGAGGCCGGCATTCCTAAAGCCAATTGCTACTCCGTGCTGGAAAACCTGCGCAAGAACGGCGCGGTACAAGCTGTGTCGGAAAGCCCGGTCAAGTACGTCGCGGTCGATCCGAATCGGTTCTTCAACCAAATGGTAGAACGCACGCAGCTGCGCTGCGATGAACTCAAAGAGAGCCTGAATAACCTAGGGCACCTGCCGCAGGAAGATATCGTTTGGTCCCTGAACGATACGGATGGGGTTGCCCTGCATATCGAAAAGATGATCGCATCCGCCAAAGACACACTGCGCGTCAAGGCGGCCGACACCACCCTTGCCCCCTATATTCCCAACTTACGCAAGGCGGCCAAGCGAGGCGTCAAAGTATTAATCGTATTGTTCGGGGCAGATACCAAGCCTTTCGAGCTGGGGCCCAACTGCACCGTATTTCTACACGAAGGCAACGGTATCGCGGTCGGTATTTCGCACCGTCTTATCATCATGACGCGCGACTACAAAGAGGCCTTGGTCGCAGAGGTCGGCCCGGACGCGTATGGGTCTTACACCGAAAATAAACCTATCGTGACCTTGGCTGATTCACTGCTCCGCCACGAAGTGTATTTCGCCGAAATTTTCAGCCGCTTTGGAAGCGAAATCCAGCAAGAATTCGGCCCGGCACTCGTGAAGCTGCGCGACGCCTATCTGCCAAGCGAACAAGCGCGGGCGCTGCGTGAACTGTTGAAGACGGAACCGCTTGCTTCCATGGCTCGGGCGCCGATATCTGCTTGAGGCGTAATGGGATGGTCTGGGTGAATCGCACCGGGGATCGCGGAGGCTGTTTGGTTAAAGTAAAACAGGTTCCACAGTCTGCGCTGCAAGTTGCCGATAGTATCGCGCTTCGGCCTCAGCGGGCGGAATGTCGCCGATGGATTCGAGCAGGCGTTGGTGGTTGAACCACGAGCCCCATTCCAGTGTCGCCAACTCCACGGCAGCCTTGGTTTTCCAGGGCGCGCGCCGATGAATCACTTCCGTTTTGTACAGGCCGTTGATCGTTTCGGCCAGCGCATTGTCATAGGCGCTTCCGGTGCTGCCGACTGATGGATTGATTCCGGCCTCGCTCAATCGGTCGGAGTAGCGGATGGACACGTATTGGGATCCCCTATCGGAATGATGGA
>Ga0180222_1001838_pt1 | contig 19711 bp, 18 predicted proteins | sample eDN5th37CKraftOP_FD_151336 | JGI IMG/M metagenome (GOLD analysis project Ga0180222, IMG submission 151336) | Enriched Organic Plus compost microbial communities from Emeryville, California, USA - eDNA 5th pass 37_C Kraft OP (version 2) (version 2) ... | reverse complement strand
GAACAGGATCGCACCAAGTTGGAAGCCGAGGAAGGTATCGCGCGGATAGCCGAGCACCTGCGTGCCGTGGCTGAGCGCGAACGCCGTGGAGAGATAGAAGAGCGCGTAGCAGGCGATCACGCCGGCAGTGCCCCCGATCAGCGCACCCGGCTGGGTGGTGACGACCTCCGCCAGCGGAACGCCGGGCGGCGGCCCCTCCTCGATCATCGCCGCGAAGGCCGGCGTCTCGGTGATCTTGAGACGGACCCACAGGCCGAGGCCGACGAGGATGGCGCTGGCCAGGAACGGCAGCCGCCAGCCCCAGCTCATGAACTGCTCCTGCGTCAGCAGCAGGCCGAGCAGCAGGAAGACGCCGTTGGACGCGATGAAGCCGACCGGCGCGCCGAGCTGCGGCGCGATGCCGAAGCGGGCGCGCCAGCCCGGTGGCGCATTCTCGACCGCGAGCAGCGCCGCGCCGCCCCATTCGCCGCCGAGGCCGAAGCCCTGGCCGAAACGCAGCAGGCAGAGCAGCAGCGGCGCGAGCCAGCCGGCGGTGGCGTAGCTCGGCAGGAAGGCGATCGCCATGGTCGAACCGCCCATGATCATCAGCGAGGCGACGAGCGTCGATTTGCGCCCGATGCGGTCGCCGAAATGCCCGAACACCATGGCGCCGAGCGGCCGGGCGAGAAAGGCAATGGCGAAGGTCGCGAACGCCGAGAGCTGCCGCGCGGTGGGCGAGAAGGCGGGAAAGAAGAGATCGCCGAACACGAGGCTCGCGGCCGTCGCATAGATGTAGAAATCGTAGAATTCGACGGCGGTGCCGATCAGGCTGGCGAACAGGATCCGCCGCGTGGAAGGTGCCGCTCCGCCCGCCTGCGCGGCGCCTGTCTCGCTGCTGATCGTCGCCATCGCCGCCGGATGGCTTGTGCTCCGCCGGCGGTCAAGCGTCGACTGTGGCGGTGCCCGGATAATGTTTGTCGAGGTGCCGGCGGATGATCCGCAGGTTGCGCGTGTTCGAGCGGAAGAAGAAGTCCGGGACCGCGCCGACGAAGGGAATCGCACCGAGCAGCGCGTCGAAGCCGACGTTGAGCGCCATGCGCGCCATCGCCCGCTTCGGCATATGGAGATTGCGCGCTTCCCAGACCATCCACGCGCCGAGCCCGGCCGCGATCACGTCGCCGAGCACGGGCACGGCATCGAGCATGACGTCGAGCCCGAGCGGCCGCCGGATGCCGGGGATCACCACCAGCCGCTCCAGCAGATGCTCCATCATCTCGACCCGCTTGCGTACCGCCGCCGGGTCGCGGGAGAGCGTATCCGCCAGCCGGCGGGAGGCGTCGAATTTGCGCGCGGTTGCGTCCATGGCCATCAAACTGCGGGAGGGATGATGAAGTTCCGCTGAACGTGTCTCTGGCGGAGCTGCATCACCGCCGGGGGCTGCGGAGCTCGTCGAGCGGGTGCGCGCCGCGGGGATTGGGGCGGAAGCGGTCGAGCGCCGGCGCCGCCAGCGACCAGCGCAGCGGCATGGCGATCGGGATGAACGGCACCGCGTCGGTGAGCCGTCGGTCCGCATCGGCGAGCAGGGCCGACCGCTCCGCCAGCGTGGGCACCAGCCGGGCGCCGTCGAGCGACTGGTCCGCCGTCTCGCTGCACACCGCGCTCGAGCGGCAGGTGAAGCGGCGAAGATACCAGCTCGCCACGTCGGCCGGCGCCACGGCGTCGATGAGCCGCAGGTCGGCGTCGGCATCGATCGCGACGCGCGTGGCACCGACGCCGATCGCCGCCCAATCCTCTCGGATCATGGCGAAGAGGCGCTCGGCTCCCGGACCGGTGGGGAGCGCGATGCGCAGCGTCGGCGGCGGTCCCTGCCGCTTCGTCCACGCGGCGATGGCCGCCGCGGCCGCGGCACGCCGGTCCTCGATCGATGCCGTGGCCCAGTCGGGGACCGCCGGCGTCGGTATGTCCGCATTGGGTGCCGGCACGATCGAGGTCGCCGGCTTCCACTCCTTCACCGCGAAATCGGTCACGATCCGGTCGCGATCGATCGCCATGGCGAGGGCGCGGCGAATCTCCGGCGGGCCCACGAAACCCTGGCGCTCGACGAACTGCAGCCCGAACAGCCCGGCGACGGGATCGAAGCGCAGCGTGCCGGCCGGAGGCTTCGCCTCCCATGCGAGCGGCAGATCGGCGAGGGTGCCGCCGAGCACCAGCTGGGCACGCCCGGCCACGAAGCGGCGGATGGCATGCGCGGCGTCTTCGCCGATCAGCCGCACGTCGCGTTCGCCGCGGCGCACGGCCTTGGCTTCCGGATCGTCAGCGCCCTCGTCGAGCAGCGGGCGAAGCAGCACCGATCCCTTGTCGCTGGACAGGATCCGCATCGGCCCGGATCCCTTGCCGTCCTCAAGCAGCGCCATCTCCGGCTGGGCGAGAAGCTGGAGCAGGTTGGGGCGCGGCGAGCGGAGCCGGATTTCCACGACCTCGGGCGTCACCGCCACGATCTCGTCGAGCGCTCCCAGCACCGGGCGCAGCGCGTTGTCGCTCCGCGGGCTTACCGTCCGGCGAAGCAGTCGCGCCGCTTGCGCCGCGTCGATGCTCGTGCCGGCCGCGATGCGGAACGTGTAGTCGAGCCCGTCGTCGAAGATGATCCAGCGCTCCCCGAGGGCCGGCTTGATCTCGCCCGCCGCGTCGAAGGCGACGAGACCCTGCGCCGTTGCGGAAAGCAGCACGGCGGAGGGTGCCGACAGCGCTTTGCGGCTGGGGTCGACGATCTCCGGCGGTTCGCCGATCACGCTGACCGTGAGCGAGCCGTCGGTCGGCTTGTCCGAGCATCCCGGCAGCAGCGCCGCCAGTGCCAGCAGGAGGAAGGCGAATCTCATCGGTTCCTGAGCCTGAGCGTCCGGCTCGGGTGTATGTTCGCCAGATTGTCCCGCCAACCCAGCACGCGCGGGGAGACGAGGTTGCGGCTGACATAGCTGTAGAGCGGCAGCACCGGCGCGTCGGCCATCAGCATCGCCTCGGCGGCCTCCATCCTGCGCGCCCGTGCCGTCGGATCGGATTCGGCCAGCGCGGCGTCGAGCGCGGTGTCGAAGGCCTTGCTGCGATATCCCGCATAGTTGATCGGTCCCGCGTCCGAGCGGAAGACCGCCAGGAAATTTTCCGGGGCGGAGAGATCGCCGATCCATCCCGATCGGGCGAGCGCGAAGTCGCCGCGGCGCAGGCTGGCGAAGTGCAGGCTCGCCTCGCTGTTGAGCAGATGCGCCTCGACGCCGAGTGGGCGCCACATGGCGGCAAGCGCGATGGCGACGCGGCGATGATCGGGATCGCTGTTGAACCGGATGTCGAAGACGAGCGGCCGGCCGGGGCCATATCCCGCCTGGGCAAGCAGCGCGCGGGCTGCGGACAGGCGCCGCGCCAGGGGCCAATCCCGCCATGCGGGGCGATAGGCGCCGGTGCCGATGCCCGGGGGCACGACGCCCCACAGCGGCGGGTTGCCGATTCCAAGCAGGCGTCCGGCGATCCAGCGCCGGTCGACGGCGAGGGTGAGCGCGCGGCGGACGCGCACGTCGTCGAACGGTCGCCGCCGCAGGTTGAAGGCGAAATAATAGCTCCCCCGATAGGGGGCGATATGCACGGATCCGGGAATGCGGCGGGCGATCCAGGCGCGCCGCGTCGCCGGGAAATCGCCGCCGATGTCGGCGCCGCCGGCCGCGAACAGGCGCAGCGCCGTCAATCGGTCGTCGATCGGCCGCCACTGGACGCCGGCGACGGGAGGGCTTCCGTCATGCCAATGGGGATTGGCGGCGAGCGCGATCAGATTGTTGAGCCGCCACTCCGTCAGCCGATAGGCGCCGGACGCCACCAGCGGCCGCTCCGCCGTCCAGCCGTCGCCCACCGCGGCGATGCGGTGCAGCGGCAGGGCGGCCATGGCGGGATGGGCCATCAGCTCGGCCAGCGCGGGGAAGGGGTGGCGCAAACGGACGATAAGAAGGTCCGGCGTCGGCGCCGCAAGGCTGTCGATCGCCTCGAACAGCGCCTTGTTGGGCGATGCGGTGGCCGGATCGCGCAGCCGCTCGAAGAGGCGGACGAAGAGGTCGGCCGTGATCGGCATCCCGTCCGAGAAGCGCAGATGGCGGCGGAGCGTGAAGCGCCACGCCAGCCCGTCCGGCGAGACGGTCCAGGCGGATGCCAGGCCGGCCTCGATCGTCCCTGCCGCCGTGAAGCGGGTCAGCCCTTCGAACTGGTCGCTCGCGATGCGCAGCGACGCGAGATCCGAATATTTCTGCGGATCCAGCCCTTTCGCCTCGTCGTCGGCGATGCGCACCAGAATCCGGCCGTCGGGCCGCGCGGCGCGATCGCCATGGCAGGCGGCGGCGAGCAGCAGCAGGGCGGTGGCAAGGCGACGGATCACGATGCCGCTTGTGGCGCGATCAGCCCGGTGCGTCGACCCCGACCTCGATGGTCATGGCGAAACGGCGTGCTTCGCCCCCCGGAATCGCGATGACGCCGGGCTTGTCGCGGAAATCTCCCGTGAAGCCCTGCGGGTCGGCGAGGCCCTGCCAGGGCTCGACGCACAGATAGCCGGCGCCCGGTTTGGTCCAGAGGCCGAGCTGCGGCATGGCGGGAAAGCGGACGACGACGCCCGGCGTGCCCGCCGCGCCGTACCATAGGGAGCGGCTTTTCGGCCGGTCCAGGATCAGCGCGTCGTCGCGGAACAGCGCGTCGCGGAGCGCAAGCCGCCGGCCCTCGATCGGAGTCGGCTGCGGTTCCGCGATCAACAGGCCATCGCCGTCGAGCCGGCGGATCGGCTCCGGCTCGGGCGTGTCGAACAGGATGATATGGTTTTCCCGGGCCGCTCCATAGGGCAGCGGCCAGCGCAGCGCCGGATGGAAGCCGAAGCTCGCGGGCAGCGGTGCGTCGCCCGGATTGAGGAGCGTGGCCTCGATCGAGAGCGTCGCGCCGGCCAGGGCGAAGCGGATCTCGAGGACGAACGGAAAGGGATAAGCGGCATGGGTCGGCGGGCTGTCGGTGAGGCGGAACAGCGCCTCGCCTTCTCCCTGCGTCACCGGCGCGAAGCGGCTGCGGCGCGCAAAGCCGTGGCGCGCGAGCGCGTAGCTTTTCCCGCCCAGCCGATAGCGGCCGCCGGCGAGGCTGCCCACGATGGGGAAGAGAATGGGCGCCCGGCCGCTCCAGACGGCGGGATCGCCGCCCCAGAGAAGCTCGCGCCCTGCCGCGTCGCGGAGCGATTGCAGCTCGGCTCCCTCCGGGGAGATCGTCGCCGACAGCGCGGCGGATCGGATGGTGACGGATTCCATGGTCCTGCTCTGCGTCGGGCGCGCGCCGCGCGCAAGCGCGCGCTTGGCGGCGCCGCGCGGGGCCGCGCGTCCACGGCCGGGCGCCCCGTCGGGGCCGGCGCGAATCGGACGCGGCCGGGTGGGCGCGGCAGCGCTCCTCCATGTCTCCTGCATGTCGCCTCGCAACGCGCCGGCCGGCCCTCGGGTCCTTTCATCGCGTCCTGCGCCTTGCCCTCCGGCATGCGCCTGCTATAGAGCGCCGCCGATCGTTGGCCCGGCGGGCGTGGCGGAACTGGTAGACGCGCTGGATTTAGGTTCCAGTATCGAAAGATGTGGGGGTTCGAGTCCCTTCGCCCGCACCAGCTTCGTTTTCTTCGTAGCGGGGCCGGACTGACAGAATTCCAGAATGAAGGCTCTTTGAGAGATGCAGACTGTCGAGACTTTGAACGAGGGGCTGAAGCGCGCCTATACGCTCACCATCAGCGCGAAGGACATCGACGCGCGCGTCGAGACCGAGGTGAAGCGCGTGGCGCCGCAGGTGCGCATGCCTGGCTTCCGTCCCGGCAAGGTTCCCGCCAATCTCATCCGCAAGATGCATGGCGAGGCGCTGGCGCAGGATGCGCTCAACTCGGCCGTGCAGGAAGGCGTGCAGACGCTGATCTCGGACAACAAGCTCCGCCCGGCGATGCAGCCGGCGGTCGAGCTCGACGAAGGCTATGCGCCCGGCAAGGATGCCGAGGTGAAGGTGAGCCTCGAGGTGTTGCCCGAGGTGCCGACGCCGGCCATCGACGGGCTGAAGCTCGAGCGGCTGACGGTCGCGTCGGTCGACGAGGAGGTGGACGCGGCGGTGAACCGCTTCGTCTCGCAGCAGAAGAGCTTCGAGGACGCGCTGGAGGGGCATCCGGCGGTCGAGGGCGATCTCGTCGTGATGGATTTCGTCGGCAAGGTCGATGGCGAGGAGTTCGAGGGCGGCAGCGGCACGGGCATGTCGGTCGAGCTCGGCTCCGGGCGCCTCATCCCGGGCTTCGAGGAGCAGCTCGAAGGCGTGAAGGCGGGCGAATCGCGCACGCTGAACGTGACCTTCCCCGAGGATTACAATGTCGAGTATCTGAAGGGTAAGCCGGCCATCTTCGAGGTGAAGGTGACGCAAATCCGCACTCCTAAGGAAGCGGTGGCGGACGACGAGTTCGCCAAGTCGCTCGGCCTCGAAGGCATCGGCCAGCTGCGCGATCTGCTCAAGGGCCAGGTCGAGCAGGAGCTGAACGGGCTCACCCGCACCTACATGAAGCGCAAGCTGCTCGATCAGCTCGCGGCGGTGCATGATTTCGAGGTCCCGCCGTCGATGGTCGAGGCCGAGTTCGGCCAGATCTGGCGTCAGCTCGAGCATGAGGCCTCGCACGAGGCCGATCCGGCGGCGGCGCTGGCCGAGATGGAGAAGGATCGCGAGGATTACCGCAAGATCGCCGAGCGCCGGGTGCGGCTCGGTCTGCTCCTTTCGGAGATCGGCCAGCAGAACGGCGTCGAGGTGACGCAGCAGGAGATGCAGCGCCTCGTCCTGCAGGCCGCGCAGCAATATAATCCCAAGGACCGCGAGCGGTTCGTCCAGTATGTCCAGCAGGATCCGATGGCCGCGGCCCAGCTGCGCGCGCCGCTCTACGAGGACAAGGTCGTCGATTTCCTGTTCGAGAAGGCGGAGATCAGCGAGCGGGCGGTGACGCGCGCCGAGCTGGAGGCCGCGATCGAGGCCGAGGACGACGGCATCGGCTCGGGCCACCACCACCACCATCATGACCACGATCACGATCACGATCATGATCACGATCATGATCACGGCCATGTGCATGGCCCCGATTGCGATCATGACCATGATCACGCGCATGCTGCCCCGGCCAAGCCGAAGAAGGCGGCCAAGGCGAAGGCCGAGCCGGCCGCCGCGGAGGGCGAGGCTGCGGCCGAGGAGGCCAAGCCGGCCAAGAAGGCGGCTGCCAAGAAGGCGAAGCCCGCCGAAGGCGAGGGCGGCGAGGCGGTGAAGAAGCCGGCGGCGAAGAAGGCCCCGGCCAAGAAGAAGACGGAAGAAGCCGAGGGCTGATCGCGCCCCGACTCCCCCGATGTGGGGGCGGCTTGCCGTCGTCCCTGCGTCGGCTAAAGCGGAGCACCCTATGCTGAGCGGAGAGGGGTGGGATGGCTGACGTGCCGGTGCCGCGCATCGCCGTGCTTCTGCCCTGCTACAACGAAGCCGCCGCGATCGGGCGCACCGTCGCGGCGTTTCGCGCCGCGCTTCCCGATGCGACGGTCTACGTCTTCGATAACAACAGCCGCGACGGCACCGCCGATCAGGCGCGCGCGGCGGGCGCGGTCGTCCGCACCGAGCGGATGCAGGGCAAGGGCCATGTCGTGCGCCGCATGTTCGCGGACGTCGATGCCGACGTCTATGTGCTGGCCGACGGCGATGCCACCTATGACGCATCCGCCGCGCCCGAGATGATCCGCCTGCTGGTCGAGGAAAGCCTGGATATGGTGGTCGGCGCGCGGCAATCGGAGGTCGATGCCGCCTATCGGCGCGGCCATCGGCTGGGCAACCGGCTGATGACGGGGATTTTGGCGCGCCTGTTCGGGCGGAGCTTTTCCGATATATTGTCGGGCTACCGCGTCTTCTCGCGGCGGTTCGTCAAGAGCTTCCCGGTGCTCTCCGCCGGGTTCGAGATCGAGACGGAGATCAGCGTCCACGCGCTGGAGCTGCGCATGCCGGTGGCCGAGCTGGTCACCGCCTATGGCGCCCGGCCGGAAGGATCGACCTCCAAATTGTCGACATATCGGGATGGCCTGCGCATCCTGTCGACGATCGTCACGCTGTTCCGGCTGGAGCGCCCGGTGCTGTTCTTCGGCACGATCGGGCTTCTGCTGGGGCTCGCCTCGGTGATCCTCGCGGTTCCGCTTGCGGTGACCTACGCCCAGACCGGGCTGGTGCCGCGGCAGCCGACCGCGCTGCTTTCCACCGGGCTGATGATCCTCGCCTTCCTCAACGGCCTTTGCGGCCTGATTCTCGACACGGTGGTGCGCGGTCGCCGCGAGGTCCGGCGGCTCGCCTATCTCAGCCTGCCGGCTCCCGGCGTCCCCCTCCGCTGATCGTCCCCCTTGAATAGCGGCCCTGATACGCCGATGTTGGCGAGGCTAGGGCAATAAGGACCAGAGAGAGCTTCCGATGCACAACCCGTTCGAAACCGGCCAATTCGCCCCTCCGGGCTACCAGATCGATCCCGTGACCGGCGGGCTGGTGCCGATCGTCATCGAGCAATCGAATCGCGGCGAGCGGAGCTTCGATATCTATTCGCGCCTGCTGCGCGAGCGGATCATCTTCGTGGTCGGGCCCGTCGAGGATCACATGGCCTCGCTGATCACCGCCCAGCTCCTGTTCCTGGAATCGGAGAATCCGAAGAAGGACATCTTCATGTACATCAACTCGCCGGGCGGCGTCGTCACGGCGGGCCTCGCGATCCACGACACGATGCAATATATCCGCCCGCGCGTCGGCACGGTCTGCATCGGCCAGGCGGCATCGATGGGCAGCTTCCTGCTCGCGGCGGGCGAGCCGGGCATGCGCGTGGCGCTCACCAATTCGCGGATCATGATCCACCAGCCGTCGGGCGGCGCCCAGGGCATGGCGGCGGACATCGAGATCCAGGCGCGCGAGATCCTGCGCATGCGGCACCGGCTGAACTCGCTCTATGCGAAATATACCGGCCAGCCGATCGAGGAGATCGAGCGCGCCATGGACCGCGACAAGTTCCTCGAGGCGGACGAAGCCAAGGCGTTCGGATTGATCGACGAGGTGTTCGACAAGCGCCCGATCCCCACCGAGGAGAAGGCGGCGGCTTAAGCCTTTATTCTCCCGCCCGTGACATTTTGGTGATTGCCGGGCGGGAGAATCGGGGTCTAGGATACCCCATGTTATGAAAGCGGCCAGAGTACCGGCCGATAAGGAAACGAGATGACGAAGCTGAGCGGCGGCGATTCCAAGAGCACACTCTACTGCTCCTTCTGCGGTAAGTCGCAGCATGAGGTGCGCAAGCTCATCGCCGGGCCCACGGTGTTCATTTGCGACGAGTGCGTGGAACTCTGCAATGACATCATCCGCGAGGAAACCAAGGGCGCGCTGTCCAGCAAGAAGGACGGCGGCGTCCCCTCGCCGAAGGAGATCTGCAAGGTCCTCGACGATTATGTCATCGGGCAGGACCAGGCGAAGCGCGTCCTCTCGGTCGCGGTGCACAACCATTACAAGCGGCTCAACCACGGCGCGAAGGGCGCCGATGTGGAGCTGGCCAAGTCGAACATCCTGCTCGTCGGCCCCACCGGCTGCGGCAAGACGCTGCTCGCGCAGACGCTGGCCCGCATCCTCGACGTGCCCTTCACCATGGCGGATGCGACGACGCTCACCGAGGCCGGCTATGTCGGCGAGGATGTCGAGAACATCATCCTGAAGCTGCTCCAGGCGAGCGACTATAATGTCGAGCGCGCGCAGCGCGGCATCGTCTACATCGACGAGATCGACAAGATCAGCCGCAAGGCGGACAATCCCTCGATCACCCGCGACGTGTCGGGCGAGGGCGTTCAGCAGGCGCTGCTCAAGCTGATGGAAGGCACCACCGCCAGCGTGCCGCCGCAGGGCGGCCGCAAGCATCCGCAGCAGGAGTTCCTCCAGGTCGATACGACCAACATCCTCTTCATCTGCGGCGGCGCCTTCTCGGGGCTGGAGAAGATCATCGGCGATCGCCTGCAGGGCAAGTCGATCGGCTTCGGCGCCTATGTCGCCGCCCCCGAGGAGCGGCGCACCGGCGAGGTGCTGCGCCAGTGCGAGCCGGAGGACCTGCTGCGCTTCGGCCTCATCCCGGAGTTCGTCGGCCGCTTGCCGGTGATCGCGACGCTGGAGGACCTCGACGAGGTCGCGCTGGTAAAGATCCTCGCCGAGCCCAAGAACGCGCTCGTCAAGCAGTATCAGAAGCTGTTCGACATGGAGGGCGTGAAGCTGAGCTTCACCGACGAGGCGCTCGTCGCCGTGGCCCGCAAGGCGATCGACCGCAAGACCGGCGCGCGCGGGCTGCGCTCGATCCTCGAGGCGATCCTGCTCGACACGATGTTCGACCTGCCGGGCATGGACGATATCGACGAGATCATGATCGACAAGGACGTGGTCGAAGGCCGCAAGGAGCCGGTGCGCGTCTACGCCAAGAAGGAGAAGGCGGGAGGGGCGGCCTGAGCGGCCGTCCGTCCCGTCATCGATCGCCTCGCCGCTGTCATGGATCTGACGCCGATTGCCGTCTTAAGATTCCCCTTCTTTGAAGGTGATCGACGGAGTTGGCATGGCCGTACTTTCCGATAGGCGTCGTTCGGACGCGTGGCAGTTTTTCCGGACCTGGCTGAAGGCGCCGCTCCAGGTGGCGGCCTATGGCCCGAGCAGCCCCGCGCTGGCACGCGCAGTCGCCGCGGCGGCGCGGCCCGGCCGGGACGGGCTGGTGATCGAGCTCGGCGCGGGGACGGGGGCGCTCACGGAGGCGCTGGTCGAAGCCGGCGTGACGCCCGAACGGCTGGTGCTGCTGGAAAGCGACGTCGGCTTCGCCGATCTGCTCAGGCGACGCTATCCGCGTGCGCGCGTGATCGGCGGCAATGCCTATGGGGTGGTCGACATTCCCGGCCTGGGCGGCGCCGCATCGATCGTCTCCGGCCTGCCGCTCGTCCAGGTGCCGGCGGAGCCGCGCGCCCGGTTCGTGATCGATTGCCTGACGCGGCTCGGCCGGCCGGGCGCCCGCTTCGTGCAGCTCACCTATATGCCGTCCTCGCCGGTGCCGCTTTCGCGGCTCCCCGGAATCGGCGTCGAGGTATCCCGCACCGTGTGGGCGAACTTCCCGCCCGCGCGGGTGTGGAGCTATCATCTCCGCGAGGATGCGGGGCCATCATGACGGATTGATGATGCGTCGGGCAGCGCCCATATAGGGTGGGCACGCCCCATCGGCGCTGCCCGTCTGGAGTCGTCATGTCCGAATTGCTGCCTGTTCTTCCCCTGCGAGATATCGTCGTCTTTCCCCAGATGATCGTTCCTCTCTTCGTGGGTCGCGACAAATCGGTCGCGGCGCTCGAAGCCGCCATGGCCGCGGACAAGTCGATCTTTCTCGTCGCGCAGCTGGATCCGGCGGAGGACGATCCGGATCGCGATGCGCTCTACGATCTCGGCGTGATCGCCACCGTGCTGCAGCTCCTGAAGCTGCCGGACGGCACGGTGCGCGTGCTGGTCGAGGGCCGGCAGCGCGCGCATCTCGATCTGCTCGACGGATCGGGCGCGCATCTGAGCGCGCAGGTCACGCCGGTCGAGGACGGCACGGCCGAGGGGGCCGAGGTCAGCGCGCTGATGCGCTCCGTCGTCGACCAGTTCGAGAATTACGCCAAGCTCAACAAGAAGCTGCCGGCGGAAACCGCGGTCCAGCTCGCGCAGATCGAGGACGCGGCTCGGCTCGCCGATTCGGTCGCCGCCAACATCAACATCAAGGTCTCCGACAAGCAGGCGCTGCTGGTCGAGCTCGATCCGGTCAAGCGGCTGGAGATGGCCTTCGCCTTCATGGAAGGCGAGCTCGGCGTGCTGCAGGTCGAAAAGAAGATCCGCAGCCGCGTCAAGCGCCAGATGGAGAAGACGCAGCGCGAATATTATCTGAACGAGCAGCTCAAGGCGATCCAGCGCGAGCTCGGCACCGAAAGCGAGGAGGGTGGCGACGAGGTTGCCGAGCTCACCGCCCGGATGGCCAAGCTCAAGCTTTCCAAGGAGGCGCGCGCGAAGGCGACGGCGGAGCTCAAGAAGCTCAAGACGATGGCGCCGATGTCCGCCGAGGCGACGGTGGTGCGCAACTATCTGGACGTGCTGCTCGGCCTGCCCTGGGGCAAGAAATCGAAGCTGAAGAAGGATATTCCGGCCGCCCAGGCGATCCTCGACGAGGATCATTACGGGCTGGAGAAGGTCAAGGATCGCATCGTCGAATATCTCGCGGTGCAGGCGCGGACCAACAAGCTCAAGGGTCCGATCCTGTGCCTCGTCGGCCCGCCCGGCGTGGGCAAGACCTCGCTCGGCCGCAGCATCGCGAAGGCGACGGGGCGCGAGTTCGTCCGCCAGTCGCTCGGCGGCGTGCGCGACGAGGCGGAGATCCGCGGCCACCGGCGCACCTATATCGGCTCGCTGCCGGGCAAGATCATCTCGAACCTCAAGAAGGCGGGCACCTCCAACCCGCTCTTCCTGCTCGACGAGATCGACAAGCTCGGCCAGGATTTCCGCGGCGATCCTGCCTCGGCGTTGCTCGAGGTGCTGGATCCGGAGCAGAACAGCAAGTTCCAGGATCATTATCTGGAGCTGGATTACGATCTGTCCGACGTGATGTTCGTGACGACCGCGAACTCGCTGAACCTGCCGCAGCCGCTGCTCGATCGCATGGAGATCATCCGGCTCGAAGGCTATACCGAGGACGAGAAGGTGGAGATCGCGAAGGCGCATCTCCTGCCCAAGCAGGTCGACGCGCATGGCCTCAAGGAGGGCGAGTTCGCGCTCACCGACGCGGGGCTGCGTGATCTGATCCGCTATTACACGCGCGAGGCCGGCGTGCGCACGCTCGAGCGCGAGATCGCCAAGCTCGCCCGCAAGGCGCTGCGCCGGATCCTCGAAGGCAAGGCGGAGAGCGTCACCGTCACGCCGGAGAATCTCTCCGATTTCGCCGGTGTGCGGAAATTCCGCTTCGGCGTCGGCGAGGAGGAGGATCAGATCGGCGCGGTCACCGGCCTTGCCTGGACGGAGGTGGGCGGCGAGCTGCTGACCATCGAGGCCGTCACCGTGCCCGGCAAGGGGCAGGTGAGCACGACCGGCAAGCTCGGTGACGTGATGAAGGAATCGGTTCAGGCCGCCTTCTCCTTCGTGAAGGCGCGCGCGCCGGCCTACGGCATCAAGCCCAGCCTGTTCGCGCGTAAGGACGTGCACATCCACCTGCCGGAAGGCGCGGTGCCGAAGGACGGGCCGTCGGCCGGCATCGGCATCGTCACCACGATCATCTCGACGCTGTCGGGCATTCCGGTCCGGCGCGAGGTGGCGATGACCGGCGAGGTTACGCTGCGCGGCCGGGTGCTGCCGATCGGCGGGCTCAAGGAGAAGCTGCTCGCAGCGCTGCGCGGCGGCATCACCACGGTGCTGATCCCGCAGGAAAACGAGAAGGACCTCGCCGAAATTCCGGCGAACATCCGCGACGGGCTCAAGATCGTGCCGGTCTCGCACGTCGACGAGGTGCTGGCGCTTGCGCTGGCCTCGCCGATCACCCCGATCGACTGGACGGAGGCGGACGAGCTCGCCGCCCAGCCGAGTCCGCCGCTCGGCGCGCCCGGGGAAAGCGGGGGCGCGCCGATTCACCATTGATGGTTATCGCAAACTGAACCAAGCGCCATTTTCGCCACTCATCGCGAAAATGGCGCTTTCTTTTTGACTCCCGCCCCGGCGCTGGTTTTACTCCGCATTCCGGCATCAGCCGCGAATCCGAGAAACGAATGAATGGGGGTTCCAGAGGCATGAACAAACAGGAGCTTATCGGTTCGGTCGCGGATGCGACGGGGCTCAGCAGGGGCGACGCTGGAAAGGCCGTCGAGGGTGTTTTCGATGCCATCGCCGGGGCTCTCAAGAAGGGTGACGAGGTTCGCCTGGTCGGTTTCGGGACATTCTCCGTCAGCAAGCGCAAGGCCTCCACGGGCCGCAACCCGCGCACCGGCGAGCCGATGAAGATCAAGGCTTCTTCGCAGCCGAAGTTCAAGCCGGGCAAGGGATTGAAGGACGCCGTCAACTGAGGTCGGCGGAGGCGGCGGTGCGCGATCGCACCGTCCGCCGCTTTTCCGGTCTGGACAAAGCCGCCGCGAGCCCCTAATCGCGACGGCAAGGCGGTCGCTCCGGTGCCGCCTTTTTCGTTGGACCGGTTCGCCGGCTCCCGATGCAAGCGTGGGCGCGTAGCTCAGTGGTAGAGCACTGTGTTCACACCGCAGGGGTCGCAAGTTCAATCCTTGCCGCGCCCACCACGCATAAAACCCCGCCGGGCCCCGGGTTCGGCGGGGTTTTTGCTTGCCCGGCCGCTTCCCGCCACTCGGGCGCGCCGCCGCCCGGTCGGAGGCGGTACCGGCCGATCACGGCTCAATCCTGGCCGGACGCGATCGGCTGGTCGGCCGGGAAGAGCTTGGCGCGCGTCGGCTGCACATGGATCATCTCGCCGGGCGTCGGAGCCTGATCGGCCGCCACGTCGAGCTCCAGCGGCAGGTCGAGCCCGTCGACATGCGCCTCGATCCGCGCCGCGCCGCTGCGCGGGCGCACCAGCGAGACGCTGGCGGGGACGCCAGCGCCCGGGTCGGTGAGCCGCGCATCGTGCGGGCGGAAGAAGAGCTGGCCCGGTCCGTCGGCGATCTCGGGGGCGATTCCCTCCAGCGCGATGGTCCCGAACAGCACCTTGCCGCCGGAGACGGTGACGGGCAGCCGATTCGATTCGCCGACGAAATCGAACACGAAGGCGGAGGCCGGTTTGTCATAGACTTCGACGGGCACCGCGACCTGCTCGATCCGGCCATGGTCCATCACGACCACCCGGTCCGCCAGTTCCAGCGCTTCCTCCTGATCGTGCGTCACGAAGATCGAGGTGAGGCCCATCCGCTCGTGCAGCTCGCGCAGCCAGCGGCGCAGATCCTTGCGGACCTTGGCGTCGAGCGCGCCGAACGGCTCGTCGAGCAGCAGGATGCGGGGTTCGACCGCCAGGGCGCGGGCGAGCGCGACGCGCTGGCGCTGGCCGCCCGAGAGTTGCGAGGGATAGCGGCCGCCGAGATGCTTGAGCTGGACCAGCTCGAGCAGCTCGTCGACCCGGCGCCGGATCTCCGCCTTGGAGGGACGCTCCCGCCGCGGCTTCACGCTCAGCCCGAAGCCGACATTGCCGGCGACCGTCATGTGCCGGAACAGCGCATAATGCTGGAACACGAAGCCGACCGCGCGGTCGGCGACCGGCCGGTCGGTGATGTCGTTGCCGTTGAAAGAGACGGAGCCGATGTCGGGGAAGTCCAGCCCGGCCATGATGCGCAGCAGCGTCGTCTTGCCCGATCCCGATGGGCCGAGCAGCGCCAGGAACTCGCCCGGGCGGGCCTCCAGGCTGACATTGTCGAGCGCGACGAAGTCGCCGAAACGCTTGGTGATGCCGGAGAGCGTGATGCTCATCTCAATGTCCCGTGTTGGAGCCGTGATAGCCGTAGCGCCATTCCAGCGCGCTTTTCAGCACGAGGGTGACCAGCGCCAGCAGGGCGAGGAGCGAGGCGACGGCGAACGAGGCCGCGAAATTATATTCGTTGTAGAGGATCTCGACGTGCAGCGGCATCGTGTTGGTCTCGCCGCGGATATGCCCGGAGACGACCGAGACCGCGCCGAACTCGCCCATGGCGCGGGCATTGCAGAGCAGCACGCCGTAGAGCAGGCCCCAGCGGATGTTGGGCACGGTCACCCGCCAGAAAGTCTGCCAGCCGCTGGCGCCGAGCGAGAGCGCGGCCTCCTCGTCGTCGCGGCCCTGCTCGGCCATCAGCGGGATCAGCTCGCGCGCGACGAACGGGAAGGTCACGAATATCGTCGCGAGCACGATCCCCGGCACGGCGAAGATGATCTGGATGTCGTGCGTCTCCAGCCAGGGGCCGAGCCAGCCCTGCGCGCCGAACAGCAGCACGTAGATGAGGCCGGAGACGACCGGAGAGACGGAGAAGGGCAGGTCGATCAGGGTGATCAGCAGATTCTTGCCCTTGAAGTCGAACTTGGTGATCGCCCAGGCGGCGGAGACGCCGAACACGATGTTGAGCGGCACCGCGATCGCCGCGGTCAGCAGCGTTAGCTTGATCGCCGAGACCGCGTCCGGATCCTTGATCGCCTCCAGATAGGCGCCGATCCCGTCGCGCAGCGCCTCGCGGAATACGGCGACGAGGGGAAGCACCAGGAAGAGCGCGAGGAAGGCGAGCGCGACCAGGATCAGCACGGCCCGGATCCAGGGCGGTCCGCCGATTGCGCGGCGGCGGGGAGAAGCGAAGAGGGCCATCAGCCGGCGAGCCTCGTGCGGCTCCAGTGCTGGATCAGGTTGATCAGCGCGAGGAGGAGGAAGGAGACGACGAGCATCACCACCGCGATCCCGGTCGCGCCGGCATAGTCGAACTGCTCGAGCTGGGTGACGATCAGCAGCGGCGAGATCTCGGTCTGGAACGGCATGTTGCCTGCGATGAAGATCACCGAGCCATATTCGCCGATCGCGCGGGCGAGCGCGAGCGCGAAGCCGGTGAACAGCGCCGGCAGGATCGCCGGCAGGATGACCAGGCGGAAGGTCTGCCAGCGGCTCGCGCCGAGCGAGGAGGCCGCCTCCTCGACGTCCGAGCCGAGATCGGCCAGCACCGGCTCCACCGAACGGACGACGAAGGGCAGGCCGATGAAGGTGAGCGCGACGATGATGCCGAGCGGCTTGTAGGCGACCTCGATGCCGAGCGGATCGAGATAGCGCCCGATCCAGCCGGTGTTGGCGTAGAGCGCGGTCAGCGCGATGCCGGCGACGGCGGTCGGCAGCGCAAAGGGCAGGTCGACGATCGCGCTCGCGAGCCGCTTGCCGGGAAAGCGATAGCGCACCAGCACCCACGCGATGATCAGCCCGAAGACCATGTTGACGCTCGCCGCGACGAGCGAGGCGCCGAAGGTCAGCCGGTAGGAGGCGACCGCCCGGCGCGAGAAGGCGACCTCAATGAACTCGTGCCAGCCGCCCATCGCCGTGCGCACGAACAGCGCCGAAAGCGGGATCAGCACGATCAGCGACAGATAGGCGATGGTGAAGCCGAGGGTGAGCCCGAAGCCCGGCATGATCGATGGCTCGCGCAGCCGCGCCCGCCGGCGCGTGCCGGATGCGGCGGCACCGGTCCTCATGTTCATGCTGTCCCCCACATTGCTGGTTGCGCGGGTGCATAGCCCGCCGGACCGGGTGAGGCCATAATAGTCTACCTACAGGCTAGACAAGATTTGCATTTCAGGGTCCAAGCCGCCAAGTCGCCCGCCGACGCCTCGGTGCATCGGGGCACGGCGGGCGCCGTCCTCGCCTTTTAGAGCAGGGAGGCGATTGTGTCGAAACGGGCTGCTATGTCGAACTATCTTGGGAGGGATGCGAATGTTCTTGTTCAACGGTCGGGAATCGCATCCCCGCTCGTTGGTGAAGGCTATCAGTTGGCGTACGCTCGGCAGCATCGATACGTTCATCCTCGGCCTCATCTTCACCTCCGACATGAAGGCTGCGGGATCGATCGCCCTGACCGAGGTCGTGACCAAGATCCTGCTCTATTATGCCCATGAACGGGCCTGGGCGGTGATTCCCTGGGGGCACCAGAAGTTCCCCGGCGCCGAGGAGCCGGATTCACCGCTCAGGCGGATGGAAGAGGCTCGGCCAGACTGACCGTGTCGAGAATGCGCGCCGTCTCATCGCGGACGGCAAGCATCACATGGTGGATGCGGCAGGCGGCCTCGTCGACGCAATTCTCGCACGGCTGGTGGGCGAGGCGGCTCGCGCAGGGCACGAGCGCGAGCGAGCCGCGCGTCAGCCGCACGATCTCGCCATAGCTGATCTCCGCCGGCGGCCGGGCCAGCCAATAGCCGCCTTCCTTGCCGCGCAGCGTTGAGACCAGGCCCGCGCGGCGCATCTCGGAGAGAATCACGGTCAGGAATTTCGCCGGGATGTTCTGCGCCTCCGCGATCTCCTGAAGCTGCACCGGCCCGGCGCCGTAACGGTCCGCGAGGTGCAGGAGCGCGCGGATGGCGTAGCGTGTGCGTTGGGAAAGCATCGCGGCGTCACCATGGCCGGTGAAAAACTCCTGCGCAAGATGATCGGCCCACCTTGCGCTCGGCGCGCGCAGCCCGTATGTGGCCGGCCTTCGAGCCCCTGTGGCGATCGTAGCTCAATTGGTTAGAGCGCCGGTTTGTGGTACCGGAGGTTGCGGGTTCAATCCCCGTCGATCGCCCCATATTTTCAAGCACTTAGCTACCATTTTGGTCGGCGCTCCCATGTTCAGTTGAACAGTCTACCAGTCCAGCGACCGGGCCGCCCGCCTCAAATAGGCGGGGTTGAACCGGGCGTAGACCTGAGTCGTGATCCGCGTGTCCTTGTGTCCGAGAAAGGCTGCTATCTCCTCCATCGGCACTCGATCTTCCGCCATCCACACGGCCGCAGAGTGGCGCAGCATGTGCGGCGTGCAGTGAACCCCGGAGCGCGCAGAGGCAGCCTCAAATCCCTTGCGAATCGATGCGATCCTCTCTCCATTCGATTCGATCACAAACGGGGTGAGCGCACATTCCTTGGCGTTCACCAGCAGCGGCAGCAGCCGGTCGTTGATAGGAATCTTCGCGCGGCCCTTGTTCTCCTTCTGGATGCGGCCCTTCGGGTTCAGGTTGATCAAGCGCCTGTCGAGATCGACTCGGACCCATGGCAATTCCAGAAGCGCGCTTGCCCTCGCGCCGGTCGTGATCGCGAGCTGCACGAACAGCGCCACATGCGGTGCCTTGCATCCTGCCAGAAACCGGCGGAACTGCGACTTGGTCAGATGCTCGACCTCGCTCTCCGGGATCGGCGGCATATAGAGCTTGGGCGCATGAGGGATCAGCCCCTTCTCGACACCCCAGCCAAGGGCCTCGATCACAAGACCGGTCTCCTTGCGCATCGTGTTCTCGGCCTTGCCGCGCCATGCACAATAGGCGTGCCCGGACCCTTTCTGGTTCTGAAGGTCGGGAACGATGTTCGCGATTCGCATGGCACCCCAGAATGGCTTTGCGGCCGTCCATGCCTCTCTTTTCCGCTTCTCCCCGGCAGACCCCTTGATTGCAGTTTCCAGGAACGCCTCTACGAGCTCTCCCACCGTGCCAACCTCTACGAGTGTCCGCTTGGCCCAGAACTCACCAGCCGCGGCCTGCGCGGCCGCTCGATCATCCGTGCCAAGCGAGACGCGGTGCGCTCCTCGTTCGTCAACCCATTTGATGCACCAATGGGTGTATCGGCTTCCGTCCTCTCGGGTTCGGGTAAGCCGTCCGAGTTTCCAAGGGTCGCCTGACATTCATATTCCTCCACAGCCTCCGGTTTGATGCGAATCAGCTTCCCGCCGAATCGCATGGCCTTCAATTTGCCGGCCCGGATCTGATCGTAAACAAATGTGTCGCTGGTGCCCCAATGGGCTGCCAAACCGGCGACCGTGTAGGGCCTACCCATCACCGTTCACCCTTCCGCGAGCGGATGGCGGGAGGCGCTGGGAGGGGCTGCCAGTGGGTGGCCGATCCATGATGCGAAATGCTACTTGCAACCTCGTTTCGCACGCCCGTTGAAGCTGGTCCAACGTTCATTGCCCAAGCG
>Ga0180222_1001837_pt1 | contig 19745 bp, 16 predicted proteins | sample eDN5th37CKraftOP_FD_151336 | JGI IMG/M metagenome (GOLD analysis project Ga0180222, IMG submission 151336) | Enriched Organic Plus compost microbial communities from Emeryville, California, USA - eDNA 5th pass 37_C Kraft OP (version 2) (version 2) ... | reverse complement strand
CAGCCGCGACAATTTCTATGGTCTGAAATCGGACTTCGACGACGCCGACAGCGACGTCGCCCTCGCGCGCTTCGAATACGATTTTTCGAAGAACGTCACCATCAGCAACCAGACGCGTTGGTCGAGCATCGACCGCGAGGCGCGCTTTACCTTGCCGAATTCGCCGAACGGTCCGTTCACTCCCGGAACGACGACGGTCGACACGCAAACCCAATTCTACGGCCGCGATAATACGACACTGACGAACCTCACCAACCTATCCGCTGAGTTCTTCACCGGCGCCTTCAAGCACAACATGTCGGCGGGTGTGGAACTGAGCCGCGAAGAAGCGACGGGCGATCGCTTCACCGCGCAGGACGCAGATTCGACGAGCCTCTTTAATCCCGATCCAAACCGGAGGTCCGGCTGGCCATACGTCCGCGACGGATGGAGCAAGGTCAAGGTCGATACGATCGCCGCTTATCTCTACGACACGATCGATCTGAACCCGCAATGGCAGATCACTGGCGGGCTGCGCGCGGAACACTACAAGGTCCACATCGACAGCAGCGATACGCCGAATTTCCTCGATGCCTCCGAGACAACTTTGGGAGGCAAGGTCGGCATCGTTTACAAGCCGACGGCGGACAGCAGCGTCTATGCGTCCGTCGGCCTCTCGCATCAGCCGCCGGGCTCCTATCTTTCGAACTCCGACATCTCCCGCGGAAGTGACGAGCAGACGTTCCCCGGGTTTGTTCCGGGGGCGGATCCCGTCCGCAGCATCAACTACGAATTCGGTGTGAAGAGGGATTTCTTCGGTGGGCGCCTGCAGACGACCGCCGCGATCTTCCGCACCGAGCAGCGGGTGCCGGTTGCGCCGGGCAATGTCCTCTTCGGATATGGCAAGCAGATCGTGCAGGGCGTCGAACTCGGCGTCGCTGGCAACATCACCGACAAGTGGAAGGTCTTTGGCGGCGCGCTTTTCCTCGACAGCGAGCGCAAGCTCAGCGCGGCGCAGGACCTGGCCCTGTGTAACGCTTCACCTAGCGATTACGGGGGTGCGCCACTCTGCGGTATTGTTCGCGCCAATGGCGACGAACTCGCCTTCACGCCGAACTTCAGCGCCAATCTCTGGACGACCTATCGGTTCGACAATCGCTGGACGCTCGGCGGCGGCCTGCAGTACGTCGGCGAGTCGTGGGTCGGCCGTCCGGACAATGCCAACCGCGTCGTCAAGAACGGCGTGAACGGCAAGCTGCCCGACTACTTCCTCGTGCACCTGATGGCGTCGTACGAGATCCGCAAGGACGTGAACATCGTCTTTAACGTCGACAATGTCTTCGACAAGACGTACGCGCAGAGCCTCAACTGGTCGGCGCGCAAGGCGCAACTGGGCGCGCCGCGCACCTACCGCGTCAGCGGAAACTTCCGCTTCTGACCGCCGCAGGAGAGCGGACGACACGAGTAAAAGCGCCCCGGCGTCACAGCCGGGGCGCAGGCGTTGGAGTGAACGGCGATGATGGTGGAGATTCCCGGCGTGTTCTCGCCGGACGAGGTGCGCCGCTTCCGCGAGCTGCTCGAAAAGGCGCCGTGGCAGGACGGGCGCTACACGGCGGGACAGATCGCAGCGCGCGTCAAGGCCAACCAGCAGCTTCCGCAGGACGATCCGATCAGCCAGCAGCTTGCGAACGCCGTCCTGGAGCGGCTCTCGCAGGTGCCGCGCTTCCTCTCCGTCGCGCTTCCCCTCAAGATCCTGCCGCCGCGCTTCAACCGCTACACTGGCGGCGGCACCTACGGCGATCACATCGACAGCGCGATCTTCAGCGTTCCGGGTACGCCGCACCGCATCCGCGGCGACCTCTCCTCCACGATCGTCTTCAGCGATCTCTCCGAATATGACGGCGGTGAGCTGATCGTGCAGGGCGACTTTACCCGCCATACCGTGAAGCTGCCTGCCGGTCACATGATCCTCTATCCCTCGGGCGCGCTGCACCAGGTGACGCCGGTGACGCGCGGCACGCGCTTTGCCGCCTTCTTCTGGACCCAAAGTCTTGTGCGCGAGCCCAACCGCCGGCAAATGCTGGTCGACCTCGACGAAACCATCCAGGCGCTCGCGACGGACACGCCGGACAATCCCGCGGTCGTCCGTCTCACCGGGCTCTATCACAACCTGTTGCGCGACTGGGCGGTCACTTGAGCGCGCCGCTTGCGAAGCTCGAACGCATTCCAGCCTCGGTGGCGTCGGCCGCCGACTACGAGCCACTCGCGCGCAAGCGCATGACGGAAGCGGCCTGGGCATGGCTCGCGGGCGGCGCCGCGGATGAACTCACCCTGCGGGAGAATATAGCGGCGTTCCAGAGATGGAAGCTGCGCACGCGCCTGCTGCGCGACCTTTCCGGCGGCAACACGCGGCTCGAACTTTTCGGCCGGCGCTTCGATTCGCCGATCCTGCTTGCGCCGGTCGCCTATCAGAAGCTCGCGCATCCCGAAGGAGAGATGGCGACCGCACTCGCTGCTTCGGCGAACGGAGCGGGCATGGTGGTGAGTACGCAGGCGAGCGTCTCCCTCGAGGACATCGCGCGCGCCGCGACGGCGCCGCTCTGGTTCCAGCTCTATGTCCAGCCCGACCGCGATTTCACGCTCGCACTTGTGCGGCGCGCCGAAGCCGCGGGTTATGGCGCCATCGTCGTCACCGCGGATGCGCCCGTGAGCGGCCCGCGCAATCGCGAGCAGCGTGCGGGTTTCACGGTGCCGCCCAGCATCGAGGCGGTCAATCTGCGCGGCATGAAGGTGACGGCGATGCAGGGCGAGGGGAGGGACGGCGCGCTGCTCCTCGGCGGGCCGCTTCTCTCGGCTGCGCCGACCTGGCGCGATCTCGAATGGCTGCGCGCGCAGACGAGATTGCCGCTCCTGCTCAAGGGCGTGATGACGGCCGAGGACGCCACGCAGGCGGTGGCCGCGGGCGTCGACGGCTTGATCGTGTCCAATCATGGCGGCCGCGCGCTCGACACGCAGCCGGCGACCATCGATATGCTGCCGGAAATCGCGGCGGCCGTCGCGTGCCGCGTGCCGCTCCTGCTTGATGGCGGCATCCGTCGTGGTACCGACGTGTTCAAGGCGCTGGCGCTGGGCGCGACCGCGGCGCTGGTCGGTCGGGCATACATGTTCGGCCTCGCCGCGGCGGGCGCGGTCGGCGTCTCTCACGTCCTGCGGCTGATGCGCGCGGAGCTCGAGATCGCGATGGCGCTGACGGGCTGCGCCAACCTGCAAACGATCGCTTCAAGTTGCGTGCGGAAGGGCACACCTTAGAAGCTTTTCAATATGCATCGCTCGCGACGAATTTCTTTGACAGTCCATGATGCGATGCAATTAACAAAGGACAGTCGAGCAAGGTGGAAATTCAATGCTGCGGAAATCCTTGGCGGCGATCCTGATCACGGTCGCGTGGATGGGCGCTGCTGTGCCGGTTCACGCGCAGGCGCCGGCGACGCAACCCGAAACGACAACGCCCGCAGATACGGCCCCCGCCGTATCGCCGGACACGGCCGCGCCCGCGGAGACGGCACCGGCTGCTCCGGCTGAATCCGCAGCACCCGTCCGCAGCGCCGTCGACATCGGCACCTTGCCGCAGGATCTGTCGCCGTGGGGCATGTTCCTCGCCGCCGACTGGGTGGTGAAGGCGGTGATGATTTCGCTCGCCTTCGCATCCATCGTCACCTGGACCGTGTGGCTTGCAAAGTCGCTCGAGATTGCCGGCGCCAAGCGCCGCGCGCGGAACGCGCTCGCCTATCTTGCCTCGCTGCGTTCGCTCCGGACGGTTTCCGGGCGGCCGGCCCCGTTGAAGGGCGCGGTAGGCGAGCTTTTGAATGCGGCACAGCTCGAGCTCGAGCACTCCTCCGACGTGACGGACAAGGACGGTATCAAGGAGCGCGTCGCCTCGCGGCTCGATCGCCTGGAGGTTTCCTTTGCCCGGCGCATCGCACGCGGCACCGGGGTGCTCGCGACCATCGGCGCGACGGCGCCGTTCGTCGGCTTGTTCGGCACCGTCTGGGGCATCATGAATGCTTTCATCGGCATTTCGAAGTCGCAGACGACCAATCTCGCGGTTGTCGCGCCTGGCATCGCCGAGGCTCTGCTCGCGACCGCGATGGGGCTGATCGCGGCCATTCCCGCCGTCATCATCTACAATGTCTTCGCGCGTTCGACCGCGGGGTATCGCGGCCTGATCGGTGACGCCGCCGCCGAAATCCTGCGCCTTGTCAGCCGCGATCTCGACCGGCCCGCGGCGGAAAACGCGGGCAAGAAGCAGAAACTCGCCGCCGCGGAGTGACGCAGATGGCCGCGCGCATCCAGCGGAACGATAGCGACGACATTCCCGAGACGCACGAGATCAACGTCACGCCGTTCATCGACGTGATGCTGGTGCTGCTCATCATCTTCATGGTGGCGGCGCCGCTCGCTACCGTCGATATCCCCGTCGATCTTCCCGCTTCTTCCGTCGAGCGCCAGCCGCGTCCGGACAAGCCGCTTTATCTCACGGTCAAGCCCGACCTTACGCTGGCGATCGACGAAAGCGACGTGCCGCGCGAGGGGCTCGCGTCGGCGCTCGACGCCTGGACCTCTGGCGACCGCGAGACGCGCGTGTTCCTCCGCGCCGACAAGGCCGTCACCTACGGCGAGGTGATGGAGGTGATGGAGCTGCTGCGCGCGGCAGGCTATCTCAAGGTCGCGCTGGTGAGCCTGGAGAGGGCCGCAGGGCCGTGACCCCCGACACCAGGCGAGAGCTTTATCGCTGGGGTTCTTCGGGGGCAGCCGTTCTCGCGGCGCATCTCGCCGTCGTCGCCTACGCGATGAACCGTCCGCAGTCGGCACCGCCCGCGACTCCGCCCGCCGCTATCGTCATCGATCTCGCGCCGATCGCGGCGGCCCCCGAGGTGCCGGAAACGGACCTGTCGCCGGCGCCGGAGCAGCCCGACGCCGAAGAGGTTCCCGAGCAGCCCGAAGAGGAGATCGCCGAGGAAGAGCCGAAGCCCGAGCCTGAGCCGCTGCCGCCCGATCCGGTCGAGGAGCCGCCGCCGCCGGAGACGCCGCCCGTCCCCGAGCCGGAAGTGCCGCTGCCGCCGCCACCTCCGCCGCCGCCCGAGAAGAAGCCGGAGACGAAGGTGGAGCCGGAGCCCATGAAGCGGCAGCCGCCGAAGAAGAAAAAGCCGCAGAAGCCGTCGGTCGCCTCGGCGCCGCGCCCCATGCCCGCGCAAAAGGCGAGGGCGGCGGCGCCCGTCGCTTCCGCGAGCGAGCGGTCGTCGAACGCGATGCCGAACTGGCGCAGCCTGGTCGCCGCGATTCTGGAGCGTAACAAGCGCTATCCGTCCGAGGCGCGCAGCCGCGGCGATCGCGGCACGGCCACCGTTCGCTTCTCCATCAACCGAGGTGGCAGTCTCACCGGCGTAAGTTTGGTTCGCAGTTCCGGCTCGTCGAGCCTAGATCGCGAGGCGGTCGATCTCGTGCGGCGTGCCCAACCGTTTCCGCCGCCGCCGCCCGAAATGCGCGGAAGCACGATCACCCTGGTCGTGCCGGTCCGCTTCAGCTTCCGATGATCGTTCGTGCGGGTGAAGGGGGGAGTCGATGGATTCGGATAAATTCGTCACCAGGGCGCAGCTCTACGAGATGGTATGGCGGGAGCCGATGAGCCACCTCGCGGCTCGTTTCGGAGTCTCCGACGTCACGCTGCGGCGCATCTGCGAGCGCTACGATATTTCCCGGCCGGCGCCCGGCTACTGGTCGAAGCTCGCCTACGGAAAACCGGTCGAAAAGATTCCGCTCTCGGTGGAGAAACGCGCGCCGACTGAAAGGATACGGGTTTACTCGCCAAACCAGGTCACCGGCTGGCTGCTTTCCGCGATCGCGAGCGCGCTCTACATGTTCTCCGCTTTGTCGGAAGCGTGAGATCAGGAAGCCGGAAGGACCGCGTCTTCGCTGTGTATTTCCGTCGATCGATGAACGGAGCGGAGCGCCGCTATCGCCACAGGAAGCGGCGCACGGCCTTCTCGATTTCCATGATCAAGAACAGGGCGACGCCGATCCCGACGATCATGAGCCCGTCGGTGAACGAGACCGGCCGCGTCGCAAATAGTTGCTGCATGACCGGAAGATACGTGAAGGCGAACTGCACGAGCGTGACGATGCCGACGCCGATGAGCACCGCAGGCGTGCCGAGGACGCCGATCCAGGAAATCGAGGTGCCCCACGAATAGCGGATGCTGAACAGATAGAAGATTTCCAGCACCACCATGATGTTGACGGCGATTGTTCTCGCCTCTTCGATGCTCTGGCCGCGCGCGAGCGACCAGTAGAACGCGCCGAACACGCCCACGACGAAGAGCACCGACACGAACAGGGTACGCCAGATCAGGAATGGAGACAGGATCGGCTCGTCCGGCGCGCGCGGCGGCTTTTGCATCGTGCCGGGCTCGGTCGGCTCGAAAGCGAGCGTGAGGCCGAGCGTCACGGCCGTCACCATGTTGATCCACAGCACCTGCACCGGCGTCACCGGCAGGGTCAGCCCGAGCAGAATCGCGAGAATGATCGTGAAAGCCTCGCCGCCATTGGTCGGCAGGGTGTAGCCGATGACCTTGATGAGGTTGTCATAGACGGTGCGTCCCTCCCGCACAGCGGCCACGATCGACGCGAAATTGTCGTCGGTCAGGATCATTTCGGCGGCTTCCTTGGCGGCTTCGGTGCCCTTGCGGCCCATTGCGATGCCGACATCGGCGCGCTTGAGGGAAAGGGCGTCGTTGACGCCGTCGCCGGTCATGGCGACGACGGCGCCCGTCCACTGCAGCGCCTCGACGATGCGCAGCTTGTGTTCCGGGCTTGCGCGCGCGAACACGGCGGTCCTTCGCACGACCTCGATCAGCTCGCTGTCGTTCAACGCTTCCAGCTCGGAACCGGATGCGACCGCGTCATGGTTGCCGAGCCCCAGTTGCTTGCCGATCGCCTGCGCGGTGACGGCGTGATCGCCGGTAATCATCTTCACTTCGATTCCCGCGCGGTGGCACTCGGCCACGGCGGCGATCGCCTCCTCGCGCGGCGGGTCGACGAGGCCGACCAGCCCGAGCAGAACGAGGCCGTGCTGAAGGTCGTCGAAGCTGAGGTCGTGCGCGCCGCGCGGCATCGGCTTGGCGGCCAGCGCGAGCACCCGCTGTCCGTTCGAGGCCATCGCGGCAACCGCCTGCTCGATCCTGTCCCGGTTCAGGGGAGCGTCCACTCCCGCGTTCCGCTCGGTGTCGCACATGCCGACGATCGTTTCCGGCGCGCCCTTCACATAGGCCATCGCGCCGCCTTCGTGGCCGTGATGCAGTGTGGCCATGAAGCGATGCTCGGCGTCGAACGGAATCTCGTCGGTGCGCGGCATTTGCTTGCGCGTCGCGTCGGCGTCGAGCCCGGCCTTCATCGCGAAGGAGAGCAGCGCGCCCTCCATTGGATCGCCATCCACCGTCCAGTCGTTGTCTTTCCGGCGCAACAAGGCGTCGTTGCAGAGGAGCGCTGCGCGCGCGAGTTCGAGCAGCAGCGGGCTGTCGGTCATGTCGAGGTCTTTGCCGTCGCCGCGGATCGCACCGTGCGGCTCGTAGCCGATGCCGCTCACCTCGAACCAGCCTTCCGCCGAGGCGACGCTGCGCACGGTCATTTCGTTGTGGGTGAAGGTCCCAGTCTTGTCGGAGCAGATCACCGACACCGAGCCCAGCGTTTCAACGGCCGGCAGGCGGCGGATGATCGCATGGCGCGCGGCCATGCGCTGCACGCCGATGGCGAGCGTGATGGTCATGACGGCGGGAAGGCCTTCGGGGATCGCGGCGACGGCGAGCGCGACGGCGGCCATGAAGCCTTCCGTCGTGTCGTAATCGCGCAGGTACACGGCGAAGGCGAACACCACCGCGGACACGGCGAGAATCGCCAGCGCGAGCTGATGCGCAAAGCGGTTCATCTTGCGGACCAGCGGCGTGGTCAGCATCTCCACCGACTCGAGCATCGTGCTGATGCGGCCGAGCTCGGTTTGCGTCCCGGTCGCCACCACGACGCCTGTGCCGCGGCCCGAGACGGCGAGGGTTCCGGAGAACGCCATCCCCGTGCGGTCGCCGAGCGGCGAGTTTAATGCGACCGCCTCGATGGTCTTCTCCACCGGCACGGATTCGCCCGTCAGCAGGGACTCGTCGACCCGCAGGTTCCGGACTCGCAACAGGCGAACATCGGCGGGCACCCGGTCGCCCGCCTCCAGGACGACGAGATCGCCGGGCACCAGTTCTTCCGCGGCGAGCGGCGCGCGGCGGCCATCGCGGATGACGGTGGCGCGCGGGCTGATCATCTTGCGGATGGCATCAAGCGCCCGCTCGGCGCGGCCTTCCTGGATGAAGCCGATCACCGCGTTGAACACGACGACCGCCAGGATCACGCCGGCGTCGACCCATTGGGCGAGCGCCGCCGTGATAAGTGCGGCGGCGATCAGGACGTAGATCAGGATGCTGTGAAACTGCAGAAGAAAGCGTGTGAGTGCGCTGCGCGGCTTGGCGGCGGGGAGCCGGTTCGGGCCGTAGATCGCCTGACGGCGGGCGACTTCGGCAGAAGCCAGTCCGCCGGCATTGGCGCCAAGCCTGTCGAACGTCTCCTCGACGGTCAGAGTGTGCCAATCCCTGGCAACCGCGGCTTCACGTGGCGTTCCGGACGTTTGCGGCGGCGTCGTACCCGACAACATGCTCCCTCTTTCACGATATTCGCGCGGCCACGGTAGGCCAGCGGAATACGCCAAAATTGATCAATATCAATCGGTTAGCGAGATGCCGGCGCAGCCCCCAGTGAATGTATCAAGGCCCATTCAAATCGGATGACTATCGGTAACAAGTTCACGTGAACGGCGCGACGCGCAGCGCAGTCTCGACGAGTGACGCGGGCGGCGGGTTTATCGCGAGGGAAAAGGGGCGATGACGTCAGCGGTTACACGCGCCGATAGCGCTAAACCGTGGCGCGCCGTAGGACAACCGCCAGCTCACAATTCTGGATCGCCTTAGCGCCACGCGTCCACGGAGACGGTCGTGCGGTAGGTCGCGCCCATGATCTGCCAATAGCCATTCGCCTCGCCGCCGACCACGATGACATTGATGTTGCGGATGTCGAACGTGGGGATGAGCTCGTCGGGCGCAGCCTTGAGCTTCGACGCCATCGGCTCCTCGCCGAAGGTCGCGCGCGGATAGACGTAGTTCTGCACAAGCTGAAGATCCCAGTAGCGTCCGGCGGGCATCTGCGCGGTCTCGTGCAGCCACTGGATCAGCTTTTCCTTGGTGTCGAAGCCGCCGCGGTCGATGAACTGGCGCGCGGTGATCGGATCGAGCAACAGAACGGGCGCGGTGATCGCGTCGACACCGGCCAGCATGTCGCGCACGTGGTCGCGCCAGTATTGCTCGCGGAGTCCAAGACCGAAGCTCGTCGAGCGGCAGCCCCAGAAGATGCTGACGGTGCTATCCTCCTTCTCGAATCCTTTCTGCACATGGAGCGGCGTCCACGGACTGCGCTCCTCGTTCTCAGCAAAGGTGAGGTTATTATAAGTGTAGCCGTTGCCGAGCGAGCCCATGTAGGTCTCGCCGACGACCGAGCCGCCCTGGCCGTTCTGCGAAAGGAATCCGTAGGCCCGGCCGATCGTCGCGTTGGCGTGATTGTAGGGGCCGAGCGCGCCGATCCCGCAGTTCATGCCGATCTCGTTCCGGATCGGGCCGTTCACCACGACCATGGCCGAAGCCGAGCTTGAGCTTGAGCTGCGCGCCGAGATGTTGGACGCGGCAAGCGCGAGGATGACCGGGAAATATTCCGGCCGCGCGCCCGCCATCACCGCGTTAACCGCCACCTTCTCGACGGTCAGCTCCCACTCGCCGCGGTTCGCGGTGGCCTGCATGCGGCCGACGACCTTGTCCGGCGCGTGGCTCGTGTGCGCGAGCATTTCCGCCACGCGTTCCTCGGTCGGCAGCACGATCGGCAGCGTGTCGGTCCAGTGGTTTTCCAGGAAGAGACGGTGCAGGTTTTCTTCGGTATCGGGTTCGACGAGCCGCGGGGTTGAGCGGTCGGTCTCGGCCGCGGGCGCCTGCGGCGCGCGGGTGAGCCCTTCGATCACTTCCTGCATCACCGGCTGCCCAGTCAGCGGGTTCTTGCCCTCGACATAGGCGCGCAGTTCCGCTTCGGATTTGCCCATCACCGGTTGCGGAACGAACACGGCCGGCGCGTGCGGCAGCCCGCCGATCTTGGCCGTCGAGCGCACGACCTTGTCGAACCTGTCGGTATGGAGCGCCACGGTCGGCACGCCATATTTCGATTCCAGCGTGATCGCGTGGGTGGTGACGGCGGGCGCGCACGTGCTGCAATGGCCGACGCCGAGGATTGCAGCCGCGCCGTTGGCCTTGATGTCTTCCCAGGTCTTGGGGTCGTCTTTTCCGTAATAGCTCGAGAGCGAGACCATCTTGGTCTTCACGCTCGGCATCTGCCGGCCGAACCAGGCCTGCACCTGCTTCAGGAGCTCAATGGAGTCGTCGAAGCGGCAGTCCACGAGGTAGATCGTCTTGCCGTCCAGGCTTTCGAGCCGGTTCGCCAGCGACTTGCGCATGACCTTCGGCGGGTAGCCGACCGGGTTCAGCACCGTGACGAGGGCGCGATTCTTGATGCTGCCTTCCTTTTCGACGACATTCATCGGATCACCCTTTTGAGACGAGCGACGGAACCGGCCGCAGTGCGCGACGACATGATTTGCTGCGAGCGGAAAAAATTAGCACGGCTTCGTGGATGCGGAAAGGCGGAGCGGCAGGAGGCTCTTTTCTGGGGAGCCGGCGCGCTTTCGCTTGTGAGCGATCTTCGGGACAAACGGAGCGCCTTCTCTCTTTTGGAACCAATGCCTCCGCGATTGCGAAATTTCCGGGATCGGCATTTCCATGTATAATTTTATCGAAGGTTCGAGGCGCGAACGAACGTCGTAAAGACGCACGCGCTGCGCACAGAATATCAATCAGGGGAGGAACTGATGTATCCAGGCATATTCGGCCGGTCGGTTGTCGCTGTCGCTGTCCTGCTGCTGTCCGCGAGCGTTGCTGCCCAGGCGCAGCAAATGACCGATCACGAGCAGAAGCTCTACGAAGCCGCCAAGAAGGAAGGTTCGATCGTCTGGTACGTGTCGCAGACCACGACGGAATTCGCCGATATGGCCTGCAAGCAGTTCAACGAGAAATATCCCGGTGTCACGTGCAACGCCGTGCGCGCGAGCGGGCAAGTCGTGATGCAGCGCCTGATGCAGGAGGTGAAGGCGAACGCCGTGCAGGCAGACGTCATGAGCGGCAACGACGACGGCCAGATGGTGACTCTCGACAAGGCGAAGCAGCTCGCGGACTACACGCCGGAAAATCACAAGTACATGATCCCCTCGCTGCTGGAAGCCGGCAACGGCGGCAAGTGGAGCATCACCTCGGTTGCGCCGCTCGGCATGATGGCGAACAGCAATCTGGTGAAGGCGGAGGAAGCGCCGAAGGACTGGAAAGATATTCTCGATCCGAAGTGGAAGGGCCAGGTCGCGATCGGCCATCCCGGCTTCTCCGGCAGCGTCGGCGTCTGGGTCGTGACGATGAAGAAGCTTTATGGCTGGGATTATTTCGAGCAGCTCGCGAAGAACCAGCCGCAGGTCGGCCGCTCGATCGCCGACGGCGTGAGCCTCGTCGAATCCGGCGAGCGCAAGATCGCCGTGGTTCCGATGTCGCTCGCCGAGGGCAGCAAGGCACAGGGCAAGCCGACGCTGCCACTCTATCCAGCCAGCGGCCTGATCCTGCCGCCCGGCGTCACTGCGATCATGGAGAAGGCCCCGCATCCGAACGCGGCGCGGCTCTTCATGGAGTTCCTGCTGAGCAAGGAATATTCGGAAACGCTCAGGGACACCGCGCGCTGGCCCATGCGGACCGACGTGGCGGCACCCCAGGGTATGCCGAGTCTCAACGAGGTAAAGCTCATCTCGACACCGACCGAGGAAGTGTTGAGTCAGCTCAAGGAGATCCAGCGGGAGTTCCGCGACACGTTCGGCATCTGAGCCCGAGCGGCCGGGAGAGGGCGCTTTCCGCGTCCTCTCCCGTTTCCGGTTTCATCTCAAGCAGCAGATCCCTGCATGACGTCGCTCTCCAGTTCGCCGGATGGGCTCGCGGGTGGAGCGCCCTCCACCCGCATTTCATGGGCATCACGTTTTCAGCCGGCCTCCCTCCTGTGGCTCGCGCTCGCCGTCATTCTCGTCGTGCTGGTGGTCGCGCCGATCTCGCAGCTCGTGATCACGAGCTTCACCCATCCCGAGACCGGCGCCTTCACGCTGCAGAACTACGTCGAAGCCTATGGGCGGCCGCGGCACGTCATGGCGCTCTTCAACACGCTGAAGATGGGCGCGGCGACCGTGGTGCTGTCGCTCATCTTCGCGGTGCCGGTGGCCTGGGCCTGCGCGCGCACCGACATGCCGGGGCGGACGTTTGCGCGCCTTGCCATGCTCGGCGCCTTCATCACGCCACCCTATCTCGGCGCCGTGGGCTGGATCCTGCTCGCTGGCCCTAATGCCGGCTGGATCAACCGCATGTGGGTCGAACTGACGGGCGCGACCGAGCCGCTCGTCAACATCTTCAGTTTCTGGGGCATCGTGCTCGTGATGGCCTCGAACACGTTCTTCCTTATTTTCGTGTTCACGACCACCGCCTTCGAGATGATCAACTCGGAGATGGAGGACGCGGCGAACATCCTCGGCGCCGGCACCTGGAAGACCGCCGCCAAGATCACGTTTCCGCTCATCATGCCGGCGATCCTCGGCGGCGCGCTGCTGACGTTCCTCATCTCGATCGCGCTGTTTGGCGTGCCGGCGCTTCTGTCCATTCCCGCGCGCTACCCCGTCGTGGTGATGCAGCTCTCCGAGTTCTTCGGTTTTCCGCTGCAGGTCGAGGTCGCCGCCGCCTATTCAATCCCGCTCCTCCTGATCACGGTGGCGCTGCTCGGCTTGCAGCGGCTGATCCTGTCGCGGCGCGGCTACACCGCCGTCTCCGGCAAGGGCGGCGAACGGCGGCTCGTGAAGCTCGGCAAATGGCGCTGGCCGATGTTCGGCTATGTCCTGCTGGTCGCCTCGGTCACCCTTGTGCTGCCGTTCTTCGTGCTGATTCTCGCGGCCTTCAGCAAGGTGTGGACGTCGGGCTTCGCGCTCGACAACCTGACGCTGCGTAATTTCATCTACGTGCTGTTCGAGCACTCGACCTCGCAGAAGGCGCTGATCGCGAGCGTGAGCCTCGGCGCGGTGGCGGCGACCGTTGGAATCCTGCTCGCGCTTGGCGTGGCTTATATCGTGCAGCGCAAGCTGCTGCCCGGAGCCGGCGTGCTCGCTTTTCTCTGCCTCGCGCCCTTCGTGATCCCCGGCATCGTGCTTGCGATCGGCTTCTACGCCGCCTATGCGCTGCCGCCGGTGGCGCTCTACGGCACCTACACCTTGCTTGCGCTCGCCTTTATCACGCGCTTCCTGCCGATCGCGTTCTCCGCGAGCGCGGCGGGCATCCGCAGCATCCATCCCGAAATGGAAGAGGCGGTGCGCAGCCTCGGCGGCGGCCGGCTCACGGCGGTGCGCCGCGTGGTCGCGCCGCTCCTGCAGCGGACGCTCGCGGGCGGCTGGCTCCTGATCTTCGTGCCGGCGGCGCAGGAATTGTCGACAGCGATTTTCCTCGTGGGGCCGACCACGCGCGTCGTGTCCGTGGTGTTGCTCGACATGAGCGAGGAGGGCAGGCTGGAGCTGCTTGCGGCCCTCGGCACGGTGCTGCTTGTCATCATCGTCGCCGTCGTGGCCCTCGGCATCCGCATCATGGGGCGTGATTTCATGTTGAGGAGAGAACTGTGACCGATCTGACGCTCAGGGACCTCGGCCGTCGCTTCGGCTCGTTCGAAGCGGTCAGGGACGTGAATCTCGAGCTCAAGTCGGGAGAATTCGTCTCGCTGCTTGGCCCCTCCGGCTGCGGCAAGACCACGACGCTCCGCATGATCGCGGGCTTCATCGAGCCGACCGCCGGCACCATAGAGCTCGGCGGCAAGGTGATCGCCTCGCCGTCGGCGTCGCTCCCGCCCGAGAAGCGCGGCATGTCGATGATCTTTCAGAGCTACGCGATCTGGCCGAACATGACCGTGTTCGAGAACGTCGCCTTCGGTCTCAAGCTGCGCAAGCTCGGCCGCGATGAAGTGCGCAAGCGCGTCGGCGAGATTCTCGAGATCGTGCAGCTCGGTGAGCTTGCCGACCGCTATCCGGCGGAGCTTTCCGGCGGCCAGCAGCAACGCGTGGCGCTCGCGCGCGCGGTGGTGATCCGGCCCGCCGTGCTCCTTCTCGACGAGCCGCTCTCCAACCTCGACGCCAATCTGCGCGAGGAGATGCGCTTCGAGATCCGCCGCATGCACGACGAATTGAAGATCACGACGGTCTATGTGACGCACGATCAGTCGGAGGCGATGGTCACTTCGGACCGCATCGCCGTGATGAACAGGGGCCGTATCGAGCAGATCGACCGGCCGGTCGATCTCTACATGCGGCCGCGCACGCGCTTCGTCGCGAGTTTCATCGGCCGCACGAACTTCCTCGAGGCGAAGCGCGATGGCGACCGCCTCGTGTTCGACGGATTCTCCGTGCCGCTCGCGGCCGTTCCGGGGCCGTTGCCGAACGGCGGCGCCGTGACTGTCTCGGTGCGGCCGCACGCGCTCGATCTTTCCGCGCAGCGGCCCGCGGGCGGCGACCGGATCGTGCTGGAAGGGCGGATCGCGCGGCGCGCGTTCCTGGGCGATAGCTGGAACTATGTGTTTGCGCCGGCGGGCGGCGCCGCCGCGCTCACGGTCACGGCCGCGCCAAACAAGGTGCTTGACGACAGCGCCGCGGCATGGCTCACCATCGATCCGACGCAGCTCGTGCCGATTGCGTGACTTTGCAAGAACGAGTGACCTAAGCCGCCGCCGCTCCGGCGATCGAGCGCGCGAGCCGACCATAGAGCTCGGAGAGCTCCGTCGCGAGCGCCGTCAGCCTCGCATAGCGGCCGAAATGGATGCGCGGCTCCGGATAGCGCACCGTCACCATCCCGTCCGGCATCTCCAGGACGACGAACCGCAGCGGAGCCTCCATCACCGCAGCCGGATTGCCCGCGAGCAGTTGCGCCATAAAACGCGGATGAAAGAACAGGATCTGCCGCGCCGGGCCGATGGCGTAGCCCGCCTTCTTCAGCATCATCTGCGGGTCGATTTCGTGGATCACCCACAGGTCCTCGCCGGCAATCGCCCTCTTCAGCCGCTCGATCGTCTCGCCAAAGGAGAACGGCGAAACGATAGAATGCTGTGCGTCCGGCAGTCCGGTCGCCTCGCCATAGAGAACGTCGATGCTTTCGGCGGTCATTGCACTTGTCTCCTGCTGACAATGGATGAGGCCGCGCGTTGCGCGCGGCCCCTGTGGCCGGATCATTCAGCAGCCGTTTGCATAGTCTCTTTGCCGTAGGGCAGTCCCTCTTCAATGGGGAGCGCGGGGTCGCGTGACCATTCGTTCCACGATCCGAAATAGAGAGTGACGTCCTTGATGCCCGCTTCTTTCAGGGCAACGAGCGTGTTGGAGGCGCGCGCGCCCTTGAAGCAGTAGAGAACCACCGGCGTATCGGCGTTGATCCCCACAGTCGCGCACTCGGCGAGAATCTCTTCCCGCGATTTGAACATCGGCCCACTCGGCGTCGGTTTCATCATCCGGTACCACTCGATCCAGACCGCGCCGGGGATGCGTCCCTTGCGCGGGCAGAAGTCCTTGCCGTAGGGCGACGAGGAATCGGCGATCCACTCGTCGACGTCGCGCGTGTCGAGCTTCACGATTTTCGAGTTGCCGACGGCCTGCTTCATCTCTTCGAGGTCGAGGAGGATGCCCGCACCCGGCGTTACCGGGAAAGCCGCGGGCGAGGGCGACGGAACGTCGGTTGTGACCGGCAGGCCCGCCGCTTCCCACGCGGTGTAGCCGCCGTGCAGGATCTTCACGTTGGGATAGCCGAGATGCTTGAGCAGCACGTAGCCGCGGCAGGACTGGCCGAAGCCCGTGTTCATCGACTGCTCATAGACGACCGCCGTTTCCTTGCCGGAAAGGCCCGCTTCGCCGAATACCTTGGCGAATGTGTCCTTCAGCGCCGCGAGTCCTTCGGGCGTCGAGGTGGCGAGATATGTGAAGATGGTGTGGACATTGACCGCGCCGGGGAGATGGCCCGCTGCATAGCTCTCCGGCGTGCGCGTATCGATGAGGACGACGTTTTCCGACTTCAGCAATTCCGACAATTCGGCCGGCGTGACCAGAACCTTCTCGCCCATGGATTGCTCCTGTGTCTGCAACGATTGAGTTGAACGTCTCCTCTGCTGGCGTTCCTCCCCTGTCGCCGCGTCACCGGCCCGCCCCGCTCAGGCGGCGAGGTCGGCAAGCATCTTCTTGAGCTGCTTGGTGGCCGGCGTGACGATGGCGACGAAATACGACTCGCGGAGCCGCCGCTGCGCCGCGCCGTTGGCGACGTAGCCGCGTGCTCCGCAATGCAAAAGCGCGTTGTGCGCGGCCCGCACGGACGTCTCACCGGCGGCGAGGCGGGCGCGGATGACGCGCGTCCAGTATTCCTTGTCGGTCTCGAACGGCGTTGCCGCGAGCCGCTTCACTTCCGTCTCGAGCGCCGCGAGTTCTTCCTCGAAGTGCTCCGGCTGCTCGTCGAGATAGCGGTTGACGTGGCCGAGCGTTCCGCGCTGCTGCAGCATCAGGTCGATGCAGCCGCGAATCATGCCAAAGGCCATGCCCGCCTGCAGCAGGATGAAGCCCGAGCGGATGCGCGGAATGTAGCTGTCGATCGGATCGGCGAGCACCATCGCGTCGGGAATAAAGGCGTCGCGCAACTGCACGCAGAAGGTCCGCGTTCCTTCTAGCGCGACGAAGTGATCGTTCTGCGCGAGTGTGACGCCGGGGCTGTCGCAGCCAACGACGGCCATGACGCGCCGCGTCGGGTCGTCTTCCATTTCGAAGATCGCGCCGAAATAGTGACCGGGACCGAGGTTGGATACCCACGGCAACAGTCCCTTCACCGAGTAGCCGCCTTCGACGCGGCGTCCCTTGAGCCGCAGCTTCTCGATGCCGAAGAACGATTTCATCGGATTGGAAAGGCCGGTGCCGCCGAGCGCATCGGCGGTGGCCACGCGTCCGCCGAGCGCCTGCTTCAGCGCCGCATTGTCCGATGTGAAGATGTACCAGCCGAGCGCGTCCTGGCACCACATGCAGAACGAAGTCGAAAGGCAATATTCACCGGCGGCCGCCATTGCGGAAATCGCCCGTACAAGGTCGGGCCCAGCCTGATCGAAGCCGGGTAGGTGAGGGCGATAGGCGCCGGCCTCGCCGAATTTTCGCAGCACCGCTTCCGGATAGAGGCCATCGCGGTCGATGGCGGAGACGAGCGGGGCGAGGTCGCGCCGCGCGATATCGCGGACTGCCGCGAGGCCCTCCTGGGTCCCCGCGGCGGGTTGCAATTCCTTTACAGCAAGCGACGTTGGCATCGTTGTCTCCGCTACCGGCTAAGAAAGCTGCGGCCGCCCTTAGGGGCGGCCGCAGTCCTGCTCATGCGCGCTCAACCTTGAGATTGACCGGGCGCGTGAATGTGTTGGCGACCGGCGACCACTGCGTCACGTGCGCGATCAGTGCGTCGATCTCCTCCTGCGGCGCCGACGCTTCGAGATTCACCTTCACGCGCACGTCGGTGAAGCCCACCGGCTTCTCGCTGACATCGCCCGTGCCCCAGACCGCCGTGATGTTGAGATCGCCCTCGAGCTCGAGCTCTAGCTTGTTGATGATGATGCCCCGGTGCACGGCGTTGGCGTGGATGCCGACCGCGAGGCACGAGCCGAGCGCGGCGAGCGACGCCTCCGACGGGTTCGGCGCAGTGTCGTCGCCGAGCAGCGCCGGCGGCTCGTCCACGATGTAGGGCGGCAAGGTGCGGATGTAGTTCGCGTGCCGGAAGCGGCCTTCCGCCACCGTCTTGCACTTCAGCGTCTTGATCGCATTCGGGTTCGCCTTGCCCGCTTCGATCAGCTTGCTGAGACCATCCTTGTCGATGGGCGTGAGGCAGCCGGTGAGGGCGGTGGCTGGCTGAGGCTTGTTCATTGCATGCTCCTTTCGTTGCTTGGTCTTGTCGTTGCTCGTTTTGGGCGTCCGCGGTTGAACGGTCGTTCAGTCCTCCTTGACCCAGCTCAGCCGCGCGATGAGCTGCTGGCAGAGGAAATCCAGCGCGAAGCCGATGATGCCGATGATGACGACGGTCGCCGCGAGCCGATCGTATTCGAGCGTGTCGCGCGCGTCGTTGATGGCGTAGCCGAGGCCGGAAGTGACGCCGAGGAATTCCGCCGGCACCAGCACCACCCAGGCGACGCCGAGCGCGAGCCGGATACCGGTCAGTGTGTCCTGCGCGATCGCCGGCAGGATGATCACGACCAGCATGTGCCACGGCCGCGCGCCGAGATTGCGCGCGACCTTGAACCACGCCGGGTCGATGCGGCGGACGCCGTGCGCCGTCGAGAACAGCACGGGCCACACCGCCGCCACCGCCACGAGGAAGATGATCGCGCGGTCCCACGTCGAGAATGCGATCACCGCGATCGGCATCCAGGCGAGCGGCGAGATCATGCGCAGGAACTGGAACGGCACCGAGCTCGTCTCGCGCGCGGCGCGCGATCGCCCGATCAGGATGCCGAGCGGCACGCCGATCGCGATCGCCCACGCAAGCCCCGCGCCGATGCGCCAGAGGCTCGGGATGGACATCCGCGCCGCCTCACCGCTGAACGCCATCTGCCACAGGCGCTCAAATGTCGGCACCGGCGCGAAGTCCGCGAAGCTCGCGGTCGCGGGGTCCGACGCGACGAGGACTCCGCCGACCCACCACACCGCGAGCAGGATCGCCATGCCGAGCGCGGCGAAGCCGACGCTGCGCGCTGCCCCGAAAAGGCGCCTTCCCGGAAGCTCGCGCGCGGACGAGGCGGCCGCAGTGGTATCGATCGCGAGGTCGAGGCTCACAGCTCCAGCACCTCTTCGCGGTTGAACGGGTCGCTCGGGTTGACGCTCGGATCGTTCTTCCACTCCGGGTACTTGTTCATCGCGTTGCGGACGTACTCGTAGTCGACGAGATCCTTGGCGACGAACTCCGGATCGAGCTGCTTGAGGAAGGTGGTGTCACCGGCGACCACGGTCTCGTTCATGGCGTTGACGATCAGCTTGGTCGCGGACGGGTAGGGCCACGGCTGGAAGTCAATGCGGCCGGTTTTCCACTCCGGGTGCGTCAGCGCTTTGGTCTTGCCATATGCCTCGTGGTCGTAGTGGGTCATCGCCCGCTCGATGACTTCCGCGGGCAGCGGCAGATAGCCTTCGCCGTCCTTCGACAGGAGCCGCGCGACCTCTTTCTTGTTGCGTGACGCATGGACTTCCGCGCGCACGAGCGCGTTCATCACCTTCTGCGTCCACTCCTTCTTCTTGGTGGTCGCTTCCTCGTGCATGCACAGCACGCAGCACGGATGGTTCTTCCAGATGTCGCCGGTGAAGCGCAGCATCCGGCCGCCGGCCTTTAGCTCGCCCATCGCGTTGAACGGCTCCGCCACGATGTAGCCGTCGATCTTCTTGGCCGCGAGCGCAATCGGCATGTCGGGCGGCGGCAGGACCTGCAGGTTGC
>Ga0180222_1001834_pt1 | contig 19786 bp, 13 predicted proteins | sample eDN5th37CKraftOP_FD_151336 | JGI IMG/M metagenome (GOLD analysis project Ga0180222, IMG submission 151336) | Enriched Organic Plus compost microbial communities from Emeryville, California, USA - eDNA 5th pass 37_C Kraft OP (version 2) (version 2) ... | reverse complement strand
CGCGCGGCGAGCCGCGGCCAGCTCGTCGAGGCGGCGCGGCCGCGCCTTCGCGCGCTGATGCAAGGCGGCTGCACCACGGTCGAGATCAAGTCCGGCTATGGGCTGGACGTGTCCACCGAGATCAAGATGCTCGAGGCCGCCAAGAGGCTCGGCGAGACCGAGAAGGTGCGGATCGAGCGCACCCTGCTCGCGCTCCACGCGCTGCCGCCGCAATATCGCGGCGAGCGGGCCGCCTTCGTGCGCATGGCGATCGAGGAGCTGCTGCCGGCGGTCGCCGAGCGGCGGCTGGCGGGGGCGGTCGATGCCTTCTGCGACGGCATCGGCTTCACCCGCGAGGAGGTGCGCGCGCTGTTCGAGGCGGCGCGGCGGCACGGCTTCTGGCTGAAGCTCCACGCCGAGCAGCTGAGCCATCTCGGCGGCGCCGCGCTCGCCGCCGACTATCGCGCGCTTTCGGCCGACCATCTTGAGCACGCGACGGAGGAGGACGTCGCCGCGATGGCGCGCGCGCATATGGTCGCGGTGCTGCTGCCCGGCGCCTTCTACGCGCTCAAGGAGACGAGGAAGCCGCCGGTGGAGCTGCTGCGCCGCTACGGCGTGCCGATGGCGGTCGCGACGGACTGCAACCCCGGCACCTCGCCGGTACTCTCCCCGACGCTGATGATGTCGATGGCCTGCACCCTGTTCGGCCTGACGCCCGAGGAGGCGCTCGCCGGAATGACGCGCTGCGCGGCCAAGGCGCTGGGGCGCGACGGCGAGATCGGCACGATCGCGGTCGGCAAGATCGCGGACCTGTGCGTCTGGCCGGTCGAGCGCCCGGCCGAGCTTGCCTACTGGATCGGCCTGCCGGGGCCGATGAAAAGGTTGTTCTCCGGCGAGGAGGCCTAGGCGAAAGGCCCTTCGACAAGCCGCCGGCAAGCGGCTAATTCTTTGCCATGCACCACCGACGCGACAACAGCCGGCACATCGAGGCGCCAACCGGCACGGCGCTTTCCGCGAAGAGCTGGACCACCGAAGCGCCGCTCCGGATGCTGATGAACAATCTCGATCCGCGGGTCGCCGAGGCGCCGGAGGAACTGGTCGTCTATGGCGGGATCGGCCGCGCCGCGCGCGACTGGGAGTGTTTCGACGCGATCGTGGAGACACTGAAGCGGCTTGAGGAAGACCAGACCCTGCTCGTCCAGTCGGGCAAGCCGGTCGGCGTCTTCCCCACCCACCGCGACGCGCCGCGCGTGCTCATCGCCAACTCCAACCTCGTGCCGCGCTGGGCGACCTGGGACCATTTCAACGAGCTCGATCGCAAGGGGCTGATGATGTACGGCCAGATGACGGCCGGCTCCTGGATCTACATCGGCAGCCAGGGCATCGTTCAGGGCACCTACGAGACCTTCGCCGAAATGGGCCGCCAGCATCATGGCGGCGACCTGAGCGGCAAATGGATATTGACGGCGGGCCTCGGCGGCATGGGCGGCGCGCAGCCGCTCGCCGCGATGATGGCCGGCGCGCATTGCATCGCGATCGAATGCCAGGAGAGCCGGATCGAGAAGCGGCTCGAGACCCGCTATCTCGACCATCGCGCGACTTCGATCGACGAGGCGCTGGCGATCATCCGCGCCGCGGACAAGCCGACCTCGGTCGGCCTGCTCGGCAATGCGGCGGAGATCCTGCCCGAAATGGTCTCGCGCGGCATCCGCCCGGACGCGCTCACCGACCAGACCTCGGCGCACGATCCCACCAACGGCTATCTCCCGATCGGCTGGAGCGTCGAGCAGTGGCTGGAGATGCGCGAGCGCGATCCCAAAGCGGTGGAGAAGGCCGCGCGCGCCGCGATCGCGAAACATGTCGAGGCGATGCTCGCCTATCACGCCATGGGCGTTCCGACCTTCGACTATGGCAACAATATCCGCCAGGTCGCGAAGGAGGAGGGCGTCGCCAACGCCTTCGACTTCCCCGGCTTCGTGCCGGCCTATGTCCGCCCGCTCTTCTGCCGCGGCATCGGCCCGTTCCGCTGGGCGGCGCTGTCCGGCGATCCCGAGGACATCTACCGCACCGACGAGAAGGTGAAGGAGCTGATCCCCGACGATCCGCACCTGCATCGCTGGCTCGACATGGCGCGCGAGCGCATCGCCTTCCAGGGCCTGCCGGCGCGCATCTGCTGGGTCGGGCTGGGGCAGCGCGACCGGCTCGGCCTCGCCTTCAACGAGATGGTGGCGCGCGGCGAGCTGGAGGCGCCGGTCGTGATCGGGCGCGACCATCTCGACAGCGGCTCGGTCGCCAGCCCCAATCGCGAGACCGAGGCGATGCGCGACGGCTCCGACGCGGTGTCGGACTGGCCGTTGCTCAACGCGCTGCTCAACACCGCCTCGGGCGCAACCTGGGTGTCGTTCCACCATGGCGGCGGCGTCGGTATGGGCTTCTCGCAACATGCCGGCATGGTGATCGTCGCCGACGGCACCGAGGCGGCCGCCCGCCGGCTCGCGCGGGTGCTGTGGAACGACCCCGGCACCGGCGTGATGCGCCACGCCGACGCCGGCTACGACATCGCCATCGCCTGCGCGAGGGAGCATGGGCTCGAGCTGCCGATGGTGGGAAGATGAGGGGCGCGACGGAATCCCCATTCCTCCCCGGTGCGGGGAGGGAGACCGCGCCGCGCCGCGGCGCGGTGGAGGGGCCGCGCCGAACTCCGCACGGCTGCTCCACCACCTTCCGGGTGGCCCCCTCCCCATCGCCGTCGGCTGTAGGGAGGACCTGAGCCGATGATCACCCTGAGGCCCGGTTCCGTCACCCTCGCCGAGCTGCGCGCCGTCTGGGACGGCGCGGCGGTGCAGCTCGCTCCGGCGGCCTGGGAAGCGATCGACGCCTCGGCTGCGGCGGTGGACGCGATCGTCGCGAGCGGCGAGACGGTCTATGGCGTCAACACCGGGTTCGGCCTGCTCGCCAGCACGCGCATTCCGGCCGATCGGCTCGCCGAACTGCAGCGCAACCTCATCCTCTCGCACAGCGCCGGCCTCGGCGATCCGCTGCCCGAGCGCATCGTGCGGCTGATGATGATCCTGAAGGCCGTCGGCCTCGCGCGCGGCTGCTCGGGCGTGCGACGGGAGATCGTCGCGCGGCTGCTCGACCTCGTGGCGCGCGGCGCGCTTCCCGTGGTGCCGCGCCAGGGATCGGTCGGCGCCTCGGGCGACCTCGCCCCGCTCGCCCATATGAGCGCGGCGCTGATCGGCGAGGGGGAGATGATGGTCGGCGGCGCGCGGCGGCCGGCGCGCGAGGCGCTAGGCCAGATCGGGCTCGAGCCGCTGGCGCTGGGGCCGAAGGAGGGGCTTGCCCTCATCAACGGCACCCAGGCCTCGACGGCGATCGCGCTCGACCTGCTGTTAACGGCCGAGCGCGTCTTCGCCTCGGCGCTCGTCGCCGGGGCGCTTTCGACCGACGCGCTCAAGGGCACCGACGCGCCCTTCGACCCGCGCATCCACGCGGCGCGCGGCCAGCCGGGGCAGATCGAGGTCGCGCGCGTGCTGCGCGAGCTGATGGCCGGGAGCGGCATCCGCCATTCGCACATCGAATGCGACCGGGTGCAGGACCCCTACAGCTTCCGCTGCCAGCCGCAGGTGATGGGCGCCGCGCTGGACCTGGTCCGAAGCGCCGCGCGCACGCTCGAGATCGAGGCCAATGCGGCGAGCGACAATCCGCTGATCTTCGACGGCGAGGCGCTTTCGGGCGGCAATTTCCACGCCCAGCCGGTGGCCTTCGCCGCCGACCTGCTGGCGCTCGCCATGTGCGAGACCGGCTCGCTCTCGGAGCGGCGGCTGGCCGTGCTGATCGACCCCAAGATGAGCGGCCTGCCGCCTTTCCTGATCGAGGATTCGGGTGTCAATTCCGGCTTCATGATCGCGCAGGTGACGGCCGCCGCCCTGGTCTCGGAGAACAAGAGCCTCGCCTTTCCGGCGAGCGTGGACACGATCCCCACCTCGGCCGGGCAGGAGGATCATGTGTCGATGGCGACGCACGGCGCGCTGAAGGCGCGGCGCATCGCGCGCAACGCGGCGGGCGTGGTCGGGATCGAATTGCTGGCGGCGGCGCAGGGGATCGACTTCCACGCCCCGCTTAAGACATCGCCGGCGCTGCGGCCGGCGATCGAACTCATTCGTGCGTCCGTGCCGCACCACGCGGCGGACCGCTATCTGGCGAACGATCTCGCCTGGGCGAAACAGGCGGTGCTGGACGGCGCCGTCGGCGCGATCGTCCGCGACCGCCTGTTCGCCTGAGCGGCGCTTCGGCTCAGAGCGTGACGGATCCGCCCTGAATCATCGAAAGCGGCGAGAAGAACGCGCCCACCAGCGACACCACGAGGATGCCCACGACGAAGTAGAGCACGATCGCGCAAATGATGACCACCGCCGTATAGCCGACCGCCTTGTCCTGCGGAGCCTTCATCAGCACCGGAAGGCCAAGATACAGCAGATAGAGGCTGTAGAGGCCGAGGATGCTGAGGATCGCGATCGGCGGGAAAAGGCCGAAGACGCCGGCGACCCACGCCGCCGTCCACGAATAGGCGGCGACCTGGAAGGCCTTCACGTTGTTCTTGGTCCCGCCGAAGCTCGGCGCCAGCATGTCGATGATCAGGGCGAGGACGTAGATCGACACCAGCGAAAGCACGTAGCTGACGCCAGCCACCGCGATCGAATAGCCGATCGGCGGCTTGAAGTGCGCCACGAACATCGAAATGCCGAAAAGCTGTTGCCCGATAAGCCCGCAGATCGGACCGATCGCCGCCAGGATCAGCACGTAGGAGGTATAGACTCCGCCGATCGACGCCGGCTCGGCATCGATGCGCGGCCATTCTGTCTTCGGCGTAATGAGGATGTTCTTCACCCGCTCGACGAGCGACGCAGTTGCTGGATTGGTCGGTCCGTCAGTCATTGAAATGCCCCTCCCTGTCAGGAACCGGGCGCGAATGAAGCACGATACGCCGTAAATCACAAGCGCGCGCGCCGACGCGGACGCGACCAGCGGGGCCTCGCCCCTGCCGCACTATTGTGGATTGGCCGGCATCGCTCTTTGGGTTATGCCGTGGTCGGCTCCACATGGATGGAGCGGCTGTCACGGCTCCAAGGGGGGAGGCGCGCACGTGAGGCTTTCGGGGCGCGATTGGAGCCATGGCGCAATCGTGTGGCTGATCCTGGCCACCGTCCTCGCCTTTGCGCTCGATCCGTTCGGCTCGGCCGCGCGCCCGACGCGGGGATCGGCGTTCAGCTACTTCACCACCGATGTCTCGCTCGCTCCCAACCGGGCGCCCACGCCCGACAGGCCGCGGCCGCGCAGCGTCCCGCCCGTCGCAACGTGGGCGGCAATCGTTCCCGCGACAATGCGGGCCGTAACGGCGGTCGCCGTCGCCCCCTTCGCACCGACCGCCGCCGCAGAGACCGTCGCGAAGATCGGATTCGTCGGACGACGAATGCGAACCCGCGGGCCGCCGCCGGGCGCGGCCGGCTGAATTCAATCCGGCCAAAGTCAAGGTTCCGTCGCCGGCGCGGCGGAACGCGCAAAGCGTAAATGGGGAAATGCAATGAAAATTACACGCAAGCTTTCGCGGCGATCGTTCCTCGGCCGGGTGGCCGGTGGCGCGATCGCGGGCGGCGCCGCGCTGACCGTCCTCGGCGAGAGCGCCGAGGCGCTCCAGGTGAGCGACAACGACTACGGGCCGAACGCCGACCCGGCCGGGCGCGGCTATACCGGGATCACGGATTCCGACGGCGGACCCAATGCCGACCGCGCGGGCCATGGCCGCGGCGGCCGCGGCCGCAGCGGCATTACCGACCACGATACGGGGCGGTATGCCGATCCGGTCGGCAACGGGCGCGGCTCCAGGCGCTCGGGCCTGACCGACGGCGACAGCGGCAGCTGGGCCGACCCCGCCGGCAATGGCCGCGGCCGGCGCAGCGGGCGTTGCTCGGGCTTGACCGACGGCGACAGCGGCAGCTGGGCGGATCCGGCGCGCTGCGGGCGCGGACGCCGCCGCTAGAAGGCATCCGCGCGAGGCCCGGTCGCGCGCCCGTGGGCGCGGGGCCGGGCCAACCCGGGGCGAGGGCAGGCGGGTCCTGACACGCGAAAAGCCCCGCGCGAGGGCGGGGCTTTCGAAATGCCTGTCGGGATCGAAGGTCTGTTGGGATCGCGGGCGCGCCGCTGCGTCGAGGTTGGTTGCGGGGGCACGCAACTACCGATACCGACACTCCCTTCGTGCCGCAATTTGAACAGCATAATCCGAACGGAAGAGATACTTGTCTCTAGTATCCATATTTATTCCGTCGATCCTTAAAGGCCTTTTCACCACCTTCCATTGTCGCCGTGATCACTTCGCAGATTTCCCGCTTGTCGATGGCCCCGGCGCAAGCGACTTTGCGCTCGCCGTTGTCGCCAATATCAAGGTGAGTCACAAGTTCAGACGAGCCATTGACGACGATGTTCGCATTGTGACTGACGAAGATGAGCTGGCGCTTCTGTTTTGCGTTGTGGAGCTTTTCGGTCAGGTCAGTAATGATCCTGTTATCCAGGTCGCCTTCAGGTTGGTCGATAATCAGCGGCCCGCCGGGCTGTTCCAGCAGCATGAAGAGCAGCGCAGCGGCTCTCTGGCCTTCAGACGCCTTTTCGAACGATATCTGCCGGTCGCCATCGCAATAGGAGAGCTCAATCTCCGGCTTGGCGACAGCCGTGCTGATTGCCTCAACCCGCGTCGTATCAATGCGCTCGGTCAACGACGCCCTGATCTTCTCTGTGTCACCCAAAACCTTCATCAGCTCTGCGCATCTGGGCTGATCCTCCCCGGATGCGGAGCCAATCTGACGCCAGTACAGAAGCGAGAGGCAGTCCGTCCGCAGACGATCCACAACATCCGGTGCGGGATCAGCACTCAAAGCCTCTTCAAGAGCTCTGAGTCTGGTCGCCTCCTGTGATCCGGTTTTGCTCGCCACGATATCCATGGCATCGACGATCTCCGATGTATCGCCATTCGGATCGACGGCGGCTTTGATCTTGCCGCTGGAAAGCCTTTCGATTTCCTTGGCCCATTCCTGCGTGCGTTCTGCTCGCTGGCGGTTAGTCGCCTTCAGAACGCCCACTGCCTGCTGCAGGGCCGAAGCAGGATCGCCGGCCGCCTTTAGCTGCGCCTCAAGGTCGCCCATCTGGTTCGTCAGGTCTGATATCTCTTCGCGCAACTTGATAATCTGCGCTGTAACGGTCTTGTGCTCGCTGAGCTTCTCCAGAACCGCATCCCGCGCCTCTCGTGCCTCCTGGAGTTTTCCTGTCCAGTCCATTTCTGCTGCGGTCAGTCTTGCGCGTCTGGCCTTGAGCTCGTCCTGTAGCTTCTTAAGACCGGCGCTAAAGGTCTCATAAAGATCTGTATATGCCTGCTCAATGGCCTCAGGATCGCCAGTCAGCTCGCATTTCAGGTCGCGCTCGTTTAGTAGCTCTGTTGCACATGCGTTTAGCTCGTCCAGAATCTGATCGGCATGCTTGGACGCCTGAATTCTCTTCAACTCGAAGTCATTGGCTTTGTCGAAATACGCGACGATCGCCCGATCTTCGTCCGATTGCTTCGGAAGCGTTTTCTCAAGAGCCTGCACGCGCTGCGTGATCGAGTCGCGGTTGGTTTTTAACCGGCGCAGTTTGGCTTGCAGAGTCCAGTGAGAAACCAGCTTCTGGATCGCCGCCTTAACCGCAGCTTTGGCGGTTTCGATATCCTGTGCAAGGCGATCATCCTCCCGCTTGTATTCCGGATTTACAAACTGAAGCAGGTCCGAAAGTTGCGCTTTTTTGCCGGCCTGCTTGCCAATTTCGGCAAGCTCGCCCTGACTGTAGACGACTGCTGGAAAGAGTGCCCGCAGCTCTTTGACCGTTACGGTTTGCGTATCACCGTTGGGATAGGTGACCTGGGGCTGGTGGGCGTTCGCCTGCCCGCGCTCGATCGTAAAAAGTGCGTTGTCCTGGACGATCTTCAGCGTGACGCGGCCGCCTTTTGATACCAAAGTGTCGTCTACCAGCTCGCTCAGGCGCTCCGTACCGGAATAGTGATCTCGTGGCGCATCGTGGCAACTTCGCCCGAGGCCGAACGACAAGTATTCGAGAAGCGAGCTTTTACCGCTGCCCCGTCCGCCAATGATCGAATTGAGTTCCGGACTAAGCGGCAGGATTGTATCCTGCAGGATGCTCGAACCCTCGAAGGCAAGCTCGGCAACGACGAGCGAGGGAATTTGCGGCGGTTCGATGCAGATGCGCGACTGGTGACCGAGAAACGCCTGTCGAATAGCCTCCGCTGTCGGTTCCGCCAGCTTGATCCAGGTATTGTTCTGACCAAGCTCCGCGTAATCAGCCGATCGGCTGTCTGAGCTGGGCAGCGGGTAGACTTCACGTTCCGACCATGTTTTGTCGGTGCCGGACAGGCGCTTCCGGTTCTTGGGACCAAGCGTCTTTATCGTCTGGCCTCGATCAAGATAACCGCCAACATAGGGCATGCGCCGGAAATCACCGTGCGCGCCGTCAATCAGAACGGTGTGACTATTGCCCTGCGAGACGTTAGGGAGAACGATATAGCGCCCGCGCAATCCTTCGAGCGTATCAAGTTCCTTGGCGATGTCCGCATAATTTACGGCAAGCTGAGTCACCTTCGGGCTCTTGGCCGCCTTCTCGTCCAGGTCAGCATAGATGATCCCGAGCTTGCCCTGGGCCTGCCGTCTCCAATCCTCTGAAAGCGCGGCGTCGAAGATTATAAGACATTGCTTCCCGCTGTTGGCGGTCAGCTCCATGCCAGGAAAAAGCCAAAGGTCAAAAGCCGGGTCTGCCTTCTTTCGATCGGCGATCACCTGCTGGACGTAGGGCACCATGACCATCTCGTGATGATCCGTGATGGCAACGGCCTGCAAACCCTTGGCTATGCACTGATCGACAAACTCGCTTGCCCATTGCATCCGGGCGGCATCTACGTCGTCAGCCGTGGCTTCTGCGCCTGTTTCCTTGATGATGTCGCCGGCCCCTAACGGCCGGCTTCCGACCCAATTCGGATCGCGCGGCGTGTGGACCTGGAAATCACATTTCCTCCAAAATGCATGGCTCATTGCGCGTTTCACCCCCCTCAAACCCAACATTGACCCCAAGAATTTTACCGCAAAGCCGGTCCAGCTCCTGGAAGCTCTCGCTGTCAGCGAGCTGCTCGCGCAGCTTCCTACGCCGGACCGGAAGCGAACGATTCGGATCGCCGATATAGGCATCCGCCGCGACGATAGCCGCCGCCTCGCCGGCAACCACACGGGCGGCGGCGGCCACGGCGCGGTGGTCGTCGTTGGTGACATCGTACGGCGGCATCAGGCGATAGGGGAGCGTATGGATATGACGCGGCCCGAAATCCCCTTCGGGATTGAAGGGCAGGATCGCTTCTGTCAGAGCCGCGCTGTTGAGGAAGCCAGTCCTGAACCAGGCATCGTCTTCCTCCGCGACAACCTGCCAGTAAAGGGTCTGGTCGATGACGAGCGCCGCCGCCTCGTCAACGGGTAAACAGGCAGCGCAGATATGCTTGCCGCCGGCGCCGGACAACACGACAAAGCCGTCGTCGCCGAAATCCTGAATGGAAAGCTTGCGCCGAAAGTCGATGCGGTAGGCGAGTGTGCTGTCACCGATAGTCGCAAGCTTGTCATTGATTTGCGTGAACCGGCGAGCGGTGCGGGTGAAACCCATGCGCCGGATATCGGCAGGCTCGTAAATCTGCCACGCCCCGCTCCCATCCCGGCAGGCCGGAATGGCGACCGGTGCACGGTGCGATCCAAAGACGAAGGGCAGCAGATTCTCCGACTGCGCCATCCGGTGGATAAAGCGCGGCGCGACATAGCCGGGAAACTTTTCGCCTTTGAACTCTTTGGCCTGCTTGAGGGTGAAGCCCCATTCCGAACCGGGTCCGGGCGTATCAACCCGGTATTCGTTGCCGGTGTCATTGAGGATTTCGATGCACACTGTGCTGCGGGGCATAATGTCCGCGCCCTGCCGGGAGACTTCTTCGCCGCCGGCCGGCGCCGCCGGCAGCCCGCCTTTTTCAAGAACCCATGCGGTGCGGGTCGTGCCGATCTGACGAATGGCAAAGTCCACCGTCTCGACATCATCCGGTCGTGCGACCGCCCCCGCGCCGACCGGATGGTCCACAGCGGCAATGTCGGCACCCTTCTTTCCGATGAGCGCCGCGCCCGGATATTTGAAGGTGCCGGGAGCGACCTGCCAGATTTCAGTGACGTTGAACGCCACCGGCCGGTCGCTGGCGATATAGCCCCGCTGGCGAAACTTCTCGTGGTGATTGCCGTTCAGGATGGTGCCGGGGACAAGGCACGCAACCGCCGCGCCCGGCTTGAGATACCGGTCAACGGCATGAAGCAGGTGGGTCGTGCCCAATTCAAGATGGAGGAAAGACTGCCCGGCGGGCCGCACGCCATACAGAGCTGCGCGGCGCGAGAGCAGGTCACGGTAGGGATTGTCGGCAAGCGCGCTCATGGCGAGCCACGGCGGATTGGAAACAAGCCCATTGAACCGTCCGGCGAGCAGGCCCGGCCTGTAGGTGTTGCGCAGAATGAAAGCCCAGATGCCGTTGCGCCCGGCGTCAGCGAGTTCTTTCATGCGCCGGGCAAGCGCCAGTAGGGCCTGAGCCGAAGCCTCCCGCAGGTCTTGCGACAGGGTTACGTTGGAGGCGGCAGCCGCCGTATCAAGCGTGGTCCGCGCATTATCTTCCGTCGGCGGCACGCCACCGGACTGCTGCGCTTCGTCGTAGGCCCAGTCGATGAGCGCGTCGAACAGCTCGCGATGGTCCGGCTGCAAAAGGCCCGCGGGCAACTGGATGGTTTCACCGTCGAGCGTGATATCGATCTTTTCGCTCTCGCCCAGCATCGGCAGCGATGCCGATACCGGTGTGACGGCGAACAGGGAGTCGGCGTGATAGATCGGGATCGTGACGGGGCCGCCCGCCCCGTTGATTTCGTCAGCGAGGGTAATGACCCACGTTGTTTTGGCGAACGCAACGGCCAGCGGATCGATATCAAAGCCTGTCGCGACGTTGCCGAGACGGGCGATATCCTCATAGCCATAGCGGGCTTTCACCGCCTTGATCACCTCGGCGAGGATCGCGCCGGAACCGCAGCACATATCGACGATCTCGGGTTCCTCACCGTCCGGAAGATCGTCAAGACAGCGCTCGGCCAGATGGCGCGCGAGCCATGACGGCGTCCATTCCTGTCCGAGCAGCTTGCGCTGGCTGCGGCGCGCAAGCTGCGCCATCAGGCGGCCGAAAAGGTCTTCTTCCGCCCGCCGGCCAAAATCGTAGGCATAAAGATCGCGCTGGATTTCACGGGCAACCGGCAGGAATCCGGCAATATGGGCGGGTTCCGCAATCCAGCCGAAGTAATCTTTCTCAACCAGGTTATCGAGCTGGTACTCATTCTGAAAAAAGGAGCCGTTCAAGATGGCCCGGAGTTCATCGTCGTCACTGACGATGGCTGACCCTGCAAGCGCATTGGCGCTCAGAAGACGTGCCAGGATCGTGAGATAAACCTCGTCAACATACGGGCCGATACGAAAGGGACCGCCTTCTCCTTCGAGATGATCAACGAAATGAGACCAGAGATCGGTCGCAAGCGCAATCGATGGATCGGCGTCGCGGCCAGCCTGAACCAGCCCGGTAAGCGCATCGACATTGCGCCTGTAGGCCGGACTCTCAAGTCCAAGATCGAAGGCAAGGTTGTCGGCGATCAGCGGACGGGATTGCTCGCGGGCCAGATGCCGGCGGAGAAAAAGCGTCAGCCGCTCGGCGGTCGGCTCATCGTCAGCCGCCGGCTCAAACGCTTCGACTTCGACAAGCTCGATATCATCGACGGTACAGTCACCGGGCTCAATGCCCGGATCGAGCACAACATCGTAGGCGTACCAGTCCACCGTGTCGGACAGGATGCCGCGCACCTGGGATATCGGAACGCCGCTGCGGATGAGCCCTGCCGCGTGTTCCTTGACCTGCCCGAATCCTTCCTCACGCTTCGCGGGAATACGCAGGTCTGCTTCGTACTCGATCGTTGTCGAGCCGATCAGATTGTCGATGAAGCGGTTGGCAAGGGCGCCGCCGGCAACCCCGACTTTGGCGCGCGCCTCCGCGCCCTCGCCATAGTGATTGATCCAGCGTTCGTCCCCGGCATCGGGAAAGATGCGGCGCAGCCAGGACTGGAACTCGCCGCGCAGCACGGCCTCGACGGCTCCTTTCTGCCGCAGCGCGCGGCAGCGCAGGATGGCTTCGCGGGCCTGGTTCACGTCGGCACTCATGCTGCACCTCTTTGGCGGGCTGCGCCTAGTGCAGCACGGCGCGCGTCAAGGCGCTCTGCGAAGGCGTCGATTTCAGAGTCGGAGGGATTGCCGGTCAGCACCGCGCGAAGAACGATCCGGTCGATTGTTCGCTCGTCCCGGCGGTCGGGCGTTGATTGCCCGGCTGCATTGAGGCTTTCGACCGCAGCCGGTGCAAGATGCGGCACAGCCATCTTGCGAAGATGAACGGCTTCGAGTTTCAGCGCGCCGCCGCCAAGCGGCGTACCCGTCGCTTCCATGACGGCGCGGCACCATGCGCTGTTCAGCAAAGCCGCCAGGCCGGCGGCAGTCCAGGTCTCTCCCTCGGTCCAGAATGTCGAGAAGTTGGCATCGATAAGAATGGCCGGATCGCGATTCGTGTAGACATAGGGCGCGGTATGAATGATCCGCGGCACAAATGCCTGCGGCAGGTGGCGCGGCATGAAATCGGGGAGCATGTACCAGAAGCGCGGCAGCGTCCCGCGCCGCGCCGGGCGGATATTCGTTCGGACCGCCGACAGGTTTGAAACCGTATGCGCATTTGCGCCCTTCCCGATTGAGGTATTACCGGCTTTCCGCACATGGGCGGCGAGCTCCTCCGGCATGAGCGCCGGTACCGCGTCGTCATTCAGTGCAAGGGGCTTCGCGGCCGCGCGTACCGCATCCATATCCTCGGGCAGCACCAAGCGGCGTAGGTCGAGAACGCGCGTGGCGGGCAGCCGCCCGCTGCGCCACGTCTCAAGATCAGCCTGCCGGTGGAGGACCGGCTGCAAGGCATCCGCCGGCACAAGCAACGTACGCGCGCCAAGCACCGGATCGGTCTCGATCATCGCGCGCGATCCGCCAGCCTCTTCGACCAGCCTGACGTAAAAGAACCGGTTGCAGCCCGTCCGCAAACCCTGGCCCGCGCAAATACCGGCATCATCCAGTGTGCGCAGTGCCTGCCCGTCAAACGATTCCGGCAGCAGGTCCCGGAGCGCTTCGGGCACAGGGACGGCTGTTGTCTGGGTTCGGCCGAACAAGGGAAGGTCCGGCCCGGCCTGCTCAAGTGCCGCCATCCAGGGCCGCCCGCCGGCCTGGGCGCGCAGCGCGTGCCATTCATCATCAAGAGAGAACGAGCGGGCGCTGATGCCAGTAACGTTGGGCCGCTCGCCGCCGTAGCACCATGCCGCGAAATCCGCCTCGGGCTGCTCTCCGGCAAACGCACGCCCGACCAATGACATGGAGGACGCGGCCTCCGGCGCAACCTGCGCCCAAACGGCCGCCGGCAAAGGGCCGCGCGCGCTGACGGGTTCTGCGATTTCGTCGTCGTGAAGGCGCCGGGCTACGATAAGATGCGTGCGCACAAGCGCATCCGAAAACCAGCCCGGCTGTGTATCCTCGACGATCAGTTCAACCCGGAAGCAGCGCAGCAGCAGGTAGCGGATAACATCGGCATAGGCGCGCGAGCGCCAGGTGGCCGGTACGACAAGCGCAAGGCGCCCCCCGGGCCTGACCAACAGGGCGGCTAGAAGCCATGACGGGACGGACAGGTCGGCGAGTCCCGAGTACCCGTTGACCAATGCCCTCCAGACGTTTCGGGAAGGCTCGGAGAGACGCCGGTTCGCTATCGATGAAAGTCCCAGCCGGACTTTATCCGCCCGGCCGTTGAGCGACTGGTAGCGAACATAAGGCGGGTTCGTAATGACAAGGTCATAGCCGGTTTCCGGCAACGCATCATAGATGGCCGGTTCGAAGGCATCGGCGCAAAGGACAAGGGGTGCGGTGCCCGTGTCATTGCAAATGCGCTGAAGCCGCGTCTTGCACATCGCGGCAGTCGCTTGGTCGATCTCGATGGCGTCCAGCCGTTCCGGCGTTACATCGCTTGCGGCAGCGGCTTCGTGTGCCGCGTCAAGCAGATCGCCGCTGCCCCCCATCGGGTCGAGGATGCGCCTGGTGTCGCTCTCAACGACCAGATGCGCGAGTACGCGCCCGAGCAGAATGCCCGTGAAAAACTGGCCGAGGTCCTTTCGCTGCGCAGAAGGCAGCGCCTCTTCAAAGGCGCGTGCCTCGCCGCGGATCAGTGCGTGCGCATCAGGCCCCGGCACAGTCGGCTACCTTCGCCGTTTGCTGCGCATCGTGCCAGCGATAGAAGTCGTCTGCGTCGAGCGGCACTTTTTGATGACTGGTCAGAAAATAGCTGACAAGCCGTGAATAAAGCCGCTGCGGAGTCTGCTCGGAGGGATCGAGCCCCAGCGCCGCCTGACTGAGCTGCTGTGCGACGATCCAGACACATTCGTCTGCCGCGCCTTGGGCAGCCGGCTCTTTCCCAAGTAACAGAACCGGATCGCCACGGACTGCGCCCGCCGTGGTGACCTGCTTGAAGCTGCCCTGCGTCTTGTCCAGCACGCCGGCGCATTCGACGCTGAATCCGGCATCGCTGTAGGCGGCCTGAAGCGCATTCCACACGTCTGCCGACGCGGAATGGAAGACAAGGGTCGCCTGTCCGTCCGGCTTGAGAATCCGATGGACCTCGGAAAGGGCCGCAGTCAGGAGCTCCTGATACTGCGTGATCGTCTTTTGCTGACTTTCGCTGACAATGATCTCGTCCGCGCGGTCGGTATAGCTTCCAAGCCAGGCTTCGTTGATGAAGCTGATCTCGGCGTAGGGAATATTTCCGCCGAACGGCGGATCGGTGAAAACGTAGTCAATGCTGGCATCGGGCAAATCGACCGCGCAGCTCGACTTGCGGTAGACCTCGACCTTGCCGGCACGGCCATGGATAACCGAGAATGCCTCCGCGATGGTCTTGAGCTTGCGTTTCAGTCCGGCAAAGAGGTTTTTCTCGACCGGCAGCCCGCTGATATAGAGGACGCCGGGCTGGGCGCTTGTCACCACAAGATCCTTTTGCCCGGACTTCGCGACGACGCGGGTCATCACGGTCGCATGCGACGCGTTGTAACTGAGCAGCCAGAAGCGCAGCGCATCGCGCAGGCTGCCTTCGTACGCTCCCGCCAATTTCCACAGGCGGGCGAACACGATCAGATTCCGGCGCGTGTAGAAATGATGCAGGTGCGTGATGCCCTGATGGTAGCCACGACGGTAAAGATCACCCCACGGAATTAGGACATTCGGCACACAATCCGGGATCGGCTCCCGCGCGATGCGGTCCAGCAACGCCACATCGGCCTTCGTCGCTGAACGCGACCATCGCTGCTTGCCGGTGACGCCGTAAATGCGGGCAATTTTGCGCGCCCTGCGCTCAGTATCTTCTCCCGTAACATCGTCGGCGACGGTTTCGGTAAGCCGTTCCACCTCATCAAAGGCGGCTTCATGGGCGCAGCGCGGGCACCGGAACACGGAGTCGATACGCGCCGGATCGAGCGAAACGCACGAATCCCATAGCGTCGCTTGCCTCCGGCAGGCGGGGCAGCGCAAAACGTCGGTCCAGACGGCATGGCGGATCGCCCCCTTCTTGCCGTCGGGATCAATCGCTTCGTACATCCAGCCGGTGTCGCGTTCGGCGTCGCGAAGAATGCGGTCAGCGGCCTTCTGGAAGGCTTTGGGTTCAGGCGGATTGGTCAGCGTTCTGCCGACAAAAGCACCGAGCGCACCAAGTTCGTAGAGCACGGCGTTGCGCGCGCCCCACTCGACCTTGAGCCCAAGCCGCTTCGCTTCGGCCCGGAGTTCATTGGAAGGGTTTTCGCAAAGCAGGGCTGCAAGGCCGGTCGTGCCACTACCGGCAAACCCGTCGAAAACGGTGTCGCCGGGTTTTGTATGGGAGGCGATATAGAGGGCGATCGCATCGGGTGAGATCTTTGTCGGGTACGGAAACGCGCCGTAAAGAGGACCTGTGCGCTTTGCCGGCAGGGCGCGCTCATACAGAACGCTGACCTCGGGCCGCGCCATTGCCGTTGTTCTGTGTTCCGATTCGTTCGCGCGCTTCACTGGCTTCCCCCCGTCGATCATTGCTTGTGGCCTGCCAGATGGGCCGACCTCTCCGCCTTCTGAAGCACGCGCAGCGGCAATGCCGGCTCGACCTCGTGGCGGTGGTTTTCGAGATATTCGTCAATCGCACGGCGCACGACCCAGGACACCGACACGTCATCCTTCTCCGCGAGCGCCGAAAGAGCGTCATAGTCACCGCCAGTCAGACTGACCGTGAGACGCGGGCCAAACTTTTTATGCTTTCCTGACATGGGAGACACCGCTATGTTCTTATTATGTTCCATTTAGCCTATTTGCAGCTTTCCTGCAACACAATGATGCACGATGAGTCTCGGTGCAACGGATTCTCCTCCGAAGCAGCTGTTTTATTGTCACCAGCTGCGATCTGACGCGGGGAGGAACTGAACAGATCGCCTTCAAACATAGGCTGGAGCGCCGCGGCGAGACAGCGGACGGACTCTCATCGTCAAACCGGTGGACGAAGTTCCCGTCTTCTGGCGACGGCGCAGTCCTGATGCGGGTCAGCCGGAAGTGCGCCGTGCCTTTGCGAAGCCGCGATCCGTAGCGATGAACCGCTCCAGCATCGGTACGATCAGCCTCACCGGATCGGCGACCGGCTGGCCGCTTTCGCGGGCCAGCACCTCCGCATAGGCGACCAGATTGCGGTGAAGCGCCCCCGGCAGCTCCACTGTCACTTTTACGGGCTTGCATTCAACGATAGGACCGAGCTTCAGTTTCGTCATGGTCAACCTCCGGCATTCTCGAATATGAGATCACGGGTGACGAGGATCCTGACCGGGAAACCGGGACGAATGGTCAGCGTCGGCGCAACCTGTAACTGGCGCTGGATGATCTGCTGACCCGCCTGATTGATGGTGTCCTGCGCGCCGTCGCGGATGGCGCGGATCAGGCGGTCCTCGTCATCGGTCGCCAGTTCCGCGCCGACCGCGAGCAACGTGGACAGGCCTGCGGCCTTCATCAGATCCCACCAGTGGTAGTCCACCCCGTCCTCAAGTCCGGCATAGCCGGAAGCGTCCGCTCCGGGCAGACGTTCGAGGACGATGGAACGGCCGCCAGGCAGGATCAGGCGATTCCACACCAGGAGTACGCGGCGCTGACCGAAAATCACGCCATCATCATATTGGCCGATGATGCGCGTCCCTTGCGGGATCAGGAGAAGCGAGCCGGTCGGGCTGTCGTACACGTTCTCGGTGACCTGCGCGATGATCTGGCCCGGCAGGTCCGAGCGGATGCCGGTGATGAGCGCGGCCGGGATGACAGACCCTGCCTGTAGGATCCAGGGCGATGCCGGCGGCGTGACGCGATCCGGAGCGACGGTCTGGCGGTCCACCGGACCGCCCAGGAAAGCGGCGTGCCGGTTCTGTCCGGTCCCGCTGACTTGCGCACCAGGACCGCCAGGGACGGGAATGGTCGCATCGGCTGATGCACCTGCGCGTAGCCCTGACTGGAAGAACACATTGCTCAGGCGCGCCGCTTCCTCCTCGGCGCGGCGGCTTTCTTCCTCGGGGTCGACGGCAGGTGTCGTGATGACAGGCGGCGCAACCGGCTGGCCTCTGTTCTGCGCGTCAAGGATCGGACGACCGAGATCGCCGGGCAGTGGCGGCCCGAGGACCGGGCCGGTGTAGTCGGAAGGCAATTCTCTCAGGCCATCGGCTGTCGGTCGGTTCTCGGTCGAATAGAGTTCTTCGCCGCTCGGACCTGTATCGCGGGTCTGGAGGGCGTAAATGAGCGCGCCGCCAATGCCGAGCAGCGCGACGGCTCCGACACCTGCCAGCATCTTGCGGGACAGGCGGGTCACGCGGGGCGGATCGGCGCGCAACCGCATGGGTTTGGTGGTGTCCGCGATGGTGGTGTCGGTCATGATTGGGAATCTCCGATGGCAGCAGCGCGGGCGGCGGCCTGTCTTTGCTCGACGCGGACAATCCTGACGACCTGCTGGCGATTGCCGCTGCCGAGGCGCAACTCGGCGGCGCCGAACAGGCGGTCCACGATCAGGACATTCTGATGGACGCGGCTGTTGACGATCTGCGGTTCGCCATCGTTACCGAGTACGAAGATCGGCGGCATTTCGCCCTGGACGATCCCGCGCGGGAACACGACGTAAACACGCCTTCCATCGTCAAAGACCGAGACGGGCCGCCACGGCGGATTGTCGCCGGCGAGGCCATAGCGATAGTTGCGTGCAGCCTCCGCCGGAATGATCGGTGCAGCCGGAACGGTCTGGCGCTGGCCTGCCGGTGGCGCAGGATAGGCCCATGCCACGGCCGGCATGTAGAGCGATTCTTGTGCGCGCAGTTCAATCAGGTATATGCGCCGGTCAGTGGTGATGACGAGGTTGGTGGAAATGTCCGGCCGCGTCGGCTTGACCAGCACATGGACACGCCGGGTCGGCCCGCTTCCACTTGTCGTGTCGCCGATGATCCAGCGGGCGGTGTCGCCGGCAGCGATCGGCCCCGCGCCGGTCAGGCTCTCGCCCGGCTCACTGCCGCCCTGAATCGCCCCGAAGAGCGCCAGCAGGCCGCCGAGGCCCTGCGGATGCTGATCGAGAAGATCGTGCTCACTCCCGGCCGGGAACGGGGGGAGATTTTCGCAACGCTGCACGGCGAGTTGCGGACGATCCTCGACTGGACGGAGCGTCAAGCCGTTGGCAAAGCTGGTAAAATGACAAAATCCGCCGCTGGTGCGACGGATTTGTCGGTATCGGTGGTTGCGGGGGCAGGATTTGAACCTGCGACCTTCAGGTTATGAGCCTGACGAGCTACCGGGCTGCTCCACCCCGCGCCAGTCTTAACGCAAGAAAGCGGCGATCGATGCGCGCCGCGAAATCAATCGTGACAAAGTGAATGGGTTCCTGGACGCCCGCCTGTCGCGCCGCGCCGGCTGCAAAGCCTGGCGACGACCTACTCTTCCATCGCTTAAGCGATAGTACCATCGGCGCTGTCTGGTTTCACGGCCGAGTTCGGGATGGGATCGGGTGGGTCACAGACGCTATGGTCACCAAGCTATGGAGCCGGCGCGCCGCGATAGGCGATTGTCCTGGAAATCGTGCTGTCTTGATCCGCCGAGCCACGTGCCAGCGACAGCTTCAGAACTGTCGTTGACGGTGTGAACTCTCAAGCGCGAATAGAGCGATTAGGACCGGTTAGCTCCATGCGTTACCGCACTTCCACATCCGGCCTATCAACGTGGTGGTCTTCCACGGCTCTGAGATTGCTTATCTTGAGGGAGGCTTCCCGCTTAGATGCTTTCAGCGGTTATCCCGTCCATGCATAGCTACCCTGCTGCGCGGCTGGCGCCACGACAGGTCCACCAGAGGCATGTTCACCCCGGTCCTCTCGTACTAGGGGCAACTCCTCTCAACAATCGACGCCCACGGCAGATAGGGACCAAACTGTCTCGCGACGTTCTGAACCCAGCTCACGTACCACTTTAATTGGCGAACAGCCAAACCCTTGGGACCTGCTCCAGCCCCAGGATGTGATGAGCCGAC
>Ga0180222_1001831_pt1 | contig 19819 bp, 12 predicted proteins | sample eDN5th37CKraftOP_FD_151336 | JGI IMG/M metagenome (GOLD analysis project Ga0180222, IMG submission 151336) | Enriched Organic Plus compost microbial communities from Emeryville, California, USA - eDNA 5th pass 37_C Kraft OP (version 2) (version 2) ... | reverse complement strand
AGGCGCCAGTGCCAGAAACGCGTGGGCGTCATCGCGCGTCAGGTTCGCCACCGACCTGACCTGCCGCTCTTCCCACAGCAGGGCGTAAGGAAAGCTCGGGATGTCGGACATGTGGATGCCCCCGCACACCACGCAGCCGCCCTTCTTCACCGCTTTGAGCGCCGCCAGCACCAGCGCGCCGACCGGCGCGAAGATGATGGCGGCATCGAGCGGCTCCGGCGGCATTTCATCGGATGCCCCCGCCCATGCCGCGCCGAGCGAGCGCGCGAATTCCTGCGCCGCCGTGTCGCCCCGGCGGGTGAAGGCAAAGACCCGCCGCCCCTGCTTGGTCGCGACCTGCGCCAGGATGTGAGCGGCCGCGCCGAAGCCGTAAATGCCGAGTGCCTTGCCCTCGCCCGCCATGCGATAGCTGCGCCAGCCGATGAGCCCTGCGCAGAGCCAGGGCGCGATCTCGGCGTCGTCACCCGCATCGCCGAGCGGAAAGCAGTAGCGCGCATTCGCGACCGTATGGGTCGCAAAGCCGCCGTCGCGGGTATAGCCGGTGAACACCGGCGCGTCGCACAGGTTCTCCCGGCCGCTGCGACAATAAGGACATTTACCGCAGGTCGCGCCCAGCCAGGGCACGCCGATGCGCTCGCCGACGGCAAAGCCGCTGACGCCGGCTCCGAGCCGCAAGACCCGGCCGACGATCTCGTGCCCCGGCACGAGCGGCAGCCGGGGATGCTCCAACTCGCCGTCCACCACGTGCAGATCGGTGCGGCAAACGCCGCAGGCTTGCACCGAAATCAACACTTCGCCCGGCCCCGGCTCGGGCATCGGGCGCTCGCGCATGACGAGCGGCGTCCGCGGGCGCTCGAGCACCATGGCGCGCATATTCGCCATCATTCGTCCTTCCAATCCGGCCTCGAACATTCTACATCGAATCCCATGCGCACCGATATCGCCCAGCCCATCCGCCTGAATGACTACCTCCCGCCGGCCTGGCTGGTGGAGACGGTCCACCTCGACGTGTCGCTGCACCCGACCAAGACGACGGTGCGGGCGACCCTGGCGCTCAAGCCCAATCCGGATTCCGCCGCCGCGCCGCTGGTGCTCGACGGCGACGGCCTCGAGCTGACCTCGCTGCGAATGAACGGTCAGCCGCTGCCGAACAACAGCTACGTCGCCAGCGCCGACCAGTTGACCATTCCGCAGCCGCCGCACGGACCGTTCACGCTGGAGATCGAGACGCTGGTCGACCCCAGCGCCAATACCCAGCTGTCCGGCCTTTACCGCTCGAGCGGCACCTATTGCACGCAATGCGAGGCGGAAGGCTTCCGCCGCATCACTTATTTCCCCGACCGGCCCGACGTGATGGCGGTCTACACCACCCGGATCGAGGCGGGCAAAGAAGAAGCGCCGGTGCTGCTCGCCAACGGCAATCTGGTCGACAGCGGCGACCTGCCCGGCGGCCGCCATTTCGCGGTCTGGCACGATCCGCACCCCAAGCCGTCCTACCTGTTCGCGCTGGTCGGCGGCGATCTTGCCTGCGTGGAAGATTCCTTCCGCACGATGTCGGGGCGCGACGTGGTGCTGCGCATTTATGTCGAGCACGGCAAGCAGAACCGCTGCGCCTACGCCATGGATTCGCTCAAGCGCTCGATGCGCTGGGACGAGGAAGCCTTCGGCCGCGAATACGATCTCGATATTTTCATGATCGTCGCGGTGTCCGACTTCAACATGGGCGCGATGGAGAACAAGGGCCTCAACGTCTTCAACGACAAATACGTGCTCGCCTCCGCCGACACCGCGACCGACGCCGACTTCGCGCATGTCGAGGCGGTGATCGCGCACGAATATTTCCACAACTGGACCGGCAACCGCATCACCTGCCGCGACTGGTTCCAGCTCTGCCTGAAGGAAGGCCTCACGGTCTTCCGCGACCAGGAATTCTCCTCCGACATGCGCTCGCGGCCGGTCAAGCGCATCGCCGACGTGCGCAATCTGCGCGCGGCGCAGTTCATCGAGGATGCCGGGCCGCTGGCGCACCCGGTGCGGCCCGACAACTACATGGAGATCAACAACTTCTACACCAGCACCGTCTACGAGAAGGGCGCGGAAGTGGTGCGCATGGTGCAGACGCTGATCGGCCGGGAGAAATTCCGCGCCGGCATGGATCTCTATTTCGCGCGCCACGACGGCGAGGCGGCCACGGTCGAGCAATTCATCCAATGCTTCGCCGACGCGAGCGGACGCGACATGACGCAGTTCATGCGCTGGTATTCGCAGGCCGGCACGCCGGAAGTGACCGCGCTCGGGCGCTACGATGCCGAGCGCAAGACCTATACGCTCGACGTCAAGCAGACCGTTCCGCCCACGCCCGGCCAGCCCGAGAAATCGCCGATGGTGATTCCGCTGGCGCTCGGCCTGGTCGGCCCCAACGGCCATGACCTGCCGTTGACGCTGGCCGATGGCAAAACGCTCGAGCGCGGCGTGCTGGTCCTGACCGAACCCTCGCAGAGCATCGAATTCACCGGCATCCAGGAGCGTCCGGTACCGTCGGTGAACCGCGGCTTCTCGGCGCCGATCAAGCTCGTGACCGATCTCAGCGGTGACGACCTCGCCTTCCTCGCGGCGTATGACAGCGACCCGTTCAACCGCTGGCAGGCGCTGCAAACGATCTCGATGCGCACATTGATCGACAATGTCGCGGCCCTGCGCGCGGGTCAGCCCGCGCGCATCGCCGACCGGCTGATGGAAGCGCTTGCCGCCATTCTCGAGGACACGCGGCTGGAGCCGGCATTCGTCGCGCTCGCGCTGGTGCCGCCCGGCGAAGGCGATATCGCGCGCGAAATCGGCCGCGACATCGACCCCGATGCCATTCATCGCGCGCGCAGCGCATTGCGCGCCGGCATCGGCGAACGGCTCGCGCCCGCCCTCTCCACGATCTACGAACGGCTGACCGTGCCCGGCGGCTATTCGCCCGACGCGACCAGCGCGGGCCGGCGCTCGCTGCGCAATGTCGCGCTCGATCTCCTGGCGGCGGGCGGCGCGCAAGCCGAAATTATGCGCGCCGAGCGGCAATACGATGCCGCCGACAACATGACCGACCGCATGGCGGCGCTCGGCACGCTCGCCTTGCACGACGGGCCGGAGCGCACGCGCGCGCTCGCCGATTTCTACGACCGCTACAGCGCCGACGCCCTCATCGTCGACAAATGGTTCTCGCTGCAGGCGACGATCCCGCAGCCCGACACGCTCGACAAGGTGCGGACATTGACGCGGCACCCCGCCTTCTCGCTCGCCAATCCGAACCGGGTCCGCGCCCTGATCGGCGCCTTCGCGCAAGGCAACCCCACGCAGTTTCATCGCGCCGACGGCGAAGGCTACGACTTCGTCGCCGACATGGTCCTCGCGCTCGATCCCAAGAATCCGCAGGTGGCGGCGCGCATGGCGACCGCCTTCCGCACCTGGCGCATGCTCGAGCCGGGCCGCCGGGCCCTGGCGCAAGCCGCCCTCACGCGCATCAAGTCGGCGACCGATCTCTCGCGCGACGTGACCGATATTGTCGAGCGCGCGCTCGCCCCGACGTGAACGAACGCCGCGCCGGCCTGATTTCCGGCTGTGCGTAACGATTTTTAAACATTTGACTCTCCGGACTCTCGACAAATCAGCGGCCATCGATTCCAATCGGTAGTGATTCGGAGAGATGCGGCACATCCTTCCGGCTCAGGGCTGATAGGGGAAATTCCGAACGGAGGCCGTCCATGGCGCGCGCCGAAGCGGCGAGTGCGTCTGCGCATTCTGATTCCATCAAAGGCCTCGCGCAATCGATAGCCAAACCGGCTTATCGCAGACTGCTCACGGCCGAACCTCTGCTGCGACGCGCCGTCCCGGTGCTGATCGTCGCGTTTCTCGCCACCATTTTCGTCGGCGCCTTCGTTCAGGTACTCGATCAACGCCGCCAGACGCTCGCCAACAACGTGATCGCGCTCGACGCCGCGGCCGATCTCGCGGCCGGCCGCCTCAAGCGGCTTACGAATCCGGCCGATGCCTATGCCCGGCCGCAAGAGATGCTCGCGCATGCCCTGCCGGCCTGGGCCACCGGCGCCGGCCGCCACTTCATGCTCACCGATGCCGACGGCATCGTCATGGCGGCGGTACCGGCCTCCAACGGCACCATCGGCCGCCGCCTGATCGATCTTCTGGGGCCCACCCAGCCGCTCACGACGTTCGGCGAAAGCGCCGGGGTCTTGGAAATCACCCTGCCCGACGAAAGCCGCGCGCTCGCCACCGTGCGCATGCTGAACGCCCCGTTCGGGCAGATCGCGGTCCTGCAACCGCGCGCCGGTGCGCTGGCCGAATGGCGCTCGCTCACCGCGCTCACCGTCACGCTCTCGGCGACTACCGGCTTCGTCGTGCTCATCCTCGGCTTCGCCTTTCACTGGCAGGCCACGCGCGCGCGCGAGGCCGACATCATCTACGAGACCGTGCGCAGCCGCATCGACACCGCGCTCAACCGCGGCCGCTGCGGGTTGTGGGACTGGGATCTGGCGCGCGGCCGCGTTTTCTGGTCGCAGTCGATGTTCGACATTCTCGGGCTCAAGAGCACCGGCGACCTGTTGTCGTTCGGCGACGTCAGCGCGCTGGTGCATCCCGACGACGTCCAGCTCTACGAGCTCGCCACCGAGCTCGCCGACGCGCGCATGACCGCGATCGACCACGACTTCCGCATGCGGCACGCCGACGGCCATTGGGTGTGGCTGCGCGCGCGTTGCGAGCTGGTCCGCCAGCCGAACGAACCCGGTCCGCATCTGATCGGCATCGCCGTCGACATCACCGAGCAAAAGAGCCTGGTGGAAAAGACCGCCGCCGCCGACATGCGGCTGCGCGACGCCATCGAGACCATCCCGGAAGCCTTCGTGCTGTGGGATGCCGACAACCGGCTGGTGATGTGCAATTCCAATTTCCAGGAACTGCACGACCTTCCCGACGAGGCGATCGTGGCCGGCACGTCCTATGAGCAGGTGGTGGCCGCCGGCAGCCGGCCGGTGGTGCGCAACAAGATCACCGCCAGCGGCCCCGACCTTCCCGGCGCACGCACCTTCGAGGCCCAGCTCGAGGACGGACGCTGGCTGCACATCAGCGAACGGCGCACCAAGGACGGCGGCTATGTGTCGGTCGGCACCGACATCACCGCGCTCAAGATGCACGAGGAGAAGCTGATCGACAGCGAGAAACGGCTGATGGCGACCATCGCCGATCTGCGCGCCTCGCAGCAGCGCTCCGCCGAACTGGCCGAGAAATACGCCGCCGAAAAGACCCGCGCCGAGGAGGCCAATCAGGCCAAGTCGAAATTCCTCGCCAATATGAGCCACGAGCTGCGCACGCCGCTCAACGCCATCATCGGATTTTCCGAGATCATGGCATCGGGCATGTTCGGCCCGCTCGGGGCGGAGAAATACCAGGAATATTGCCGCGACATCCACGACAGCGGGCAATACCTGCTCGACGTCATCAACGACGTTCTCGACATGGCGAAGATCGAGGCCGGCCGCATCCGGCTCGAATTCGAGGACCTCAAGCTCGACCCGCTGCTGGCGGAATCGATGCGCGTGGTTTCCGCCCGCGCGCAGGAAAAGCAGGTGGCGCTGACGGCGCGCATCGCCCCCGACCTCGGCCTGCGCGCCGACCGCCGCGCCATCAAGCAGATCGCGCTCAACCTGCTGTCCAATGCGGTCAAGTTCACGCCGCAAGGCGGCCGCGTCACCGTGCGCGGCCGCGCGAGCGACCATTGCATCGTGCTCGCCATCGCCGATACCGGCATCGGCATCGCCAAGGACGCGCTCGCCAAGCTCGGCCGTCCCTTCGAGCAGGTGGAGAGCCAGCTCACCAAGAGCTACCAGGGCTCGGGCCTCGGCCTCGCCATCGCCAAGTCGCTCGCCGAACTGCACGGCGGGCGCATGAAAATCCGCTCCACGCTCGGCAAGGGCACCACGGTGGTCGTGCGGTTTCCGATCGAGCCGCAATGCCCGCTGCCGAAAGAGGAAGCCGCGTGATTGTCATTGCGGAGCGCGCGCCTCGACCGCGCCCCGCAATGACGACCAACGCTAGGGCGCCTTCCCCAGGATCCGCACGAAGCTCTCGCGCACCCGGTTTTGCCTCTCGGTCAGCGTCGCGTCGAGCGCGGCGAAGTCCGGCACGTCGGCCGCGCGCGCGAGCAGGCGCAGCAAGCCCGGCCCCACCGCCTTCGGATCGAACGGCCCGGGCAGGCACAGGCGCAGGATCTGCGTGAGATTGTGATAGAGCTGCACCGCCGGCCGCAGGATTTCCGCATCCTCGGCCGGCAGCACGCGCAACTGCCAGGCCTTGTCGAGCACGCGCGCCGTCGATGTATCGAGAATCTCGGGCAGCCGGCTCGCATGCACGAGTTGCAGATACTGCGCGATGAATTCGATGTCGATCAGGCCGCCGGCCGCGTATTTGATATCCCAGCGCTCGCGGTCGCCCTTCTCCTTGGCAATCGCCGCGCGCATCTCGACCACGTCGCCCGCGATCAGCACCGGATCGCGCGGGCGGGTCAGCACGTCGCGGATCACGTGTTCGACCCGTTCCTTGAAAGCGGCCGAGGCCGACACCACCCGCGCGCGCGTGAGCGCCATGTGCTCCCAGGTCCAGGCTTCCGTCTCCTGGTAGCTGGCGAAGCCGGAAAGCTGGGTCGCCAGCGGTCCCGCCCGCCCCGAAGGGCGCAGCCGCATGTCCACGTCGTAGAGCGCGCCGTAATTGGTCTGCGCGGTCAGCGCATTGATCAGCCGCTGGGTGAGCCGGGCGAAATACTGCCCGCCGTAGAGGGAGCGCTCGCCGTCCGACTCCGGCTGCGAGCCGTCATAGTCGTAGATCAGGATCAGATCGAGGTCGGACGTCGCGGTCATCTCGTAGCCGCCGAGCTTGCCCATGGCGAGCACCGCGGCTTCCTCGCCGCGCATGTGGCCGTAGGTGACGGCAAAATTCTCCGCCGCCGCGCGATGCACGGCGCGGATCACGGCATCGGCCAGCCGCGCGAAAGCCTCGCCCGCCTGCCGCGCGGTCACGGTGCCGGTCAGGATGCGCACGCCGATCAGGAACATGTATTCGAGCCCGAACATGCGGATGCGTTCGAGCAGGTCCTCGTCGTAGCGGGCCTGCGCCAGCGCCGCGTCGAGCCGCCGCTGCAGCTCGGCCTCGTCGGGCAGCGCGCCGAAGAAGCTCGGATCGACGAGCGCATCCATCACCTGCGGATGCCGCGCGAGCGTATCGGCAAGCCGCGGCGCAATGCCGAGCACCAGCGTTATCAGCGCGATCAATTCGGGGTTCTGCCGCAACAGCGACAGTAGCCGGGCCGGCCCGTGCAGATTGGCGAGGAAATGATCGAACATCACCAGCGCCGCATTCGGATTGTCCGTGCGCGCGAGATATTCCATCAATTCCGGCAGCAGCGCCTCCAGATGCGCGCGCGCCTGTTCGCCGCGCAGCGTGCGATGGCCGCCGGCGAGCCAATGGCGCACGATGCTGGAGGCTTCGAGCGCGGACCGGAAACCAAGTTCCGACAGGCGGTCGAGCGTCTTGTGATCGTCGGCCTCGGCCGGAAATTTGAGCTGCGGCCGCTCCGGGCCCGGCGCCTTCTCGAACAGGCGCGCATAGGTCTCCTGCACCTTGTTCAGGTGGACCAGCAGTTCCTCGGCGAAAGAGTCGCGGTCGTCGAAGCCGAGAAAGCGCGCAAAGCGTTCGAGCTCGGCGCGCTCGGCCGGCAGCGTCTGCGTCTGCTCGTCGTTGACCATCTGCAGCCGGTGCTCGACGACGCGCAGGAAGCAATAGGCCGCCTTCATCTCGTCGCGCGCAACGGCGTCGATCCAATGATCCTGTTCGAGCTTGTCGAGCGTGGTCAGCGTGTCACGGTCGCGCAGGTGCGGATTGCGCCCGCCGGCGATCAGTTGCTGCGTCTGCGCGAAGAACTCGACCTCACGGATACCGCCGCGGCCGAGCTTGATGTTGTGGCCCTCGACCGCGATCTTGCCGTGGCCGCGATAGGCGTTGATCTGCCGCTTCATCGCATGCACGTCGGCGAGCGCGGCGAAATCGAGATATTTGCGCCAGACGAACGGCGCGAGCGCGCCGAGAACCTTCTCGCCCGCCTCGATGTCGCCGGCGCAGGGGCGCGCCTTGATCATGGCGGCACGCTCCCAGTTCTGGCCAACGCTCTCGTAATAGGCCATGGCCGCCGCCGTCGAGATGGCGACGCCGGTCGAGGCGGGATCCGGCCGGAGCCTGAGATCGGTGCGGAACACGTAGCCGTCGCCGGTGCGCTCGTTCAACAGTTTGACCATGCGCTGGGTGATGCGCACGAACAGGCGTCCCGCCTCGGCGTCCGGCGGCACGATCGGCGAGGCCGGGTCATAGAAAACGATGAGGTCGATGTCGCTCGAATAATTGAGCTCCAACGCCCCCATCTTGCCCATCGCGAGCACGATATAGCCGCTGCCGCGCTGCGGCTGCGCGCTGTCCTGCACCACGACGCGCCCGGCGCGCGCCGCTTCGTTGAGCGCGAAGCGCACCGCCGCGTCGACCGCGGTATCGGCAAGATCGGTGAGCGCGCGGGCCGCCCGCATCACCGGCCAGACCCCGCCGATATCGGCGAGCGCGATCAAGAGCGCGGCTTCCGCTTTCATGCGGCGCAGCAGCCGCATGGCCTGCGCCTCGTCCTCGCTATGCGCGACGGCGCGGCCGGTATCGGCGAGCAATGCCGACAGGCGCCGGTCGGGGTCGTCGCGCAGGAGAGCGAGCAGCCGCGCCGGTTCGCGGCTCGCCAGTTCCCACAGGAACGGCGAGCTTTCCGACAGGCTTTCCAGCAGCGTCCTGACGGTCGGGCAGCGCTTCAACAACGCGTCGAGCGCCGCGCTGTCGGCCGCCGGCATTTCGCCCAACCAGGCCGCGATCCGCGCTTGGGCGGTATCCGGCTCTATCAAGCGCGGTGTCGTGACGATTCGCGTGGCGAGCGCATCGCCATGCGCGCCCGCTGCATGGAGGGTGTCGTCAAGAACGGTATTTCGGTCGCCCGGCAGGGTCATCCCCCACTCTGTACCGGGCCTCCACGCGGCAAGGCAATGATACACTTTAACCCAGGCTCGTTGTCGGCCAGGATCAGTTCACCGCCGTGCAGCCGCGCCACTGCGGAGGCAAGGCTCAGGCCCAGGCCGGAGCCCGGCTGCGAGCGGCTCTGCTCCAGCCGCACGAAGCGCTCGACCGCGCGCCCGCGATCGGCTTCCGGAATGCCGGGTCCGCGATCGGCCACCGTGAGCAGCACGCGATCACCGTCGCTTTGCGCATGCACCACGATTTCCGGGCGCGCGCCTTCTGCCGTCTCCCCGCACGGGATGGCATATTTGATGGCGTTGTCGACCAGGTTGGCGAGCGCTTGGCTGACCAGTTCGCGATTGCCTTTGACCGGCGCCGCATTTGCGGCCTCCACCGTCAGCGCGATGCCCTTCTCCTCGGCGACGGGCTCGTACAATTCGCCGATGTCGTGGGCGATCTCGGCGGCGTCGAACTCCTTCATGTCGTCGCGCGCCTGGCCGGATTCGGCCCGCGCGATCATCAAGAGCGCATTGAAGGTGCTGATGAGCGCGTCCGATTCGTCGATCGTCGCTTCCAAGGCGGTCCTGTATTCGGCCTCGGTCTTGGCGCTGCGCAAGGCTTGCTCGGCACGATTGCGCAGCCGCGTGAGCGGCGTCTTGAGATCGTGGGCGATATTGTCGGAAACCTCTTTCAGCCCGTTCATCAGGGCTTCGATGCGCTCGAGCATGACATTGAGGTTTTCGGCCAGGCGGTCTATCTCGTCGCCGGTTCCGGCGACCGGAAGCCGCCCGCCGAGATCGCCGGCCATGATGGTGCGCGACGTCTCCGTCATGGCATCGACGCGGCGCAGCACCCGGCGGGTGACGAAAAGGCCGCCGGCAAGACCCAGCACGATCACGATTCCGACCGACCAGCGGCCGGCGGAAAGCACGATGTGGTACAGCCGCTCGCGCTCTTCCAGGTCGCGGCCGACCAGCAGCCGGAAGCCGCCGGGAAGCTGGAACACGCGCACCAGCGCCTCGTGCAGCGGATGGTCGGAGGAGTCGGTTTCGTCGAGCCGGCGGTAGGCGGTTTCGAGCCATCCCGGATGGTCGAGCGTCCCCGGTGGCAGCGAGGTGACATTGCCGGCGAGCGCCTCCCCGGCATAGGTCGTGACCAGATAGAGGCTGGAGCCCGGACGCCGCGCGCGCCCGTCGACGACGATCACGAGCCGGCGGATGCCGCCGAGCCGGTACTGCTCGGACAGGCCGGTGATCTCGGCATTGACCGTATCGGTGATCTGTTCGGTGACGAGACGGCGGGTATTGAGGGCGAAATAGCCCAGCAGAAAGGCCGCGAACAGCGCGAACACGGTCAGATAGACCAGCGTCAGCTTGAACGTGGTGGTGCGAAACAGCTTACCGAGCGCCGTCACGTATCATGTATCCCGCGCCGCGGATCGTGTGCAGAAGCGGCTGGGAGAACCCTTTATCGATTTTCGAGCGCAAACGCGAGATGTGCACGTCGATGACGTTGGTTTGCGGGTCGAAATGGTAGTCCCACACGTTTTCCAACAGCATGGTGCGGGTGACCACCTGGCCGGCATGCTTCATCAGATATTCCAGCAGGCGAAATTCGCGCGGCTGCAGGGTGATTTCGTCCGCGCCGCGGCGGACCTGGTGCGAGAGCCGGTCGAGCTCGAGGTCGCCGACGCGCAGCACGGTCTCCTCGTTGCGCCCGCCGCGCCGGCGCGCCAGCACTTCGACGCGGGCCAGCAGTTCGGAGAATGAATAGGGCTTGGGGAGATAATCGTCGCCGCCCGCGCGCAGGCCCTTGACCCGGTCGTCGACCTGGCCGAGCGCGGACAGGATGAGCGCGGGCGTCTCGATATTTCTCGACCGCAGCGTGCCGATCAAGGAGAGGCCGTCGAGCTTGGGCAGCATGCGGTCGACGATCAGCACGTCGTAGCCGCCGTCGAGCGCCATGGCGAGGCCGTCCTCACCGTCCTTGGCGGAATCGGCGACATGGCCGACTTCGCGGAACGCCTTGACCAGATAGTCGGCGGCATCGCGGTCGTCCTCGATGATGAGTAGGCGCATTGTGACTCGATCCGGTTGCGCGTCGGCCGTCCGGCCGAACGGGCGCTGCCCCTGAATATCCGCATAAGTGGGCATCGGTCACACCAAATCCAGCGAATTCGACGATTGGGACCCATTTGGTCCGGCCCGCTCCGGGCCCGTTGCCCCCGCGGCCAGCATCGCTGCCCGGCCAGGTAGCCTTCCCCGTTCGTACGCGAGGGGGTGGCGGGGCTGACCCGCCACCCCCTCAACGACCCCACCCCGACGGGGGCGACGGATGCCGGGGTTGGAGTTCCGTTGCAAAGCGCCCGCACCGCGTTGTCCGGACGCTCTGCCTGAAGAGAGCGGGACGGGCTGTGAAAGCCCGTCCCTTCGAGGACGCACCACCGACGGGGGCGACGGATGCCGATGGAACGTCCCCAAACTCAAAATGCTCAACCCTTTCCGACCGGCAGGGCCACGAAGCGGGTGTTGTCGCCGGACTTCACCCGCAACAGAACCGTGCGCTTGCCGCCCGAACGAACGTCGGCGATGACCTTGCGAACATCGGCGGGCGTCGAGACGGACTTGCCGGCCACCTCCAGGATCACGTCGCCGGTGGAGAAGCCGTGGTCGGCCGCGACGCCGGAGGAGTCGACGCCGGTCACCACCACGCCCTCCTTACCGGCCCCCGCCACCTTGTCGGCGGGCGCCAGCGTCAGGCCGAGCTTGGCGAGATCGACGGTGCCGCTCCCGTTGTCCTCGGTGCTGGCGCGCGCTTCCTGCGTTTTCGGCATTTCGCCGAGCGTCAGCGTCACGGTCTTTTCGGAGCCCTTGTGCAGGATCGAGAGCTTGACCGTGGTCTTGGGCGCCATCGCCCCGATCTTGCGCGCGAGGTCGCGGGCGTCCTTGACCTCCTTGCCGTCGACCGCCGTGATGACGTCGCCGGCCTCGATACCGGCCTTGGCGGCCGGGCTGTGCTGCTGCGGCTCGGCGACCAGCGCGCCCTGCGCCTTCTTCAAGCCCAGGCTGTCGGCGATGTCCTTCGTCACCGGCTGAATCTGCACGCCGATCCAGCCGCGCGTGACCGAGCCATGGTCCTTGAGCTGGGTGATGACGCTGTTGACGGTGCTGGCGGGGATCGCGAAGGCGATGCCGACCGAGCCGCCGGACGGCGAGAAGATCGCCGTATTGACGCCGATCACGTTGCCGTCGGTGTCGAAGGCCGGCCCGCCGGAATTGCCCTTGTTCACCGGCGCGTCGATCTGGATGAAATCGTCATAGGCGCTGGCGCCGATGTCACGGCCGCGCGCCGAGACGATGCCCGCGGTGACGGTGCCGCCGAGACCGAAGGGATTGCCGACCGCGAGCACCCAATCGCCGATGCGCGGGGTCTTGTCCGACAGCTTGACATAGGGGAATGGCCCGCCATCGACCTTGATCAAGGCGAGATCGGTGCGCGGATCGGTGCCGATGACCTTGGCCTTGTGGGTCTTGCCGTCGTCGGTGGTGACGGTGACGTTCTCGGCCTTGTCGACCACGTGATTGTTGGTCACCGCATAGCCGTCGGCGGAAATGAAGAAGCCGGAACCCTGGCCGGTGATGATGTTATGCTGGCGCGGCCGCATGCCGCGATCGTTCGGCATGTCCGGCATGCCGAAGCGCCGGAAGAAGTCGCGCAGGCCCGGCGGCACGTCGTTGTCGGTGAAGCCGCTGTTCTGCGGGCCGCCGTCGATCTTGACGCGGACCGAGATCACCGCCGGTTTGACCTTTTCGACGATGTCGGCGAAGCCGACCGGCGCATTGAGCTTCTGCGCCTGTTCGGACAGGTTTTGCGCCAGCGCGGCCGGATAGCCGCCGGTCAGGTTGAGGCTGGGGACGACCACGAGGGCGGCAGCCCCCAGGCCGAGAACGGTGGTAGCAAGCAAGACGACCCGGCGGGCCGACAGCGCGCGCCGTTTTGGCTGAGCGGGACTTTCGCTCGGATACATTGGAAACGCTCCATCTCGATTCGTGTATTGGGCGCGTCATGCGCGCTCCGTTTCGAACCCGAAGATGGCGGGACGAGCCTTACAGTGTCCTGTCGGCGGGATTAAACTTTTGTAAGGTGGGGAGAAAAGGAATTTCGTTGAAATTCAATAGCCTGGTCAGGCCTCTGGGGCGCCCGGCCCGACCAAAGTCGAAAGCCTTTTTTGCTCCTCGGGCGTCAGCGCCGCCGGTTGTAGGCTCGCGGTACGGCGCCGCCGCGCCATCGCAACAAGGGCAATCAGGCCGGCCACGAGCGCGGCCGGTGGCAGGCCCCAAAGCAGAAGCGTATCGAACTTGACCGGCGGCCTGAGCAGCACGAAGTCGCCATAGCGCGCCACCAGAAAATCGAGCACCTGCTGGTCGGTGTCGCCTTGCGTGAGCCGCTGGCGCACCAGCAGCCGCAGGTCACGCGCCAGCGGCGCCGCCGAATCGTCGATCGACTGGTTCTGGCAGACCATGCAGCGCAGTTCTTCGGACAGGTGGCGCGCGCGCGCTTCGAGCACCGGGTCCTTCAGCATCTCGTCCGGCTCGACGGCGAAGGCCACGGCGGGTGCGAGCCATGCGAACAACAAAGCGATGAAAGCGAAACGGCGCACGTGCCCTACTCCGCCGCCTGCAAGGCCGGCTTGGCGGCCGGTTTCCGCCCCGGCTTGGGCGCGCCCACGCGCAACCGGCGGTCCGACAGGGACAGCGCGCCGCCCAGCATCATCACCACGGCGCCGAACCAGATCAGCATGACCAGCGGCTTGTAATAGAGCCGCACGGCGATCGAGCCGTCGGCATTGGTGTCGCCGAGCGACAGATAGAGCTGGCCGAGGCCGCGCATCATCAGCGCGGCTTCGTTGGTGCTCATGCCGCGCGCGGAGAAGCTGCGCTTGGACGGTTCCATGATGCCGATCAACGCACCGCCGCTGTGCACCGAAAAGGTCGCCACCTGCGCGCTGTAGTTCGGGCCGCGCCGCTGCGTGAGCCCGTCGAAGCTCAGTTCGTAACCCGACAGCGCGACCGTCTGCGACGGCTTCAGCGCGACGATACGCTCGGTGCCCCAGGTCGCGGCGCCGATGATGCCGAGCAAAGTCAGCGCGATGCCGACATGCGCCACCGCCGTGCCCCAGGCCGAGCGCGGCAGCCCGGCGGCGCGCTTCGCGGCGGTCGCGAGCGGCACGCGGAACAGGCCCGCGCGTTCGGCGATATCGACCGCCGCGCCGGCCATCACGAAGAAGGCGAGGCCGACGCCGAACGGCGCCAGCACCGATTGCCCGCCTTCGGCGGCGAAGGCGATGGCCACCGCGACGAGCCCGACGGCGAAGGCCGACATCAGCCGCTGCGCCACGCCCAGCAGATCGCCGCGCTTCCAGGCCAGCAGCGGCCCGAACGGCATGGCGAAGACGAGCGCGATCATCAGCGGCCCGAAGGTCACGTTGTAGAACGGCGGGCCGACCGAAATTTTCTCACCGGTCATCGCCTCGAGCGCGAGCGGATAAAGCGTGCCGACGAAGACGGTCAGACAGGCGGTGGTGAGGAACAGGTTGTTGAAGACGAGCGAGCCCTCGCGCGAGATCGGCGCGAACAGCCCGCCCTGCTTGAGCATGGGCGCGCGCCAGGCGAACAGCGTGAGACTGCCGCCGATGAACGCAATCAAGATCCCGAGAATAAAAATGCCGCGCGTCGGATCGGTGGCGAAGGCGTGCACCGACGTCAGCACGCCGGAGCGCACCAGGAAGGTGCCGATCAGCGAGAGCGAGAAGGTGAGGATCGCGAGCAGCACGGTCCAGATCTTGAGCGCATTGCGCTTTTCCATCACCACCGCGGAATGCAGCAGCGCCGTGCCGGACAGCCACGGCATCAGCGAGGCGTTCTCGACCGGATCCCAGAACCAGAAGCCGCCCCAGCCGAGCGTGTAATAGGCCCAGTACGAGCCCATCGCGATGCCAAGGGTGAGAAACATCCAGGCCGCGAGCGTCCACGGGCGCACCCAGCGCGCCCAGGCGGCGTCGATGCGGCCTTCGATCAGCGCGGCGACGGCGAAGGAGAACGCGATCGAGAAGCCGACATAGCCGAGATACAGAAGCGGCGGATGAATGGCGAGGCCGGGGTCCTGCAGGATCGGGTTGAGATCGCGCCCCTCGAACGGCGCTTGCGGCAGGCGCAGGAACGGATTCGAGGTGAGCAGGATGAAGAGATAGAAGGCGGTCGCGATCCACGACTGCACCGCCAGCACCAAAGCCTTCAGGCTGGACGGCAAGTTGCGGCCGAAGGCCGCCACGCCGGCGCCGAACACCGCCAGAATGAGGACCCAGAGCAGCATCGAGCCCTCATGGTTTCCCCACACGCTGGTCATCTTGTAGATCAGCGGCATCATCGAATGGGAATTCTCGAAGACGTTCGCCACCGAGAAATCCGACGTGACGTAGCTGACGGTCAGCGCGGCGAAGGACAGCGCGACGAAAAAAAACTGCATGAGCGCGGTGGAGTCGGCAAGCCGCATCAGCGAAGCGTCGCGATAGCGCGCGCCGATCACCGGCCCGACCGACTGGATCAGGCTGAGCGCGAGCGCCAGCACCAGCGCGTAATGGCCGAGTTCGGGGATCATTTCTTGGCAACTCCCGCGCCGTCCGCGCTTCCCTCCTGCCAGCGGCCGCTCTTCTTGAGCGCGTCGACCACTTCCTTCGGCATGTAGCGTTCGTCGTGCTTGGCGAGCACGGTGTCGGCATCGAGAACGCCGCCGGGCTCGATCTTGCCTTCCGCCACCACGCCCTGCCCTTCGCGGAACAGGTCCGGCACGATGCCCTGAAAGCGCACCGGCACGTCGTGATTGCCGTCGGTCACCTCGAAACGAATGCGCAGGTTCTCGCCGCGCACGACGCTGCCGGGCTTGACCAGTCCGCCGACGCGAATGCGCGTTCCCGCCGCGATATGTTTTTCGGCGACGTCGGTCGGCGAATTGAAAAAGACGATGGAGCCCGACAGCGCATTGAGCACGAGCCCGACGGCGAGCGCGAGCACGCCGACGCTGCCGCCGATCAGGATCAGGCGCCGCTGTTTGCGGGTCATGCGCGTGGCGTCCTCGTCACTGCTGAATCCCCATATCCTTGATGATGGCCTCGATGCGGCTCAGCTTGTCGGCACTGCCGGCCAGCGCGTGCTTCGCATCGGCGGCGGCCGCGATGGCCTTGTCGCGCTCGCCCAGCACCATATAGGCGCGCAGCAGGCGCTGCCACCCCTCGACGTCGTCGCCGTTCTGCTTGAGCCGCTCGGCAAGCTTGGCGACCATGCCGCGGATCATCGCGTTGCGGTCCTCGGCGCTCATGCCGGCGGCCGCTTCGACCTGCTGCGCGTTCGGCCCGGGCGCCGCGGCGGCCGGCGGCGGGGTGCCGCCCACGCGCGCCAGCGCTTCGCTCACCATCGCGATCCAAGGCGCGCCCGGCGGCGCCTCGTCCAGCAGACCGCGCCAGATCGTCGCGGCCTTCGCCTTGTCGCCGTCCTGTTCGGCGGCCAGTCCGATGAAAAACCGCGCCTTGAGCTGCTTGGCGTCGCGCTTGATCGCGCGATCGAAGGCGCTCTTGGCTTCGTCGGTCACGATGCCGTTGGCGGCGGCGGTCAAGGCTTCACCGAGATCGGCCTCGCGGTCCGCGCTCTCGCCCGCGAGCGCCAGCAGTTTGCGCCGCGCCGTCACCGCATCGGCGAAGCGGCCGATCCTGAGATAGACCGGCGCCAGCACTTCGTAGCCGCGCACGTCGTTCGGATTGCGTTCGAGATGCGCCTCGACCTGCGACACCATGCTGGCGAGCGAACCGCTCTGGTGGATGGCGGCCAGCCGTGCGGCCAGCGGCGCGCCCGGCAACTGCGGCGAGCCGAGCGCCAGATAAAGCGCGGCGGCGCCGGCCGGCAGCAGCAAAAGACCGGCCAAAGCGGTGCCGCGCCGGCGCCACAAGGCCGACGTCCCGGACGCAGCTTCGGCCGCCGTTTCCGGCTCGGCCGCTTCGGCCGCGGCGAGCAAACGGCGCGAGACTTCGATGCGGGCCGCCTCCGCTTCCGCCTCGCCGATCAGGCCCGCCGCGCGGTCGCGCGCGATCTCGTCGAGCTGGTCGCGGTAGACCACGACCTCGCTGCCGCCGCGCGCGACTGCGCGCCGGGACAGCGGCCACAGCACCGCGAAAACCGCGACCGCGGTCATCAGCGCAAAAACCAGCCAAAGGGTCATGAAACCACGCGATCCACCTCGTCCGCCGCCGGGAACTCGGCCGGCCGGTCCAAGGGCATACATCACGCCCAATGATGGCGGCAATGAGCAAGATCGGCGGACTCGTTCCGAGACTTAGATAGGCGTTCGCGCGGCGCGCGCGAGCCTGCGTTCCCCCAGCCGCGCCGCCTCGGCGGCCCGGCCCAGGACGGCGGCATAATCGTCGCCGAACACCCGGGAACACAAGCTCACCGCCGCGTCGAGCTGCGACTGGCGGAACGCGCGTTCGGCATCGCCGGCCTGCCGCAAGCCGTCGAGCAGCGAACGGGTCGCATTGTCGAGATAGTGCTGCAATTCGGAACAGGCCCGCTGCGTCATCTCGTTGAGGGCAAGCTCGCCCGCGAAATAGCGGCAGGCGCCGACGAAGTCGACCAGCGCCGCGATCTCCTCCACCTCGCTGCGGTCGAGCACCCCGCCCGGCGGGATCTCCGCGAGCGCGCGCGGCCGCAGCAGGCGGCGCACGCGGCCGGGCATGGATTCGATTTCCGAGCGCACGAGCGAGGCGATCTGCGCGCGCTGGGCGGCGAGCGCGCGGCCCCAGGTCGATTCCATCGGCAGGTCGATCTCGGTGCGCAGGCCGCGCGCGAAATCGTGAATGGCCTTGAGCAAGGCCCCGAGCGCCACGCCCTCGCCGCTGCGCAGATCGTCGCGCAACTCGCCGATGAGCCGGTCGAGCTCTCCGAGCACCACGGTCACCGCCGCGGCATAGGGTGTCTCGGCGATGCGCGCGGCGATGTCGCTGCCCGCCGCCCTGACGCCGAGCCGAACCAATTGCCAGGGCAAGGAGAGCCTGCTCATGACGACGAGCAGCGCATAAGGCATGAGGACGCGGTTGCGCGCGGCGATGCCGTCGATCAGCGCCTTGTATTCGTCGAGCCGTTGGCCGTTCAGGTTGCTGATGCGCAGCGGCAGATGGGTGGCGAGGGAATCAAGCGCGTCGCGGCCCATGAGCACGGACTTCAGCGTGCTGGCGTCCTCGGTCGCATGCGGCGTGCCGATCTGCGCGCGCAGACGCCGGTACGATCTTTCGCCGTCGGCGGCGAGCGCCGCCTCGATCGCGACGGCGGCGCGGTCCTGGAAGGCCCGGGTGAGATATTCGGCCTGGCGCGTATCGCCGCCGAGCAGGGCCGCGCCCACTTCGTCGGAGAAGCGTTGGGCGTCTTGCGGCAGGAGATCGCGACCGATCCAGGTCCACAGAGTTTCGAGCGACGCGCGCGCGAGGCGGCCCTGCTGCTGGCCGCCGACGCGACCGTCGACCAGGAACGGCTCGAGCGGCTTGAAGAACAGCCGCGCGGCCGGGCTGCTGCGCGGGACCGGCGCGCGTTCCTGGCGCACGAGCCGGCGCAGCTCGAACAGCAGCCATTCCTGCAACGAAAGGTCGACGCCGACGATGTCGTCGCCGCGCAGCACGCTGCGCTCGAGTTCGCCGATCAGCAGCGAACGCGTTTGAGGCTGGAGCTGGCTGAGATAAAGCCGCAGCCGCTCCACGGTGGTTTCGGCGCCGGCCATAGAACTCCCGATCCGGTGCGAAGCTTACGACTTGATAACGCGGCCGGATTTAAGAACGCATTAAGGATGTAAGCATGCCGGCGGGCGGGCCTGCGGCAGGCTAGCCGAGCGGCGTCCAGGAGCCGTCCGGATTGCGGCAGGCGGTGCCGCGCGCGGTCTGCGGCTTGCCGTCGATATAGATGGTATGGGTGTAGGAGCGGCAATTGTGGCCGCTCTCGACATAGGCGGGACCGGGAACCACGGTGCCGTAGCGGCCGGAATCGGGATTGCGCCATGACACCGGCACGCCGGAGGGACCGCGTTCGAGCGCGTCCATTTGCGCGGCATAGGCGCGCCGCTTGTCCTCGTCGTCCATCGCCGCGCCGATGCGATTGCCGATCAGCGCGCCGACCCCGGCGCCGATCAGCGCACCGGCCACATGGCCGCCGGTGCCGCCGCCGAACTGCGAACCGATGGCCGCGCCGCCGAGCGCGCCGAGGAGCGTGCCGGTGTTTTCCTTCGGGCCGGGACCCATCCCGTCCGGACTGCCGGCACAGGCGGCGAGCGTGAGGCCGAGCACGGTCACGGCGAGAAATTTGGGTTTCGACATGGAGGCCCCCGATAATCGACGCGATGAAAATCGACTCGCCGTTGCGGCGAACACGCGCGCTATCGAGAGCGGAAGAATGGGGCAAAAGGGGGGCGCAGCAGTCGCGCCAATCACCCCGCCGGCAGCACCAGTTCGGCGCGCAGGCCGCCGAGCGGGGCAGTGCCGAGCTTGAGCTCGCCGCCATAGAGGCTCGCAAGCTCGACCACGATCGAGAGCCCGAGGCCCGAGCCCGGCTTGGTTTCGTCGAGCCGCTTGCCGCGCTTGGCCGCCTGCTCGCGCTCGGAGGGCGAGAGGCCGCGGCCGTCGTCGTCGACCACGATGCGC
>Ga0180222_1001829_pt1 | contig 19829 bp, 15 predicted proteins | sample eDN5th37CKraftOP_FD_151336 | JGI IMG/M metagenome (GOLD analysis project Ga0180222, IMG submission 151336) | Enriched Organic Plus compost microbial communities from Emeryville, California, USA - eDNA 5th pass 37_C Kraft OP (version 2) (version 2) ... | reverse complement strand
TTCGTGGCGGCGCTGCAAGTGATGGCGGTGGTGAAGGAGCGCGGCGAGGCCGTGTCGAGCGTGTGCCACCGCTACGATCCGCTCCCGCAGATCACCAAGAACGTGCGCTACCGCAACGGCACGCCGCACGAGCATGCGCGCGTCCGCGACGCGATCGCCGAGGGCGAGCAGCGGCTCAACGGCCACGGCCGTCTGATCGTGCGCGCGTCCGGAACCGAGCCGGTGATTCGCGTCACCGCCGAGGGTGACGACAAGGCGCTGGTCGAGACGGTGGTCGACGGGATCGTCGACGCGCTCAACGAGGTCGCCGCGTAGCGCGGCGGCCGATTTCTCAAACGTTAACGGCGCTGTCGCGCTCCGGCGAGCTCCCGGCGCGTGCCGCGTCTGCTCGCCGCGCTTTTTGTGTAGCGCGCGCGGCTCTCGTCCGTGCGCCGACCCGTTTCCCGGTATTTTCGATCTGCGGCGCGTTGTTGGACGCGCGGCCAGCGGCGCGGCGGCACGGGGCCCGTTAACGATCACGGTTAAAAGTTAAGGTTAAGCCGCTCTTAAGAAGTTTCTGCGACGTTCGCTCAATCCGTTGTGCGCCAGGTGCGATCGCGCCTGCCCCGACAGAAGGGTTGAGTTCATGCGCTGCGCAAAGAAGCTCCTCGTCGCCGCCGGCACGTTCGCGCTCGTGGCGCAACCGGTTGCACAGGCTGCCGACTATCCGCCGGTCCCGCCGCCGCCGTACTACCAGCCGCCGCAGCCCGTCTATCAGCCCCCGCCGCAACCGATCTATCAGCCCGCGCCGCAGCCGATCTATCAGCCGCCGCCGCAGGTCTACGTTCCGCCGCCGCCTCCTCCGCCACCGCCGCTGCCGCCGCCTGTCGTGACCGCGCCGCCGCCCGTCCTCCAGCAGGCGGTCGCGAGCGACTTCGGCGGCTGGTACCTGCGCGGCGACATCGGCGTGAGCGCGCAGAAGTTCGTCGACTTCAAGCACACGCAGACCAATTCCACGTTCCATTGGCCGGACGACTGGAAGATCGAGCACACCGACCTCAAGGACAGCGTCTATTTCAGCCTGGGCGTCGGTTATTCGTTCACCTCGTTCTTCCGCATGGATGTGACCGGCGAGTATCGCCAGAGCACCAAGGGCAAAGTCACCGGCAGCTACGGAGAGAACTGCGACGGCGGCGGCATCTGCTACGACGTCTACGACTTCGATCATCAGGCCAGCGTGCTGTTGATCAACGCCTACCTCGACATGGGCACGTGGTGGTGCTTCACGCCGTTCGTCGGCTTCGGCATCGGCGGCGCCTACCACACGTTCCATGCGATGACCGACTACGGCTTCAATTCGAGCGGCACGACGGGCTTCGGCCTGATGTCGGACAAGTCGCACGACTGGACGTTCGCCTGGGCCATCCACGCGGGTGTCGCCTACGAGGTCACGAAGTCGCTCAAGATCGAGCTGGCCTACCGCTACCTCGACCTTGGCTCGCCCGAGACCGGCGTCATCAACTGCGGCGCCTTCGGATGCGCGGGGACCGGTCCGCGCGCGTTCTACACGCTCAACGAACTCACGGCCAACGAGCTGCGGCTCGGCGTGCGCTGGATGTTCGACTGCTGCGAGGCGCCGCTTCCGCCGCCGCCCGTCTACCAGCCGCCGCCGCTGATGCGCCGCGGATAGCCCCTGCCGCGTGCGGAGCCTTGGTCAAGTTCACGAGTAGGAAGGACAGTCATGACGAGTAGCAAGCTGCCGGCGCTCACGGGCGCGATCATCGGAGTTGCGCTGACGGCCGGAGCCAAAGCAGCGGACATGCCCGACCTGCCCGTGCTGAAGGCGCCGATCCAGGAATTCTATTCGCCCTGGTACGTGCGGCTCGACGGGGGCTGGCGCATCAACAATGTCTCCGGCGGCTCGCGCTACGGCGTGCCGTTCATCGACAACCGGGCCTCCGACTCGCCGACGATCGGCGGCGGCGTCGGCTTCAAGTGGAACTGGTTCCGTTCCGACGTGACCTTCGATTTCGGCGCGCAGCCCAAGCACGAAGGGTTCGTCGTCGCCGGCACGCCGGGCGTGACCGCGAACATCACCAATTACACCATGCTATGGAACGCCTACGCCGACCTCGGCTCGTGGTGGGGCTTCACGCCCTACGTCGGTGCGGGCATCGGCTTCAGCTATCTCACGCCCTTCGACGTCTCGACCAATCCGGCGACCACGATCACCGTCGACAACAAGGGCCGCGCACAGTTCTCGTGGGCCGCGACCGGCGGCGCCGCCTATGCGATCGCGCCGGGACTGCTGGTCGATGCGAACTACCGCTACCTCGACCTCGGCGAAGCGCGCACCGACGTGCCCTCGCTCGGCCAGATCAACTACGGAGACTGGACCGCGCATGAGTTCCGCATCGGCCTGCGCTATCTGATCCAATAAATTTTCAGGCGCGGAAAAGCCCGTGGGACGCGGGCTTTCGCGGCGGCCGCGCCGGCCTTACGTACATTTGCGGACGGGGTGGAGCTTGACGCGCCCCGTCCGTTTTCATATCTCGGCTGCGGGACACCCTTCCCCACCGAAGGGCGCCCATCTGGAAGGATGGACCACATGACGAACGTGAAGCCCGGCGTGCGGCCGGTCACCCCGCACTTTTCGTCCGGCCCCTGCGCCAAGCGCCCCGGCTGGAGCCTCCAAACCCTCACCGACGCAGCCCTGGGTCGCTCGCACCGCGCCAAGATCGGCAAGGCGAAGCTCAAGCGCGCCATCGATCTCACCCGCGAACTGCTCGACGTGCCGGCGGGCTACCGCATCGGCATCGTGCCGGCGTCCGACACCGGCGCAGTCGAGATGGCGCTGTGGTCGCTGCTCGGCGCGCGGCCGGTGACCATGCTGGCCTGGGAATCCTTCGGGGAGGGTTGGGTTGGCGACGTCGTCAAGGAGCTCAAGCTCAAGGACGCCAAGGTGGTGAAGGCGCCCTATGGCGAGCTGCCTGACCTCTCCAAGATCGATTTCTCCACCGACGTCGTGTTCACCTGGAACGGCACGACCTCGGGCGTGCGCGTGCCGAACGCCGACTGGATCCCGGCCGACCGCCAGGGCCTCACCATCTGCGACGCGACCTCGGCCGCCTTCGCACAGGCGCTCGATTTCGCCAAGCTCGACGTGGTGACCTTCTCCTGGCAGAAGGCGCTCGGCGGCGAGGCGGCGCACGGCATGCTGATCCTGTCGCCGCGCGCGGTCGAACGGCTCGAGACCTACAAGCCGGCGTGGCCGCTGCCGAAGATCTTCCGCCTCACCAAGGGCGGCAAGATCAACGAAGGCATCTTCGAAGGCGAGACCATCAACACCCCGTCGATGCTGTGCGTCGAGGATTATCTCGACGCGCTGCAGTGGGGCAAATCGGTCGGCGGGCTCAAGGCGCTGATCGCGCGCGCCGACGCCAACACCAAGGTGATCGCCGACTGGGTCGCGCGCACGCCGTGGGTCGATTTCCTCGCGCGCGAGCCGCAGACCCGCTCCAACACGTCCGTGTGCCTGAAGGTGGTCGATCCCGCCATCACCGCGCTCGCGCCCGACGCACAGGCGGCGTTCGCCAAGAGCCTCGCTGCGGCCGTGGAGAAGGAAGGGGCCGGCTACGACCTCGGCCATTACCGCGACGCCCCGCCGGGCCTGCGCGTGTGGTGCGGGGCGACGGTGGAAACCGCCGACGTCGAGGCGCTCACGCAGTGGCTCGACTGGGCCTTCGCCACGACCAAGGCCGCGTTGCCCAAGGCGGCGTGACGCCGGCGTGATGTGCGGCGGCCGCGCTGCGGCCGCCCTCCGACTTTTCGACAACAGATCACATTCACGTGCCCGCCACGCGCGGCACGACCAGGAAAGCGAACAATCATGGCTCCCAAGGTGCTCATTTCCGACAAGCTGTCGCCGGCCGCGGTGCAGATTTTCAAGGACCGCGGCGTCGACGTCGACGTCAAGTCCGGCCTCGACAAGGACCAGCTCGCCGAGATCATCGGCAACTACGACGGCCTTGCCATCCGCTCCGCCACCAAGGTGACGGCCAAGCTGCTCGAGCGCGCCAAGAACCTCAAGGTGATCGGCCGCGCCGGCATCGGCGTCGACAACGTCGACGTTGCGGCCGCGACCGCCAAGGGCATCATCGTGATGAACACGCCGTTCGGCAATTCGATCACCACCGCCGAGCACGCCGTCACGCTGATGCTCGCGCTGGCGCGTCAGATCCCGCAGGCCGACGCTTCGACGCAGGCCGGCAAGTGGGAGAAGAACCGCTTCATGGGCGTCGAGATCACCGGCAAGACGCTCGGGATCATCGGCTGCGGCAACATTGGCTCGATTGTCGCCGACCGTGCCATCGGCCTGCGCATGAAGGTGGTGGCCTACGATCCGTTCCTCTCGCCCGAGCGCGCCGCCGACCTCGGCGTCGAGAAGGTCGAGCTGCCGGACCTCTTCAAGCGCGCCGACTTCATCACGCTGCACACCCCGCTCACCGAGAAGACCAAGAACATCATCAACGCGCAGTCGCTCGCGTCGATGAAAAAGGGCGTGCGCATCGTCAACTGCGCGCGCGGCGGTCTCGTCGACGAGGCGGCGCTGCGCGCTGCGCTCGATTCGGGCCAGGTCGCCGGCGCCGCCTTTGACGTGTTCGTCGAGGAGCCGGCGACGGCCAACCCGCTGTTCGGCCATCCCAACGTGGTGTGCACGCCCCACCTGGGCGCATCGACCACGGAGGCGCAGGAGAACGTCGCGCTGCAGGTCGCCGAGCAGATGTCCGATTATCTGCTGCGCGGCGCCATCACCAATGCGATCAACTTCCCCTCGATCACCGCGGAAGAGGCGCCCAAGCTCAAGCCGTTCGTCGCCCTCGCCGAGAAGCTCGGCTCGTTCGCCGGCCAGCTCACCGAGACCGGCATCAACAAGGTGCAGATCGCCTACGAAGGCGAGGTCTGCCAGATGAAGACCAAGGCGCTCACCTCTGCGGCGCTCGCCGGGCTGCTGCGCCCGATGCTCGGTACGGTCAACGTCGTGTCGGCGCCGATCATCGCCAAGGAGCGCGGCATGGTGATCGAGGAGATCACGCGCGAGGCCGCCGGCGATTACGAGAGCCTGATCACGGTCACGGTCGTGACCGAGCGGCAGACGCGCTGGGTGTCGGGCACGGTGTTCGCCGATGGGCGCCCGCGCATCGTCAACATCAAGGGTATCCGCATGGACGCGGAGTTCGGCCCGTCGATGGTCTACATCAACAACCTCGACAAGCCGGGCTTCATCGGCAAGTTCTCGTCCACGATGGGCGACGCCGGCATCAACATCGCGACCTTCCACGTGGGCCGCGAGGCGCCCGGCGGCAACGCCATCGCGCTGATCGAGATCGACGGCGAGATGCCGCCCGACGTGCTGGCCAAGGTGCAGGCCCTGCCGCAGGTGCAGTCGGCCAAGCCGCTGCGGTTCTAAGGCCCTCGCCTGGCGCCCCCGCCCCGGGGGATCGGAGAATCTGGTCATGGCCGCGCTCGTCGCGGCCATGCTCGTTTTTGGGGCCGCGCGGTCTCCTCGCAATGGCTCCGGCCGCGGCCGGTCGCGCGCCGCAGATGGCCGCGATCCTGCGCTGCCCTCAGTTTACCCCTGGAATCGGTCGTAAAACGCCTCAAAGCCGGTCCAAAAGGTTGGGTCTCGGCAGTCCTATCGCGTAGTATGCCGCCGCCTGGACCCCCCGGCGGCAGCCGGGGCGCCGGGACGGGTATGCGTTGGGGAAGGGAATTCATGGCGAATGTGGTGGTCGTCGGCTCGCAGTGGGGCGATGAGGGCAAGGGGAAGATCGTCGATTGGCTCTCCGAGCAGGCCGATATCGTGGTGCGCTTCCAGGGCGGGCATAACGCCGGGCATACGCTCGTCATCGACGGCAAGACCTACAAGCTCTCGCTGCTACCGTCGGGTGTCGTCCGCCCCGGCAAGCTCTCGGTGATCGGCAACGGCGTCGTCCTCGATCCGCGCGCGCTGATCGAGGAGATCGACCGCCTCGCCGGCATGGGCGTCGCGATCACGCCCGACAATCTGCGCATCGCCGAGAACGTCACGCTCATCCTGCCGATCCACCAGGAGCTCGATGCCATCCGCGAATCGGACGGGGGCAACACCAAGCTCGGCACCACGCGGCGCGGCATCGGCCCCGCCTACGAGGACAAGGTTGGCCGCCGCGCCATCCGGCTGATGGATCTCGCCGATCCGCAGGCGCTCGACGGCAAGATCGCGCGGCTGCTGCATCATCACAACGCGCTTCGCCGCGGCATGAACATTCCGGAAGCCGAGCCCAAGGCGATCCGCGACGCGCTCTCGAACATCGCGCCGCGCGTGCTGCCGTTCATGGATTCGGTGTGGTCGCTGCTCGACCAGAAACGGCGCGAAGGCCGCCGCATCCTGTTCGAGGGCGCGCAGGGCGCGCTGCTCGACATCGATCACGGCACCTATCCGTTCGTGACGTCGTCGAACACGGTGGCGGGCCAGGCGGCGACCGGCTCGGGCATGGGCCCGAGCGCGGTCGGTTACGTGCTCGGCATCTGCAAGGCCTACACCACGCGGGTGGGCGAGGGGCCGTTTCCGACCGAGCAGAAGAACGAGATCGGCCAGCGCATCGGCGAGCGCGGCCGCGAGTTCGGCACGGTGACGGGGCGCCCGCGCCGCTGCGGCTGGTTCGACGCGGTACTGGTGCGCCAGACCACCCGGACCAGCGGTATCGACGGCCTCGCGCTGACCAAGCTCGACATCCTCGACGGCTTCGACGAGATCAAGGTCTGCACGGGGTACCGCCTCGACGGCCGCGAAATCGACTATCTCCCTGCGGGGGAGCATGCTCAGGCCCGGGTGGAGCCGATCTACGAGACCATACCAGGCTGGAACGAAGCCACCGCGCGCGCGCGCTCCTGGGCGGAGCTGCCGGCGCAGGCGATCAAGTATGTGCGACGCATCGAGGAGCTGACCGGCTGTCCGGTGACGCTCCTGTCCACCAGCCCCGAGCGCGAGGATACGATCCTGATGAAAAACCCGTTCGAAGCCTAGCGGCTGATCCGCCCGTGCGATCCGGCTCGCCGCAAGCTCACGCGCCCGAACCGGTACCCACGCGCGCCGATCGCACGCTAGACTGATCGGGTCGCTTACCGGCCGTTCGCGCCGGCCGCATTCGAAACCGTTTGGCAACCCCACGGATGGTTAACTAACACTGAAAACGAATCACTCCTGATGGCCGATTACTACCCTCTGATCTCCCGCGCCGTTGCCGGTCTCGACAAGAACACCGGCGAGAACCGCCGCGCGCTCTACGAGCGTGCACGCAAGGCGCTGGTCGATCAGTTGCGCGGCGTGCAGCCGGCGTTGAGCGAGACCGACATCACGCGGGAACGGCTCTCGCTCGAGGAAGCGATCCGCAAGGTCGAGACGGAGGCCGCACGTGCGATGCGGATGGCCTCGCCGACCGCGCGCGCCAAGCCCAAGGTCGAGCCGCCGCCGGCCGAGCCCGCCGCTCAGGAGCCCGAGTCCACGCCCGAGCCCAAGCCTGAGGAGCCCGGGCGTGAGGAGCCCGAGCCTGAGGTCGCAGAGGAGGAGCCAGCCGCCGACGCACCGGATGAAGCCGCGCCGCCGTCGCCCGAGGCGGTCGGTCCGCCGGCTCCGCAGCGCCCACGCTTCGAACGGCGCTGGATCGACAAGAAGCCGGGCGAAGCCACGGAGGGCATCAAGGGCTTCGGCGACGTGGTCGCGGAGGCGGAGAGTCTCGGCGAGGCCGTGGCCCAGGCCGGCCGCAACGCGCGCGAGGTCTTCACCCAGGTTCCCTCGCCGTCGCCCGAGTTCGAGCGCCTCGAGCCGCGCATCGAGGCACCGGAGCCGCCGGTGCAGGAGGCGCGTCCGCGCATCGCCATCCGGCCGCCGGTGCCCGAGCGGCGGGCTCCCGAACGGCCGAAGGCGGCGGAACGCGCACGTCACGGCGAACGCCGCGCGCCGCCCCCGGACGCCGATCTCGGTCCCGTCATCGAGGACGAATACGATTACGAGAACGAGACGCGCGAGAGCTACGACGCGCGCTACCGCTCGGTCGGCACGCCGCACGAATTGCCTGACAGCCTGCGCTACGTCTCCGAGCGCGCGCGCCGCGCGCAGGAAGAGGAAAAGCCGCGGCTGCTGCGGCGGATGATGGGCGGCGTCGTCAAGACGGTCATCGTCGTGCTGGTGCTCGGGCTCGTCGCCGGCACGATCTACTGGCAGCGCAACAATCTGATCGCGGGCGTGCAGAAGACCATCGCGCTGGTGCGCGGCTCGGCCAGTGCGCCGCCGCCGGCGCGCGAGGCCACGCAGCAGCCCACAAAGATCCCCGACCGCATCGGCCAGCCGCAGGAGACGACCCCGCAGGAAGCGCCGGTGGCGCAGCGCGTCGTGCTCTACGAAGAAGATCCGGTCGACACGGCGGGCAAGCGCTTCGTCGGCACGGTGGTGTGGCGCTCGGAGCCGTCGTCGGCGTCGGGCCAGCCCGGCGACCGCGTGATCCGCGGCGACATCACCATCCCCGAGCGCAACATGCAGGTGACCTGGACGCTCGGCCGCAACTTCGACCAGAGCCTGCAGTTCAGCCACACCATCGCGATCCAGTTCACGCTGCCGCCGAACTTCGATCACGGCGAGGTGTCGGAGATCCGCGGCGTGCTGATGAAGCCGGCGGAGCAGGTGCGCGGCACCTCGCTCGCGGGGATTTCCGTGAAGGTGAAGGAGAACTTCTTCCTGATCGGGCTGAACTCGTCGGACGCCGACATCCAGCGCAACGTGCAGGCGCTCAAGGAGCGGCCGTGGTTCGACATCGCGGTGCTCTACCGCGACGGCCGCCGCGCCATCCTCGCGATCGAGAAGGGCACGCCGGGCGAGCGCGTGTTCAACGAGACCTTCGCCGCCTGGGGGCAGTAAGTCTGATTGAAGACGTGGATGGCCGGGACGAGCCCGGCCATGACGTGTCCCTGCCGGCGTTTCCAATCCGCGCCACCCGCGTCATTGCGAGGAGGCCCGTAGGGCCGACGAAGCAATCCAGGGCGGAATCTCAGACTGGATTGCTTCGTCCGCCTTCGGCGTCCTCGCAATGACCGGCTGAGAAGCCGACGGCCCGCACTTTGATTGATCGCGCGGCTTCGCTCTGCAGCGACACGCGCGCCGGGCCTGGCGCAGCCTTGAAACGGGTCCGCGCGTCGCCACGGCTGCATGACCTCACTTCCATGAAAAAAGCGCCGGATCGTTTCCGATCCGGCGCTTCCACTGGAGGACAGTGGTCGTTCGTATTTAATGCGCGGCGAGGGCGGCCGGAGCCTTCGGCTGCTCCATCGCGGCGACGCGGTTCTTCACCGCCTTCTGCACCTTCTCGAAGGCGCGCACCTCGATCTGACGCACGCGCTCGCGCGAGACGCCGAACTCGGCGGCGAGGTCCTCGAGCGTGACCGGGTCGTCGGCCAGGCGGCGCGCCTCGAAGATGCGCCGCTCGCGGTCGTTGAGCACCGACAGCGCGTCGCTCAGGGCCTGGCGGCGGTTGTCGAGCTCCTCATGCTGCTCGAGGATCGACTCCTGATCCTCGCGCTCGTCGACCAGCCAGTCCTGCCACTCGCCGGTGTCGCCGTCGTTGCGGATCGGGGCGTTGAGCGACACGTCGCCGCCGAGGCGGCGGTTCATGTCGACCACGTCCTGCTCCGTCACGCCGAGACGCTTGGCGATCAGCTTGACCTGATCGGGGCGCAGATCGCCCTCCTCGAGGGCGGAGATCTTGCCCTTGGCCTTGCGCAGGTTGAAGAACAGCTTCTTCTGGTTCGCGGTCGTGCCCATCTTCACGAGCGACCACGAGCGCAGGATGTATTCCTGGATGGCGGCCTTGATCCACCACATGGCGTAGGTGGCGAGGCGGAAACCCTTCTCCGGCTCGAACCGCTTCACAGCCTGCATCAGGCCGACGTTGCCCTCGGAGATCACCTCGGCGATGGGCAGGCCATAGCCGCGGTAACCCATCGCGATCTTCGCGACGAGGCGCAGGTGGCTGGTGACGAGCTTGTGGGCGGCATCGCGATCGCCGTGCTCGCGCCAGCTCTTCGCCAGCATGTACTCCTGCTGCGGCTCCAGCATGGGGAACCGGCGGATTTCGGCGAAGTACTGAGCGAGACCGGAGTCAGCGGTGATCGCGGGTAAAGTGGCTGAACGGGCCATGGTGGCACCCTTTCTCAATGATTTGCCCCCGACATCGGCAGGCTTTTGCTCCGCCGCTCCCTCCGAAGCCGGCGGACTTTCCGTGACCCGACGCGTTCGACGCCGGGACAACGCACATGCAACATACAGGTTCGAGGTGGGCCAAAGGAAGAACACCGGCCGTCACGATGGGGTGACAGGCGGGTGATGGCGTCTCCCAGCCTCAACCAACTCACTGATATGGTGAGTGTTTTTTATTATTCAAGATTCGTGAACAGTGTTTTCAGCCGCGGCCCCGTCCCGCGGAGGGTGACGGACGGGCAGGGTTTTGGAGCAAGGCCGCGCGGACGGCGGCAAAGTCCGGGGGAGGGTCAGACCGGAACTCCAGAAATTCCCCCGAAGCCGGATGCTCCAGGCCCAATAGATGGGCATGCAGGCCCTGCCGTCCAAGGGCCTCGATGGCGGCCTGGGCGTCCGGCCCGAGCCGCGCCGCCTTGGTGCGGAAGCCGGCCCCGTATTGGGCGTCGCCGATCAGCGGATGGCCGACGGAGGCGAGGTGGACCCGGATCTGGTGGGTGCGGCCGGTCTCGAGCCGGCACTCCATCAGGCAGGCGACCGGCTCGCCGGCGGTGTCGGCGTAGCGCTCGACCACGGTCCAGTGGGTGACCGCCTCGCGCCCGCCCTCGCGCACGGCCATCTTGTCGCGCTGGTGGGGGTGGCGGTCGATCGGCCGATCAATGGTTCCGCGCGGGGCATGCGGCACGCCCCAGGCAAGCGCGAGATAGCCGCGCTCCATCGGCCCGGTGCGGCCGTGGTCGGCGAACTGCTCGACCAATGATTGGTGGGCGCGGTCGGTCTTCGCCGCCACCATCAGCCCGGTGGTATCCTTGTCGAGCCGGTGCACGATGCCGGGCCGGCGCACCCCGCCGATGCCCGACAGGCTCGCCCCGCAATGGGCGATCAGCGCGTTGACGAGGGTGCCGGTCCAGTGGCCGGCGGCGGGATGCACCACGAGGCCGGCCGGCTTATCGATGACGATGATCTCGTCGTCCTCGAAGACGACGTTGAGCGGGATGTCCTCGCCCGCGGGCTCCGCCGGCTCGGGCGGCGGGATCACCACCGCGATCTCGGCTCCGGCGTTGACGCGCTGCCCCGGATCACGGATCGTGCGCCCGCCGACCGTGACGTGGCCTGCCAGCACCAGCGCCTTGAGGCGCGAGCGCGACAGCTCCGCGACGCGGGTGGCGAGCACGCGATCGAGCCGCTCGCCGGCGTCCTCGCCCGCGACCGTGAACCTCTCGATGTGAACGTCCTCATCCATGACCGATCCGATTTCCGACGAGGAGAAGCCGCTCGATCCGGCCCAGGCCCGCATCGTCGCCAAGGTGCGCTGGCTGATGCTGATCTCGGGCTTTGCCACCGTGTTGGGCATTGCCGTGGTGATCGGCGTCATCGGCTACCGCGTTTTCCGCAGCGAGGGAAGCACGAGCGACGTGGTGACGCTGCTGCCCAAGGGGGCGCGCATCGTGCAGACGGCGGTCGCCGGCGATACTGTGGTGGTGACGCTCGACGTGAACGGGGCGACCGAGATCCGCTCGTTCGACGCGAGGAGTCTGCGCCCGGCCGGGCGGCTGAGGTTCGCGACCGAGCCGTGAGGCTGGGCGGCGCGCGGCCGCGGGCACCGGAACCAGTCCGGTGACGAGGTCCGCTGCCGTGGCCGGACCGGACATGAGAGAGTTTGGAGGGAGTTTGACATAGGTGTCGCCGCGCGCGCCGGCGGCGGCCGCGATGAGGGCGTCCGGAGGGAGAATAACGTCGTTCCCGCCGCGGCGCGCGGCGCGACCGGACATGAGAGAGTCCGGAGGGAGTTCGACATAGGTTTCGTAGCGCGCGCCCCGGGCAGGCGCGGGGCCGGCCGCCCGGCGGACGGCATCCCTCGCGCCAGCAACGATTGCGCGCGCTTCTTCGGCGCCGGCCTGACGATGCAGCGGCGTCCGCGCCGCGCACGGGACCGCCTTCGCCCCCGGCAGGCGGCTCGCCGCCGCCACGCATGGGGCGGGCGGGCCGACATCGCAACGCATACTCTCGGGCATGGAATTTCCGCCTCGTTCCGGACTGCGGGATGGTGCCGCAACGAGACACGTCGCCGCCCGCGGCGTCGAGCGCCATCCGCGGCGCGCGTGAACTCTGCGGAAAACGCTGGCGCGGCAGGCCCGCCCGCCAGCCGGCCAAGCCACGGGATCGGGTGGGGCCGCCGCGCCCGCCGGCCCGAACGCCCGGGGCGCTCGCAAATCCTTGCGCCCGCCGCCGGGGGAGGCTATGTCCAAGGCTTCTCCGCTCCCTTCGTCTAGCGGTCTAGGACGTCGCCCTCTCACGGCGAAAACAGGGGTTCGAGTCCCCTAGGGAGCGCCAATCATTTCAATGCTTTAGCGTTCGACCCCCAAGCCGTCGAATATCCGTCAAATAACCGCTTGCGTATCAGGGCGAACGTTGCGGTGCGCGCGCCAGGCCCAAGCGCGCTCCATCGGTCTCCTTCGCCGCTATCCAGATTGATTGCGGGTGTGTTTGTCTCTACCGAAGCGTAGCTTGGCAATGTTCAAGCAGCGACTTCGAAGCAAGTCGCAGATAGGGACAAGCGCCGTTGATCTCGTGGGGACCTATATGTTCTCGCTTCGGGGAGCAACGGGTCTTCGGCCCTACACTTCCGGGGAGTGGCCGATAGTGAAGGCGTGCGGCAGGAGATCGGCCAGCTTAAATTTGCCTTTTCGGGCGATCAGCACGTCACCGTCCTTCGGCATAAACTCTGACAAAACTTGCAAACATGCCCCACAGGGCATCAGCGTGGAGTTCATCGCGTCTGCGGAATCAATGGCTATAGCTATACGGTAAATTCTGGAAGCGCCCGCTGCTATCGCCGCAAAAACAGCGGCGCGCTCTGCGCACATCGTGAGCCCGTAACTGGCGTTCTCGACATTGCAGGCTGTTACAATTTTGTTGTTATCGAGAGCAATAGCGGCACCAACCCTGAACCGCGAATATGGCGCATACGCTCGGCGAAACGCGTTTTCAGCGGCCTCGATCAGCTCATCGTCTGTTGTTTTTTTCATGCGCTTTCACCGACGCCCGAATCGCTGATTCAATGAGATGATCCGGACGTTGCGTCAGCCGCTCCTTCTGCGCTTGTGAGTAGCCCTTACGTTCGTAAACTGCCGGCTCGATTTCTTTCCATTCGCCAAGCGAGCGGGACTTTTCGTTGTCGCTCATAGGTGGCTCCTAGCCTGACCTGTTTCAGCTAACTCAAGCCATACGTGGGAAAGCATCGCACAAATCTCAACCGTTGTATCCTGTAGTTCCATCAAATTGTCTACTGATAGATCATCACTATCGACGTTCAGCACCCCCATCACGCTGGGTCCGGTCGATTGGGAGTCCGATCGTGGGTCAAAAATGGGGACCGACAACAATGATCGAAGCGTCGATCGCACGAGCGCTTGCTCATATTTCGACATCCGGAAGTTGGAGTACTCGCGTTTAGCGCGATAAAGATCGACCGCTATTGGATTGCGAGTTGCAAAGCACTGGCCGGCTCCTCCGGCTTCAAGCGGCAGGTCCATGCGATCGTCTGGGTCGAAATCCATATTGTAGCGGTATCGTATCGCCAGTCGGCCCAAAGAATTTTTATCCATAACATTTAACCGCAGATGCACTGGCCTCCCTATTTGGGAAAGTAATTGCCCGTGCGCCTTGTGCAGAAACGGTGCCATCTGCTGCTGTGTGACCAATTGCAAGCAACTGGGAAAAAAGGTCGTAGCAGCCTGGAGCCCTTCCTCGTAAGTCTGGATGCGTCTTTCATGCGTAGTGTCGAATTGGAGAGTACTGGCTGAGACAGGGATTCGGACGAAATGCATATTTTGGATGCCCCGAATCTCGAGGCCCTTTTTGCCCGAAATTGCGGTGGCGAAGATCGCCTGCAAGAATGGAAGAAGTTCGGGCTCGGTGCTCAGCCCGGCGGTGCTCTCAATAAGCTCAAAACCTATAACTGGGAGCTGGTCGTGAATTGATTTCGCAGCATCAAAAAAGACCCAGGCTGGAAAATTGGACAGCATGCCGCCATCGACATGTAGCTCTGTGCTTTCGGTGTCTATCAGATCTTTAGGTTGAAACACGATTGGTAGGCAGACCGACGCAGCGACAGCTTCGGCGATAAGTCGATCAGGGCATGTTTCCTTTGAATGAACAACTATGCGACCATGGCGCACGTCGGCCGAGACAATTTGCAGATCGAAATCGACATCTGCAAAACGTATCGGGGTGTTTCCTGGCCGGCCAATTTTGATAGCTAGTTGCTCATTGTACCAGTTCTGGAATCCACTCAGCGAGAAATACCCGAGCTTCGCATTGATAGGTTCTAGTGGCCTCAAAGCACTGCCCAACCTGATCCAGGAAGCAAGCATGCGTATGGTCCGCCACTTTTCGCGGGGCCAATTGACAAAGGGAGTCGCCAACGAATCCGGTGTATTGCCGACTCTTGCTCGGCCCAATCCCTCCAAGGCATGTTTGATCTTTTGGAGTGCTCCAGCGGCCCTGTGCCATTCATGACGGCCGAGAAGGGAGATGTAGTCGCGGTCGAATACTCGTTTCTTGCTGTCTTGGTTAGGAGAGAAAAGCTCCTCTGCTTTAAAACCGACCGCGATAAAGCCGGCGATGATTGCGCCCGCTGATGTTCCGGCAACACCTCTAAATTTGATCTTACGCTCTTCGCACGCCTTCAAAGCGCCGACGTGCGCGAGACCTTTTGCTCCGCCTCCTTCGAAGATCCCATAGCATTCGATCTCTGGTTGGACGGCTGGTGTTAAATCAACCTCCTCAACCCCTAATACTCCGAGGATATCTTTAATTCGCCGAACTGCAGTGTAGGTGGCCTCATCAATGTCGATGGCAGCTTCGACTGCCGCCCAATTTTCATTGGGAATTAGAATCGCTTTCAGTCCAGCCCTGGTGGCAGGAAGGATGTCGGACCTTTTGCTATCACCAACTACCCAACATTGATCGGGATCGATCTTGTGTCTCTTGCAAAAGCGTCGAAATTCTTCTTCGTTTTTCTGCTCCACCACATCAATGGCGTGAAAAATTTCCTGCAAATGAAATTCTGCAATCCGCTTGTCTTGAACCCACTTTTCGCCAGCCGTTAACAAGCCCAGGTGCCAATGTTCCGCGTATAACGACCGTAGTACGATTTCGACATCGGAGAATATTTCTGCTTTAGCGGCAAATACGCCCTCGGCCAAAGCCCGGACGTGTCGAACATGCTCCGGCTCGGCGGTTTGGACGAAATGCAGGACGGTGTCTTCGAACGAGCGTGCAAATCGCGACGCTGAATATCCGTAGTGCTCCCGCAGCTGTTTATCGCGGTCTTGTTGGTATTCTTCAATTTGTGACGCGCTCGCGCTGCACAATCCGCTCACATAAGCTGCCATGGTGGTGCGCGCGGTGTTGTACAGCGGTTCCAATTTCCAGAGTGTGTTATCCGCGTCAAATATTACCCATCTGGAGCTTGCGGCTGTATTCATGATTCAAGATTTTGAATGTGGCTGCACCAACGACGAAAAGTATCGAAATATGCTACCATGATTCTTGGAAGCGGCGATAAGTGCGATGGATCGATGCCTGTCGGCGGCCTCACACAGAAAACTAACATGCTGGTTCGATCGTTTCGAACCGCACTGGGGTTTGCCGCCTATGATCCCCCCGCGCGACATCCACGAGCGTAACCGCCGTGCCATCATCCCTGCAGGCGCATAGTTGTGATGATCAGGCGCCAGGCCGGTGCTGCATGCGTTCAACTAGCATTCTAATGAGCCGGTCAGATATACGCAGGTGCAGAAAATCTCCGGCTTCCTCAAGATAGATTAGCTGTTCTGAATTGGCGTGCGCCAACGAGAAGTCGTCACCTTCAAGTAACTTTACATGACAAGATAGGATTTCGTGTTCAAAGATGGGCTTTGGCATCTTCGCCAAATCGATTTTTTTGTTCCGTAGCAATGTTGGCGAAACGATATGCAATTCATCGGAACGAACAATGTGCCGACCATCCACTGGTTCGGCGGATAAACTCCTAACGACAAGGTATTTTTCCCAATAGTCAACTTTATAAAACCAAGGCTTCATTGTGAGGTGCCAGTCTGCTCCACTTTGTCTTGCTGTCCAGAACGTATGCAGACGATTCCCAAGCTTCACGAATTTCCCGCCAGCCCAATATGCCGCTTCGAAGCCTCCGCCCCAACGGTCCAAAAGATTCGATCCGTCGCTGATTTCATGGCCGGTAAGCTGCGTCGTCAATGCTGCGCTCATTGCACGAGGGAGCGTGGTGCGGGGTATGTGTCCCCAGCGATCGGTTTGCTGCCCGACCCGCCCTAGACACTCTAAGAAGAGTCGTTGCCCAGAACCTGCAAAAAACACTTGCCCAAATGGATTTATTGTTTGCGCTTTTGCTCCAAGCTGGAAGTGAAGCGCCTCGTATCCCTTGTCTCGATCTTCCAGAACGAATCCGACGAGAGCAAGTCCCGAAATCTTGCTTGGCTTTATCGCATTAATGGCGTTTGCCATATCCTTAGCTGAAAAGTTCTTCTTCTGGCAGGTTTGATCCAATGCCCGAAGCACCTTGTCTGCAGCTTTCAAGGGGCCGGCCCATGCAACGATCAATCGGTCATGGAGAATGTTTATTTTTTGGGTCACGCTTGCTTCCAGTGGCAGCGCTTGAGTCGCATAAAGCTCATTAATGTCGCCGACTAACGGCAGGCGAACGCTGACTCCAGATCGTGTTGTTTTTTCAGCCGTCAGCAATATGTCTCCCACCATGATCGGAAGTCCGTGCACTTTGAAATCAGCGATCAGCGTCATAGAGACGTCCCCTTTATCGGGCGATTGGTCAAAAGAATGTTCAAAATCCTGGGCGCATATAATGGGAGAGAAAAGTGCCGGTGTAATCATCCGTGGCGTACGCACCGTCGATTGAAAGCGGTCCCATGTCCTTCAAGCATCCTCTCATCCGCTCACTCACCCTCGCGCTTTGCGCCGTGTTCGTCTGTGCGTCGCTCGCGTCGGCCGCGCCGGCGCACAAGACGCGCAAGCATGTTCATCGCCAGGACGACTACGGCTTCCTGCCCGGCTATGCCGAATTGCGCGCGGAGCGCGAGCGCGCCGAGAAGTGGGGCACGAGCCGCTGGTGGTACGGCGGGCCGGGGTTCTATCGCGGGCGCTGGAACGGCGGCGGCTTCGGACCGTGCTGGACGCAGACGCCGATCGGGCCGGTGTGGAACTGCGGCAGGTGAAGCAGCGTGACGTGTGAGAGCGGCGGCGGCTGCATCTCATGTGCGATTGAGTAGGGGACAGGTGAGTTGCAGGTGTCGTGCCGCCTCAACACCCCCCTCCCTGTCCCTCCCCCACAAGGGGGGAGGGAACGATGGGGCGCGTTTTGGCCAAGCCACTGACGTCGATCCTTTGCTTGCGCAGCGCGTGAAACGGGTGAGTTGCAGGTGTCGCGCCGCCTCAACACCCCCCTCCCTGTCCCTCCCCCACAAGGGGGGAGGGAACGATGTGGCGCGTCCTCGTCAAGCCGCTGACGTAGATCCTTTGGTTGCACGGCGCACGAGGACGGGTGAGTGCGCGGCGCGCGACATGGTGAGAGCCGCGATTTGCGCGCGCGGGTTCGATTGACGATGGACGGCCGGGGCGAGCCCGGCCATGGCGAGGTGCAGAGCCTCGCCGGACGCGCATCCCGCGCATTCAATTCAACTGCGTGCGGGCATGCTAGCGGCGGCGTCACCTTATGCGCCGGCGGGCCGGAGGCTTTGGCGCCGCGTTGACAAACGTCAAGGTCCGCGCCCGCCGCGCCACTAGGGCTGGCGGCATGGCGTATCTCGCCGACGTGCCGCTGTCCGCGATCTTCCTCGTCAGCCTCGCCGTGATGATGGCGCTGAGCGAGATCGGATGCCGGTTCGGCATGCGCGCGCGCGGCAAGGGCAAGGAGGATATCGCGACGCTCGAGGCCGCGGCCTTCGGCCTGCTGGCGCTGATGATCGGCTTCACCTTCGCCATGGCGCTGACGCGGTTCGAGGCCCGGCGCGAGGCCGTGCTGAGCGAGGCCAGCGCCATCGAGGCGGCGGCGCTGCGCGCGCGCCTCCTGCCCGCGCCCTCCGACGCGGAGGCGATGAAGCTGCTGCGCGAGTACGCACACCTGCGCGTGGCGATAACGCGCGCGCCGCGGGCCGAAGACCTCAGGGCCGGCATCGCGCGCTCCAACGCGATCCACGAGCAGCTCTGGCAGCAGGCCGTGGCCGCCGCCGCGAAGCCGGAGTCCTCGAACTCGGCGGGCCTCGTGATCGAGGCGCTCAACGATCTCATCAAGGCGCAGCAGCGGCGCCTCGCGGTGGTGCGCAATCACGTGCCGACCGAGGTGATGGCCGCGCTCTACGGCATCGCCGCGCTCGCGGTGGCGCTCTCGGGCTACGCCCAGGGCCTGCGCGCGGCGCCCTCGCGCACGCCGGTGTTCCTCACCGCGGCGCTCGTCTGCTGCGTGATCATCCTGATCGTGGATATCGAGACACCGTTCCGTGGCTTCGTGCACGTCAACCAGCAGCCGCTGATCGAGGCCGCCGCGCAGATCGCGGCGATGCCGCCGCGCTGAGTCACCCCGCCATCGCCACGCGCTCGATCTTGCCGGGCGCGGGCGGCCATTGCCCCAGCCAGGTGTCGAGCGGCATGACCAGCGGCGGCTCGTTGTAATCGACGAGGCTGGCGTCCACGGCGAAGTAGCCGCCGTCGTTCTCCTTGAGCACGGCGGTGTTGCGCAGGTCGGGGTCGGTCAACGAACCGCCGTAGGAGAGCGGCGCGACCTTGTGGAGCGACAGCAGGCCGTCGCGCTCCATCATCGTCATGTAGGTCCAGGTGTTGACCGACGCGTCGACGCAGTCGACCTGGCTGAGGTCGCCGAGGTTGGGCAGCACCAGCAGGTACTTGTGCGTCCACTGGTGCGCGTTGGTGCCGGCCTGCGGCCCGACCATGACGGAGATCATCGCCACGGCGCGCGCGACCTGCGCGCGCTCCTGCCGCGCGGTCTTGGCGCGCGGCTTGAACACGGCGGCGACCTGCCGCCACTGGCTGGGCGTGAGGCTGACCGGCGTGCGCTCGACGCAGTTGAAGCCGTGGCACACGGTGAAATGCGCGGGCGTCGGGCTCGGCAGCGCGAAGCGGTCGAGATAGTGCGTGTTGAGATTGTGCTGGCCGTGCATGCAGCCCGAGACGCACACCGCCACCACCAGCCACACAAAGATGCCCCGCATCCGCATCCCCGACCCCGTAGCCCGCAAACTCTAGCGCAGCGTGTGGCGCGGGAGAACGCCATCCCCGGAGTTGTCCAAAGCGCATAGGCCCGCGGTAAGTCCACGAATTCATGGCGGTATTTCGATCCGCCCGGGCGAACCCGTGAGGACAACCGCAAATAGACTTATCTAATTTATTGTCGCAAAGATAGAATCACGACATACTGACAGTCCTAATCGCAAGCGATCGGTGGCCGGCGCAGCCGTCAGGGTGGACCTGACCGGCGAAGGGCTTGTCGTGCCTGCGGCCTGCCGCGCGG